>Ga0078972_1007134_pt1 | contig 25356 bp, 23 predicted proteins | sample YelNatPaOPGAMG01_FD_67568 | JGI IMG/M metagenome (GOLD analysis project Ga0078972, IMG submission 67568) | Hot spring thermophilic microbial communities from Obsidian Pool, Yellowstone National Park, USA - OP-RAMG-01 (SPADES assembly) (version 2) | ecosystem: Environmental > Aquatic > Thermal...
GCCTGCACCACAAAAGCAGATTGCCGCACAAAACGCTGCTGCGAGCAAGAATGGCAGAACCACATCAGATGCTTGCTTCACTGTAGGGGGCTGGTAAAGGCCCAGAAGCCAACCACCGGCACGACTGCCGGTGTGGCAAGCCTGGCGGCTTGCTCCACGAGAATTGCCGACATGTCAAGCCGGGCGGCGTGCTTCACGGGGGAGCGATTAGGTGGAGCAGAGGGCAGTGGGTGAAGGGCGCCCAGACCGGCTAGAAAGCCTGCCCCACATCCGAACGCTTGCACGACTGTACGGGAGGGATCAAGCTCACAAGCCAACCACCGGCAGGACTGCCGGTGTGGCAAGCAAGACTGCTTGCTCCACCGAGAGGCCGGTGTGGCAAGCCTGGCGGTTTGCTCTACGAGAATTGATAGTGTGGCACGCAGGAGTGCGTGCTTCACGCGAACATCCGGTGAAATGTAGAAACTACAGACGCAGGCTGGCAGGTTGAGCACTCAGCGCAGGACGGGCGCCGGCGCGGCAGTCGGGCGTTGCGGCGAGGGCGTTTGAGCGGGGCGCGGCTTTGCGTCCGCGTTGGGAACCTCGCTGCCGGAGTACTGCACCACCACCGAGACGCGGCGGTTGCGGCTATCGTAGGGCGCAGCGGGATCCAACAGGCGTTTGTCGGCAAAGCCGCGAACCTGGGCCACCTGCTCCGGACGTACGCCTTCGTCCTGAATCACTCTGCGCGCCGCATTGGCCCGGTCGACAGACAACTCCCAGTTGGTGTAGCCGTTCAGGCCGGTGAAGCGGTAGGGACGGGCGTCGGTGTGGCCCTCGATGGCGAGCGGATTCGAGAGCCGGCCCAGTTCTTTCGCCAGCAGCGCCAGCACGCGCTTGCCCTGCGGACTGGGCTCCGGGCGACCGCTTTCGAAGAAGAGTCCCTGCTCGGTTTCGAGCAGCTCGATGCGCAGTCCCTCCGGGGTGATGCTGATCTGGACCATCTTTTCCAAGTTGCCCAAATCGGAGGCGTGGATGGCCTGCTCGAGTTTGTCCTTGAGCTGTGCGACGTTGGTCTGGTCGATGGTGAGGCTGTTGTCGGCCTTCAAGCCTGCGCCTTCCACATCGGGGCCCGCTTGATGGAAACGTTTGGGATCCCGGAAATAAGCGGCCACGGCCTGCTGCACCTGCTTGCTGGTGTTCATCAGCCACATGACGATAAACAGGGCCATCAGCGCGGTGACAAAGTCGGCGTAAGCCACCTTCCAGGCGCCGCCGCGGCGGTGGGCGGATTCCTGAGCGGAACCCCGGAGCCTGGGCAGATCATCCTGCATCTGGTTGCGCTCCTACCGGGATGCCCGGCTGCTGGATGGGCGGCAGTTTGACTTCGCGGCGCAAGGTGATTTCCATGTCGGCGAACGAGGGGCGCAGCTCCACGGGAATGGACCGCCGCGCAAACTCAGCGGCCAAAAGCGGACTGGCTCCCCGGGCAAAGGCATGAATTCCGCTGTAGAGGCATTGCAGAAAGTGCTGCCGTTCCTCGTTGCGGTGGTCCAAATGAGAGGCCAAGGGTCCCACCACGCCGTAACACAGCAAGATGCCCAAAAAGGTTCCGACCAGGGCCGCCGCCACGCGGCGGCCGACCTCCTCGGGCGCATCTCCCAGGGCTTGCATGGTGACGACCACACCCAACACCGCGGCCACGATGCCCAGACCCGGAAGCGAATCCGCCAGTGTGCTCAACGCGGAAACCGGCTGGCGGCGTTCTTTGCGCTGGGCTTCCGTGTCCAGGTCCATCAGGTGGGCGAGTTCCCCGGGCTTGGCGGCACCCATGGTGATCATGCGGATCGAGTCGCAGAGGAAGTGCAACGCCGCCCGGTCGCGCAGCATCTCAGGGTAGTTGGCGAAGACCGGGCTTGAGTCGGGGTCTTCGATGTGGTTCTCGAGCGCGGGCATGCCGTCGCGCCTGCCGATGCTAAACAGTTCGTAGAGCAGCTTCAGGGCGGAGGTAAAGAACGCGGGATGGTAGGGCGACCGCCGGAAAACCGAGGCCACCCCCTTAAGAATCCGGCGCAAGCCCGCCGCCGGGTTGGCCGCGAACATGATGCCGATGGCGGCGCCGACGATGATGAGCACCTCGGCGGGCTGGAGCAGGACCAGCAGGTTGCCGCCTTCCAGGACAAAGCCGCCGGCCACGGCGGCCAGCACCGCCAGAATTCCGATCAGAACCAGCATGTTCGGTCTCAGTCCAGGCGCCGGCCGTCCGCCTGCAACCTCGTCCCTCTTATCGGCGGACACGGACGGCTTTTTCGGCGATAATGAAGTGTTTATCCCCACCCAGGAAAACCAATCGATGCCACGTCGCAACGATATCCATAAAGTTATGATCATCGGCTCCGGCCCCATCGTCATCGGCCAGGCCTGCGAATTCGACTACTCGGGGACTCAGGCCTGCAAAGCGCTGCGGTCGCTGGGCTATGAGATCGTGCTGGTGAACTCGAACCCGGCCACCATCATGACCGACCCGGGCATGGCGGACCGGACCTATATTGAACCGCTGAATCTGGAGCGCATGATCCAGATCATCGAACAAGAGCGGCCGGACGCCTTGCTGCCGAACCTCGGCGGTCAGAGCGGACTCAATCTTTGCGCGGAGCTGGCGCGCTCGGGAGCCTTGCAGAAATATGGCGTACAGGTGGTTGGCGTCCAGGTGGACGCCATCGAGCGCGGCGAGGACCGCATCGCGTTCAAGGAGACCATGCAGCGCCTGGGCCTCGACCTGCCGCGCAGCGCCCCCGCTTTCAGCGTCGAAGAGGCCGAGCGCATCGCCGCGGAGTTGGGCTATCCGGTGGTCATCCGCCCCGCCTATACGCTTGGCGGCACGGGCGGCGGGCTGGTCTACAACACTGAGGAACTCCAGACCGTCGCCAGCCGGGGCATCGCCGCCAGCCTGGTGGGGCAGATCCTGGTCGAGGAGTCCGTTCTTGGCTGGGAGGAGCTGGAGCTGGAGGTCGTGCGCGACGCCAAGAACCAGATGATCACGGTCTGCTTTATTGAGAACGTCGACGCCATGGGGGTCCACACCGGCGACAGCTACTGCACGGCGCCGATGCTCACCATCTCGCCGGAGTTGCAGGCCAAATTGCAGGAGTATTCCTACCGGATCGTCGAAGCCATCCAGGTGATCGGCGGAACCAATATCCAATTCGCGCATGATCCCAAGACCGGGCGCGTGGTGGTCATCGAGATCAACCCGCGGACGTCGCGCTCCTCGGCGCTGGCTTCCAAAGCCACCGGCTTCCCGATCGCGCTGGTCAGCTCCAAGCTCGCGGCAGGCCTGACGCTGGACGAAATCCCGTACTGGCGCGAAGGCACGCTGGAGAAGTACACGCCGTCCGGCGATTATGTCGTGGTCAAGTTCGCGCGATGGGCCTTCGAGAAGTTTCCCGGGGCCGAGGACAAGCTCGGCACACAGATGCGCGCCGTGGGCGAGGTCATGAGCATCGGAAAGACCTACAAGGAGGCCTTGCAGAAAGCGATCCGTTCTTTGGAGATCGGCCGCTACGGATTGGGGTTCGCGAAGGACTTCCACCGCAAGCCGCTCGAGGAGCTGCTGGCGATGCTGGCGCATCCGACCAGCGAGCGCCAGTTCGTGATGTACGAGGCGCTGCGCAAGGGCGCCAGCACTGAGCAGCTTTATCAGAAGACGCACATCAAGCCCTGGTTCATCGAACAGATGCGGGAGCTGGTTGAGCTGGAGGAGGAGATCCTCGGATACCGCGGCCGGGCGCTTCCGGACGATCTACTGCGCAAGGCCAAACAGGACGGCTTCTCCGACCGTTACCTGGCGCGCTTGCTGGAGGTGTCCGAGAGCTCGATCCGGGAGCACCGCAAACGGATCGGCGTGGTGCAGGGCTGGCATGCGGTGCCGGTAAGCGGCGTCGAGAACGCGGCCTATTACTATTCCAGCTACAATGCGCGGGACTCGGCGCCGGCGTCCGCCAATCCGAAGAAGGTCATGGTGCTTGGCGGCGGGCCCAACCGCATCGGCCAGGGGATCGAATTCGACTACTGCTGCGTGCATGCCGCCTTCGCTCTGCGGGACGCGGGCTATGAGACGATCATGGTCAATTGCAACCCGGAGACCGTCTCCACCGACTACGACACTTCCGACAGGCTGTACTTCGAGCCGCTCACTGTGGAAGACGTGCTGGCGATCTACGAGAAGGAAAAGCCCATGGGCGTGATCGTGCAGTTCGGCGGGCAGACGCCGCTGAACATTGCCGCTGAGTTGGCCGCCTGCGGGGTGAAGATACTGGGTACCAGCGTCGAGACCATTGATTTGGCCGAGGACCGTGACCGCTTCCGGCAGATGATGGCCCGGTTGAACATCCCGATGCCGGAATCGGACATGGCTGTGGACGTGGAGCAGGCTGTGGACGCAGCGCAGCGGCTCGGCTATCCGCTGATGGTGCGGCCGTCCTATGTACTGGGCGGGCGCGGCATGGAGGTGGTCTACGACGAGGAGATGCTGCGGCGGTACATGGCTGCGGCGGTAAACGTCACCCCGGAGCGGCCCATCCTGATCGACAAGTTCCTGGAGAACGCCATCGAGTGCGAAGCCGACGCCATCTGCGACGGTCAGGACGTGTTCATCCCCGCCGTCATGGAGCACATCGAGCTGGCGGGGGTGCACTCGGGCGACTCAGCCTGCGTCATTCCTCCCGTCAGCATCCCGCCCAAGCATCTGGAGACCATTTACGAATACACGCGCCGCATCGCGGTCGAGCTGGGCGTGGTGGGGCTAATGAACATGCAATACGCCATCGCCCGTGACACGGTGTACGTCTTGGAAGCCAACCCGCGCGCCTCCCGCACGGTGCCGCTGGTCTCCAAGGTTTGCAACATCCAGATGGCCCGGATCGCCACGGAGCTGATGCTGGGGCGGAAGTTGTCCGAGATGAATCTCAAGAACGTTCCCATCCCGCACTTTGGGGTCAAGGAGGCTGTATTTCCCTTCAACATGTTCCCCGAAGTCGATCCTGTGCTGGGGCCGGAGATGCGCTCCACGGGGGAGGTCCTGGGACTGGCGGGCACCTTCGGCGAAGCCTACTTTAAGGCGCAGGAGGCGGCCCAGCAGACGCTTCCGCTGGAGGGCACGGTGCTGATTACGGTCGCCGAGCGGGACCGGCCGGCGGTGGTGGAGGTCGCCCGCCAGTTCGCCGAGCTGGGCTTCAACATCCTGGCGACCGAAGGAACGGCCGCCTGCCTGGCCCAGCACGGCATCTCGGCCCGCCGGGTGCTGAAGATGCACGAGGGCCGGCCGCACATCGTGGACCTGCTCAAGAGCCGCGAGATCCAGCTCATCATCAACACGCCGGCCGGCAAGCAAAGCCAGTACGACGATTCCTATATCCGCAAAAACGCCATCAAGCACAAGATCCCCTACATCACGACCCTGGCCGGGGCCATGGCGGCGGCCAAGGGGATCGCGGCGAGGCGCAGCGCCGGCCTAGCCCCCGTTAAGGCGCTTCAGGACTACCACGCCGAAATCCGCCAGCTGGCGGCAGCCGTGGGGTAATCGCCGGAATCCAGGCTTCCCGGGCTCAGGGGCGAGAGGGTCCTGCCGTTCGCACCGCGCGGTTACCGGCCGCTACCCTGCCCGGCATCGCGGCAAACACTGCTTGCACCGCCGGGCAAACGCTAAAACGGCTCTGGCGGCTGCGAAGGGCAAAATCGGGCATCGGAGCGAAATGACGCCGGTTCTGGTGCTGGCCAGCTTGCTGAGGTAAATTCCGCGTTTGTGGTCTGCTGAGGCCCTTGAATCGGATTTCCAGGTGTGTTTATCTAGAATTTGGCTTCATAACCCGGAGGTTTCATGACGGCCTCATCCGCGCTTGACTCCCAAAGTGTCTCCCTGTCCCAAAAAGATCAGGAATTCATCGACGGTCTCATCGCCAAGCACAAAGATCAGCCAGGGATGCTGCTCAGCATCCTCGAGGAGATCCAGGATAGCCAACCTCACCGCTACCTGCCCATGAGCGCCCTGGACTACCTGGCCGCCAAGGTCGGCCTGCCCCCCGCCCAGGTCTACAGCGTGGCGACCTTCTACTCCCTGTTTAACCTAAAGCCCCAGGGCGAGCACACGATCTGCATCTGCCGGGGCACGGCCTGCCACACCCGCGGGAGCCGCAACCTGTTGGAGCGGCTCAAGCTTCAGCTCGGCCTGAAGGAGGAAGAAGAAGAGGGCAGCGCCGACAAGCTCTCCGCCACAACCCCAGACCGCCGCTTTACCCTGCGCACAGTGGCCTGCTTCGGCCAGTGCGCGCTTGCGCCGGTAGTCGAAGTCGACCACACGATCCTGGGCCATGTCAATGAAAGGACCCTGGAGCGCGAGGTCCGGGCTCTCAGCAAAGGGAAACGGGCATGAAGGTCACGGATCTCAGCAGTTTTAACGCGATCCGGGAGCGGGGCTTGAGCAAGCTGCTGCCCCCAAGGCCGAAAATCTCGGTTGGGCTGGGCACATGCGGGGCGGGCAACGGCGCCGAGGGGGTTTATCATGCCCTGTCGGACGCGGTGGAGACGCTCGGCTTGGGCTTCCAGGTCTCCAGCACCGGCTGCTTCGGCTTTTGCGCCGAGGAACCCCTGGTCAACGTGCGCGTCCCGGGCAAGCCCTTGGTGATTCTGCGCCGGGTGCGGCAGGCGGACGTCGGCGCCATCCTGGATGAACTCGCCGAGGGCCGCATCAACCCTGAGCGCGCTCTGTGCAAGATCGAGGAGTGGGACCACATCACCGGGACGATCCGCTACGGCGAGGGCTTCCCGGAGATTCCCCACTGGCACGAGACGCAGTTTTTCAAAGGCCAGAAGAAGATCGTCCTGCGCAACTGCGGTCTGATCAGCCCGGACGACATCGAAGAGTACTTCGCGGTTGGCGGCTACCAGGCGCTCTACAAAGTCCTGATCGACGGCCAGCCCGAGCTGGTCATCGAGCAGATCAAGGCGGCCAAGCTGCGGGGCCGGGGCGGGGCGGGTTATCCCACCGGCATCAAGTGGGACCTGCTGCGCAAGGCGAAGGGTTCACCCAAGTACCTGATTTGCAATGCGGATGAGGGCGACCCGGGCGCCTACATGAACCGCAACGAGATCGAAAGCGACCCCCATAGCCTGCTGGAGGGCATGGTGATCGGCGGCTACGCCACCGGGGCCAGCGAGGGCATCATCTACGTCCGGGCTGAATACCCCCTGGCGGTGCACCGCCTGGAGCGGGCCATCGAGCAGGCGCGCGAGTGCGGCCTGCTGGGGGACAACATCCTGGGGCGGGGGTTCAACTTCAACATCAGCCTGGTGGAAGGCGCGGGCGCGTTCGTCTGCGGCGAAGAGACCGCCTTGATCCGCAGCCTGGAAGGCAAGGCGGGCCGTTCCACCCCGCGGCCTCCCTATCCCGCCCAAAAAGGGCTGTTCGGCAAGCCCACCAATATTAATAACGTCGAGACCTGGTACAACATCGCCCCCATCGTCCTCAAGGGCCCGGCCTGGTTCGCCGAAACGGGCAGCGCCAAGAGCGCGGGCACCAAGGTGTTTTCGCTCGTGGGCAAGATTCAGAACACCGGACTGGTGGAGATGCCGCTCGGCACGCCGCTGAAGGCGTTTGTCTACGACATCGGCGGCGGAGGCTCCAACGGGCGGGCCATCAAGAGCGTCCAGACCGGAGGCCCTTCGGGCGGCTGCATCCCCCAAGAGATGTTCGATACGCCGGTGGACTACGAAACGCTGGCGCAGCTTGGCTCGATCATGGGCTCGGGCGGCATCGTCGTCATGGACGAGGACAACTGCATGGTGGACGTCGCCCGCTACTTTGTGGAGTTCACGCACTCGGAGTCCTGCGGCAAGTGCGTCCCGTGCCGGGTGGGGTTGGATAAGGCGCTCCAGATCCTTAACCGGCTCACCCGCGGCGAAGCCAGCGAGGAGGATTTACAGACGCTGGACGAGCTGGGCCGGATGATCCGCGACATGTCTTTGTGCGGGCTGGGCAACTCCGCTCCCAACCCAGTGTTGACCACTCTGCGCCACTTCCGGCATGAATTCGAAGACCACATCCGAGCGCGCCGCTGCCGGGCCGGAGTCTGCGAGGAGCTGGCCCTGTCGCCCTGCGAGAACAGTTGCCCGCTCCACATGAACATCCCGCGCTTTCTGCAACTGTTCAAAGAGGACCGCCTGGAGGATGCCTTCCTGAGCGTGGTGTTCGACAACCCACTGCCGGCCTCCACGGGGCGCGTCTGCCAGCACCCGTGCGACAACCGCTGCCGGCGAGCGGCCCTGGATGAGGCGGTCAACATGCGGGACTCCCACCGCTACATCGCCGACGCCATCTACCAGTCGCCCAAGTTCGAGGAGATGGCCGCCCGGGTCGTGGCGCGCAAAATGCCCCCCACCGGAAAGAAGATCGCGGTGGTGGGCGCCGGCCCCACTGGCCTGACCTGCGCGTATTACCTGGCTTTGCTCGGCCATGAGGTTGTGGTCTTCGACTCCAACCCGGCGGCGGGCGGCATGCTGCGGTACGCCCTGCCCGAATACCGCCTGCCCAAGCACGTGCTGGACAAGGAGATCGAGCTGATCGAGCGCACGGGCGTCCAGTTCCGCTTCAACACCAAAGTCGGCGAGGATCTCAGCCTCAACGATCTGGATGCCCAGTACGACGCGGTGTTCCTTTCGATCGGCACCTGGAAGGAATCCTGGGTCTACCTGCCGGGCACGGAGCTGAAAGGAGTCACGACCGCCTTGCACTTCCTGGAGGCGGTGGCCAAATCCCAGAAGGTGGAGATCGGCAAGCGCGTGGCGGTGGTCGGCGGGGGCAACGCGGCCATTGATTCGGCCCGGACGGCCCTGCGGCTGGGCGCAAAGGTGACCATCCTCTACCGCCGCGAGCGGAACGACATGCCCGCCATTCCCGAGGAGACCGAAGCCGCCGAGGCCGAGGGCGCGGAAATTGTCTTCCTGGCCGCGCCGCACCGCATCGTGGGCACGGCGGACGGGCGCGTGCAAGCCATCGAAGTGGTCAAGACGCGGCCCGGGGAGTACGACGCCAGCGGACGCCGCCGCCCGATCCCCACCGACGAGATTCTGCGCTTTGATTGCGACAGCGTGATTCTGGCGGTCGGCGAGACCGTGGACCTGGATTTTGCGCGGGCCTCCGGGCTGCGCATCAAAGAAAACGGCACGGTCGAGGTGGACCGCTACACTCTGGAGACCAGCCGGAGCGGTTTCTACGCCGGCGGGGACTTGATCACCGGCGCGTCCAACGTATCCAACGCCATGGGCTACGGCAAGAAGGCGGCGCGGATTATGGATGAGCGGCTCATGGGCTACCGGCGCTGGGAGGAGCTATTCCCAGCCTTCCAGTACGAGATGAAACCGCCCTCTCATCCCAGCCCCAGCCCGCGCCACCACGTGGCGCACCTGCCCGTGGAAGTGCGCGTGCGGACCTTCGACGAGGCCGTGCGCGGACTGACTGCCGTCGAAACCTTAGAAGAGAGCTGCCGCTGCCTGCGCTGCGATGTGCGCGAAGGCGGCTAGAGCAAAGGAGGAGAGCCGTTGCCTCAGAAGCTTTCCATTCGAATCGATGGGGAATATGTTTACGCCGCCGAAGGGCAGACCATTTTGGAGGCAGCCCGGGCCAGCGGCAAATTCATCCCCGCCCTCTGCTACATGGAGGGCATCAGCCCCGCCGGCGCCTGCCGTCTTTGCGTGGTGGAAGTGCAGGGAGTCAACCGCCTTCTTCCTAGCTGCACCACGCCGGTGCAAGAGGGCATGTCGGTCCGCACCAACTCGGAAAGGATCAATGAGTACCGCCGGATCGCCCTGGAGCTGCTGTTCGCCGAGCGGAATCACACCTGCGCGGTGTGCGTTTCCAACAATCATTGCGAGCTGCAAGCCCTGGCTCAGAAACTCGGGGTGACCTCGGTCCGCTATCCCTACAGCTACCCGAAGCTGCCCGTGGACAGCTCGCACCCGCGCTTCGTGCTGGATCACAACCGCTGCATCCTGTGCACGCGCTGCGTGCGGGTTTGCAGCGAGGTCGAGGGGGCGCACGTTTGGGACGTGATGTCGCGCGGCATCCAATCGCGCCTGGTTTGTGAGCTGGATAAGCCCTGGGGCGAGGCCGAGAGCTGCACCAGTTGCGGGAAGTGCGTGCAGGCCTGCCCCACCGGCGCGCTAGCCGAGAAAGGCTGGGCCGCCGAGGAGATGTCCAAGAACTACGTCCACATCAGCCGGCTGGCGGCCCGGCGGGGAGTGCAACGATGAGCAAGGTGAAACTGGCAACGGTGTGGCTGGACGGCTGCTCCGGCTGCCACATGTCTCTGCTGGACATCGATGACGCCATCGTCGAGGTGGCCGCGCTGGCCGACCTGGTTTACGGGCCGCTGGTGGATGCGCAGGAGTTTCCCGAGGGCGTGGACGTCACGCTCGTGGAGGGCGCCGTCAGCAGTCAGGACGACCTGAAGCTGATCCAGACCATCCGCAAGCGCACCCGCCTGCTGGTGGCTCTGGGCGACTGCGCGGTGACCGGCAACGTCCCGGCCATGCGCAACTCCGTGCCCGTCAAGAAACTGCTCGAGGGCGTCTACGCGGGCAACGGCCAGGCGGGCGCCCAGATCCCCACAGAGAATGTGCCGGCCTTGCTGAAGAAGGCGGCGCCGGTGCATGAAGCGGTCAAGGTGGATCTGCATGTCCCCGGATGTCCTCCGGCGGCGCAAACGATCCTGTTGGCCTTGCGCGAGTTGCTGGCCGGCCGCAAACCCAATCTGGCGACGGTGGCCAAGTTCGGTTAGGAGGGATGGGCAGAGCCTATGGCCCGTGCAGCCCGGCAGACTCGCAAGCCAGCGCCAAATCCGGCCGCCGCCCGGCCGAATGTGAAGGAGAATCCCGTGGGTAAGACCATCACCATCAAGCACGTGACCCGCATCGAGGGCCACGCCCGCATCAGCATCCACCTCGACGAGGAGGGCAAGGTCCGCTCCACCCAGTTTCACGTCACCCAGGTGCGCGGGTTTGAGAAGTTCGTCGAAGGCCGGCCGTACTATGAGATGCCCGCCATCACCGCGCGCATCTGCGGCATTTGCCCGGTCAGCCACCTTCTGGCCTCGGTCAAGGCCTGCGACGCCATCATGGCGGTGCAGCCCCCGCCCGCCGCGGTGAAGCTCCGCGAGCTGCTCCATTGCGGCCAGTTCGTTCAATCTCACGCGCTGAGCTTCTTCCACCTCTCCTCGCCCGATCTTCTGCTGGGCATGGACGCGGATCCGGCGGTCCGCAACGTGCTCGGCGTTTTGGAGAAGTACCCGGATCTGGCCCGCTCGGGAATCGTGCTGCGCCGGTTCGGCCAGCAGGTGATCGAGCGGCTGGCCAAGGAACGCGTGCATCCCGCCTGGACCGTGCCCGGCGGCGTCAACGAGCCGTTCACCGCGGACCGCCGCGACGCGATTCTCAGCGAACTGCCGGTCGCCAAGGCCATTGTGCGGCACACGCTTCAGTTCTTCAAGGAGAACCTGGGCAGCTTCGCCGAAGAGATCGAGACCTTCGGCAACGCGCCGTCCTGCTATGCCGGTTTGACCGATGCCGCGGGCAGCCTTCGCCTCTACTCGGGCATGGTGCAGTTCCGCGATGCGGAAGCCCGGCCTCTGGCCAGATTCGAAGACCCCGCCGATTACCGCAACTACATCGGGGAAGCCGTGTTGCCGTACTCTTACCTCAAGGCGCCGTATTACAAGCCGGCAGGCTACCCCGAGGGCGTCTACCGCGTCGGCCCGCTGGCGCGCTTGAACGTCGCCGAGCAGTGCGGCACACCCGAAGCCGACTCGGAGTTGGAACAGTTCCGGCAGCGCTTCGGGCGCGCTCCCCAAAGCGCGTTCCTGTACCACTACGCCCGCCTCATCGAAGCCATGTACGCGCTGGAGCGCATGGAGACGCTGCTGAAGGATCCAGAAATCCTCAGCCCCCACGTCCGGGCGTTCGCCGGGGTCAACTCTCTGCGCGGCGTGGGAATCATCGAAGCCCCCCGCGGACTTCTCATCCACGACTATGAGGTCGACCCGAACGGAGCCATGCGCCGGGCCAACCTGGTGGTCGCCACCGGCCACAACAACCTGGCGATCGGACAGGGCATTCAACAGGTGGCGCAGCGCTATGTGGATGGAACGAAACTGACGGAAGGGATGCTGAACCGAGTCTCGGCGCTGGTGCGCGCCTATGATCCCTGCCTGAGCTGCTCGACCCATGCGCTGGGCCAGATCCCGCTTCAGCTCGAGCTTTTCGCTCCGTACGGCGGCCTGCTCGACCGCCTCTGCCGTTAAAAACGAACCCGCGTCGCCGCCACATCCACGCGGTAATCCGCCATTCGCTGCGCTGCCAGCGGACTCCCGTTCAACCGCGTGAACGTAAGGGCAGGCTAAGTAGACCTACGTTAGCATTAGCCGTTGTTATCCCAAATCCATCCCAAGACCGCATAAAGAAATGGGAGGCCTGCTCCGTCTCGATAGGTAGGAGTCGTGAGGAGCCTGAGCATGCGACAACCGGAGGCCGGCGGCGGAGGCGTTCAGAAGCTTGGCGGTTGGGGAAGCGAGCGGGTGAACGCGCTTCGGAATACTCGATCTCTCTCCCATTCCAGCCGGCCTCCGCAAGGATCCCGCAGAGGTTCCGCGGTGATCGAAGCCGGGCTGACCATCGTTCTGCTGTTCGGCTTGATGCTGCTCATCATGGACTTGGCTATGGTGCTTTTTATCAAGTCCACCCTCCAGCAGGCGGTGCGCGAGGGAGTCCGCGTGGGGGTCACGGCTCGCCTGGTCGGCTCCACTGCGTATCTGAATGACTCCATCACGCAGACCGTACAAGAGAATTCCTTGGGGTTCCTGAACGGGGCGCAGGGCGCCTGCCGCATCCGGATCCAATACTTTGACCCGAATACCGGGGCGCCGTCGCTCGGGACGCAGGGCGATCTGCTGGTGGTCTCGGTCGAAAACTACAACTATACGGTGCTTGGGGCGATTCTCAAGAGCGCGCACCCGGTGCCGATCTCGGTCAGCGCCTCAGATATCCTTGAACGCTGCCCGGTGGGCGGCTGTCCCGCGGCCGTCAATCCGAATCCCATCCCTTGTCCGTCGTAGCGGCATGAAAGAACGAACTTGCGATCGCCAAAAGCCTCTCCGTGGGACCGTCACCATTGAGTTCGTGCTGGTGACGGCGCTGCTGTTTGTCCCGCTCATCCTGGGCCTGCTGTCGATGGGCTTCTCGCTGTCCCGATCGCTGCAAGTAGCGCAATTGACCCGCGACGTGGGACGCATGTTCGTGCGCGGCGTCGACTTCGCCTTGCCCTCCAACCAAGACCTGATTACCGGCTCTTCCTCTCGCCCCAATATGCCGCCGCTCGCCCGGGGACTCGGCATGGCGGGCAATGGCTCCCCCCCGAACGTCTTAGGGGGCACGGAAGGCAACGGCGTTTTGATTCTCTCCGTGCTGACTCGCGTGTCGTCCACTTGCAACTGCGCGAACGCCGGCATGACGGTTGTGACACGCCGCATAGTCATCGGCAACCGGACCTTAGAGAACAGCGCATTCGGCACATTGTCCGCATCCCAAATCAATTCCAGCAACGGCGACGTCATCAACTATCTCGGCAGCGCCGCTGCCCGGGCCACGAACTTCGACGCCGTCATGAATTTGTCCGCCGGGGAGTTCGCCTTTGTCGTTGAGAGCGCCTTCAACTTTCCCGACTTAGCGGTGGCCGGCTTCGCCCCCAATCCGCGGGTCCGGTGGCGCGCCGTGTTTTGATCCTTCGATAGGAGGCCTTTGCGATGAAACACATGCGCGAGAGAAACAGGCAAAGCCAGCGGGGAATCTCGATCCTTACCGTGACACTTGCCCTGGCAGTCTTGTTGCCCATGGTCGGACTAGCCTTCGACCTAACCATCCTATACTTGGTCCGAACGCGTCTTCTGACCGCAACCGACGCCGCATTACTGGCTGCGGCGCGCGGATTGAGCAAGGGATCCACTCCTGAGCAGCAGGTGCAGAACGCCCGCAACGCCGCCGCCAAATTCTTTGCCGCGAACTTTCCACAGGGCTACTGGGGGACCACCAATCTCTCCTTTCCACCGCCTGCCGTTGACGAGACTTCGTACCCCAACTACCGCACCGTCACCGGCGCCGCTTCCGTAGACGCGCCCCTATATTTCATGCGCATCTTCGGGTCCAGGTATTCCACGGTGCGCATCAGCGCCCAGGCCGCCCGGAGGGACGCCCTAGTGGTCTTGGTGCTGGACCGCTCCTCTTCGATGAACCGCCAAGTGACCGGCGCCGGCCGCACCGCGTGCGAGATCATGAGGGACGACGCCAAGGAATTCATCAAGTACTTCGCGCCCGGCCGTGATAAGTTGGGCCTGGTGGTGTTCAGCTCGGGCGTCTACCGTATCAACCCGACCACCAACTTCAACCCCACCTCTTCGTCCGACCCGATCGTGGCGGCTATTAACTCCATCCAGTGCAAAGACAACACCGCAAGCGCAGAGGCCCTGCACGCGGCTTACGAAATGATCACGGCGAACAACGAAACCTCCCGAGCCAACGTGATCGTGTTCATGACCGACGGCATCCCCAACGGCGTGACGGGCGACTTCATCCCCTACCGCATCAGCCCCTGCGGAAACACCGGCGCTCCCATGATCGGCGTGCTCGCGCAATGGGCCAACAACGCTCCGACCGGCACGACCGCCGGGCTGATGGGCCGCAATATCAGCAGCGTCAGTGCGGGTACTTCCTACTCCACGGAAAACACGGCCAACTGCCGCTTCCGCACCAATCTTAGTTATGTCCGTCAAGACGTGACGCGCATGCCTCCCACAGACGTCTACGGCAATGCCCTTGACGGACCTTACACCACATATCTCAACAGCAATGTCACTTTCTTCGGCTCGCCTGCCGATCTTACCCGAGTCGACTTGCCGCAAGAGATCACCAAGGCTTCGGCCAACGCCTTCGACAACCAGGGGACGGTCATCCGGAGCAACACCACCCTTAAGCCGATGATTTATACGATTGGGTTAAACACCGATCCCACCGGGAACGATTACCCCGACGAGCAGTTGCTTCGCAAACTCGCCAATGATCCTGGCATGGCCGCCATGGCCTATCCGTACAGCGCTTTTTACCAGAGTCAAATGAATCAAACCCGCGGAATCTACGTCAACGCCCCGGACGCGACGCAACTGGCTGCGGCGTTCCAAACCATCGCCACTCACATCGTGGTACGGCTGGCTTACTAACGGCTGGCGGGGCTCCCTGCGCGCCCCTTCGGACCCGAGGAGGGTAAAGCCCGAAGCCGCGTTCTTACACTCCGCGCCGGTTGCCCCAAAGCTCGATGTGCAGCCTCGGGCTGTAGCGGTAGCCCTGCTGTTTGCACAACTCGACCAGCCATTGCGCCCGCTCGCGCAGCACCTCCGGGTCCGTGCCCTCCGGCATCAGCAGCACCCGCTGGGGATTGGCGCGAAGCCGCCGCACCAGATCGTTGATCTCGATCAAGTCCTCTTCTTCGGCCACCACAAACTTGAGTTGGTACTCGTAGTTGTCGATCAGCCGCTTGAGCACGTCCAGGCGGATCCGCGAGCGGTCGTGCATCGCCACCCAGCGCCCGCCTTCGCGCTCAAAGGGGATTGAATTGGAGGTCTTCGGGCTGATGCTCATTAAGTGACACTCCACCGGCAGGTAGACCGTGCCCGCGGTCTCGACGGTGATATGCAGACGCATCTGGCGCAGCGCCTCCGTGAGCGGAACGATGTCCGGGGCGATCATTGGCTCCCCGCCCGTGAGGACGACGTAATGCGGCTGGAACCGAGCCACACGGGCCAGAATCTCCTCCAGGGCCAGGTCTTCGCCCTCGGGTTCCCAGGAGGCGTATGGCGTGTCGCACCACACGCAGCGCAGGTTGCAGCCGCTGGCGCGGATAAAGACGCTGGGAGTCCCCACCAGCATGCCTTCGCCCTGAATCGAGTAAAAGATCTCAGCGATCTTCACTGCGGGTACTCCAAAGGATCCGCGATGCCGGCCTCGGCGAAGCCCTTCCGCCGCAGCAGGCATGAGTCGCACGCGCCGCACGGCCGGCCGTCTTCCCGCGGGTCGTAGCAACTATGGGTCAGCTTCAGATCGACACCCAGCTCGACGGCCAGCTTCACGATCTCGGCCTTGCTCATCCGGATCAGCGGGGCATGAATCCGGAACCGGACCTGCCCCTCCACCCCTGCCTTCGTGCCCAGGTTGGCCGCCCGCTCGAAGGCTTCGATGAACTCCGGCCGGCAATCGGGATAGCCCGAGTAGTCGATGGCGTTGACGCCGATGAAGATGTCGGCCGCGCCCAAAATCTCGGCCCACCCCAGGGCCACAGCCAAAAAGACGATATTGCGCGCCGGCACGTAGGTCGGCGGGATGTCCGCCGTCATCTCCTCTGGGCTGCGGCTTTTCGGAACGCTGCCTTCGCCAGTCAAGGCGGAGCCGCCGAGTTCGCCCAGGCCGATGCGGACCACCCGGCGCCCGGCGGCCCCCAGTTGAGCCGCCAGGCGGGCAGCCGCCTCCAGCTCGATCCGATGACGCTGGCCGTAATCGAAACTCAGCGCGTAACATTCAAACCCTTGCCGCAGGGCGTAGGCCAGGCACGTGCTGGAGTCGAGCCCGCCGCTCAACAGACAAACCGCCTTGGGCCGCTCGTTCATCGGGGTAGCTTCCAGGCCAGAAAGAAGCCGATCAGGGGAAAGACGGTCAACGAAGCCAGCGCTGTGTGCAAGCTGTAAGCATCCGCCGCATATCCAATCAACGGGATGAACACCATGCCGGCCATGCCCCAGGCAAAGCCCATCATCAGCGCCGAGACGGTCCCCGCTTGCGCCGGGGCCAGTTTCTGGGCCATCACCACGTTCACGGGAATGGTAAACAACAGAATGAAACCGCCCAGCACCAAACTGATTAAGGATAGCCAACCCGTGGTGGCGAAAAACAGGGCAAAGAAAGGAGGAGAAACGAGCATGGAAAACAGAATCACGCTGCGGCCGCCAAACCGGTCCGCCAGGCGCCCGCCCAGCACCCCTCCGACGGCTCCCGCCGCCAGGAAGGCCGAAAGCACATAGCCCGCAGCGGGGATGTTAAAGCCGCGCTCGCGGTGCAGGTACAACGGGAGGAATTGGCCGAAGGCGATCTGCAAAATCGAACGGAGGAAGACAGCCATGTAGAGAATCGTAAGGGGCTTCCATACCGCCGCCAGGGGCCGCCATTCAAAGCTGCGGTGAGAACGGGCGGCGCGCCCCGCGCGAGGCGGCCTCCAAAGGAGCAAAGCCGTCACCGCCAGCCCCGGAATGGCCGCCCAGTGCATCCTCTCCAGGCCCCACCGGCTCACCAGAAACGAGAAGTACGTGGGCCCCAGGGCATAGCCGAGCGCGCCCGCGCTGATAAAGAAACCCATGGCTTGACCGGGGCGATCCCCCGCCTCCACCACCGCCCACGCCGAGGCCTGAGGATGGAACGAGGCCACGCCCGCCCCTCCCAGCAACACCAGCAGCAAGAGCCAGCGGTACGTGGGCGCCAGCCCCATGGCCGAAATGAACAGGGCTGCTACCGCCGGGGCCAGCACGGTGAAGGCGCGCGAATGAAAGCGATCCGACAGGTAGCCGTACAGCGGCTGCGCTACGGAAGCGGAGAAAACGAGCAAGCCGCTCAAGAGGCCCGCCCGCGCCAGGGTCAGGCCGAAACGCTCCACCAGCAGAGGCTGAAGCGCGCCGAGGGCGCTCGAGTACAAGTCCACCGCAAAGTGCCCGCAGGAAAGCAGCGCCAGCGCCAGCCAGTTCGCCCGAGTCAGCGAAATGCCGGCGGCAGGGGTTCCGGTTGCCGTCAAAGTCTCACGGATGGCCATGCGGGAGGGTATGCGATTATTATAGCTTTCGTGGCTGGGGCACGATGCGAATCGCCTTCCTGACTGCGACGCCGTTGAACATCCTGGAGGGCAGCGGCACCTACGCCGGCATCTCGGTGCTCGCGACAGGGCTGCGGCGGCTGGGCGCCGAAATTGAAGTCTTCGCCCCCGCGGTCCCTTTTCCGATCTTCACCTTGCGGCGCCTCTGGTTCAATGAGCAGCTTCGCCGCCGCTCCTGGGACTCCTTCGACTGCATCGTGGGTTTCGACATGGACGGCTACCGGATCGCGGGGCGCAGCGGCCGCCCGCAGATCGCTTCCATCAAGGGCGTCATCGCCGACGAGCTGCGCTTCGAGCGTGGCGCAACGCGCTGGACTATGGCCGTCCAGGCCGCCTGCGAGCGCCGGCACGTCCACCGTGCGGACCTTGTGGTCACCACCAGCCGCTATGCGGCCCGGCGCATCCAGGAGCTCTATGGGTTGAACGAGCAGCCGAGGATTGTTCCCGAAGCTATTGACCTGGAAACCTGGCGGTCCCTGTTCGCTCGCTATCCGGCGGCCCCGGATCCCCACCGCTTCACCGTTTTGACCGTCTGCCGCTTCTACCCGCGCAAGCGGCTTGCGGTGCTGCTGGGGGCCGCCGAGCGCCTGCGCGGCAAAATCCCCGGTCTGGAATTCCGGATTGTGGGCGACGGCCCCGAACGAGGCCGGCTCATGCGCATCTGGCGTCAAAAGCGCCTGGAGAAGATCGTACGCTGGCTCGGCAGCGTGCCCCAAGATGAACTGGTCCGGCAGTATCAATGCGCTGATCTGTTTTGCCTGCCGAGCGTGCAAGAGGGCTTCGGAATCGTCTTCCTGGAGGCCATGGCCGCCGGCAAAGCTGTGACGGCAGCTCGCGCAGCGGCGATTCCCGAAGCCGTGCCCCATGCCCTGCTGTTTGAACCGGACGATGAGGCGGCCCTGGCGGAGGCAATCCTCGAACTGTTCCACCACGAGGATCTGCGCCGGCAGATTGCCGAACAAGGCGAGCGGGCTGTGCAACAGTTCGATGCGGCGCGGGTGGCGCAGCTGTTCCTGAGCGAGGTGTCCCGCATCCTTTGACGGGGGCACGCGCCGGTGGCGCGGCAACCCCTTGCAGGAGAATAAGTTCCAGTCTAGGTCTTTCGTACTAGAGCCGGGCTTTCTGCTCTCTAGTACAGAGCGCGAGGTCAAAGAGGCTCCAACATCTTTACCCCGATCCGTACGGCTGTTACACTGCGGCTGGAGGTCGATACTTTCGCCATGAAGCTCGTTTGCCCACATTGTGGCCACGATGGAACTCCCGAGACTGCCCGGACACCCCTCGGCTCCTACGGTTTTAACTACCTGGCAGACGACGTCGTCTGCCGCGACGTGGAATTCGACCCGGAAACCGGACGCGTGCGCCTGTCGGCCGGCATCAAAGCGGGAGGCGCCGGCGCCAATCCCAGGCTGGAGTGCCGCGCCTGCTGGCAAACCTTCCCCGCGCCGGAAGGAATCGAATTCGAAATCGCACCCGCTCCCCCAACCGCCCCGCCGGAAAGCCAGCCATCCCCCCCCACGCGTGAAGAAGGGGCGGCGGCTCCGCCGCCGGCCGAAGCGTTGCCGGAGCGTTTCCGCCGTCTGGCGGAGGGGCTCTCCGACTTCGTCCGGGTCTGTGCGGAAGAGGCGCTATCCGGGGTGGCGCAGCGTCTTGAAACGATGGAGCTCCGGGCGGAGAAGTGGGACGGCTTGGCGGAAGCTGTCGCTGAGCTTCGCTCCCAGGCTGCTGAAAGGGCTCAGCAAGCCCTGAGCTTGACCGAAGATTTGCAATCGGTGCGCGCCCGCTTGGCCTCGATCGAGTCCGCCGTCGCAGCGCAGGCTGGATCCCTGCCTCAGCTGGCAGATCAACTACGGGAAATGGCCGCCCGCCAGGAGGCGGCTGAAGCCCAGACGGGAGAACTCCGGGCCGCCATCGAGAGCCTGAGCAACCGGATATCGGAGTCGCAGTCCGCCATCCAGAGCTGGCAGCAGGCATGGCAGTCTCGTTTGGAGGGCCTGGAAGGCAGCCTTCGAGATCTCGCCGGCGCGGGCCAAATCTTGTCCCAGCTTCAGCAGAACCAACAGAGCTTGCAAGCCCGCCTGGATAAGCAAGCCGAAGCGATCCGCTCGCTGCACGCCGCCGCGCATGAGCGCTTGCAGAGGCGGGAAGAGCTACAAGCGGCCTTGCAACGCTTGGAGCAGATTGCCGGCGCCCTGGGCGAAACCAAGCCGCTGCCGGAGGATCTGTAATCAGATTCGGCTATGGCGACCTTCGAGTTTGTTGCTTCCGACGAGTACCGGGCCTGTTTGGAACGGGACGCCGAAGAGCTGGTGCAGTGCATGAAGGCCGGCGCCTGGAAGTCGGCTCACGTCATGGCGTCCAGCCTGATTCAGGCGGCGCTCACCGAATACCTGGGTTCCGCCGGTCTCTGTAGTGAAGCTCAACTCAGCTCCATGCCGCTCGCCGGCCTACTGGACCTTTGCCGGCGCGAGCAGGTCCTAACCAGCCGCACCGTCGAACTGGCCGCGTTTCTGCGGCCATTCAGCGATTTTCTCAGCCCAGTGGCCTCCATCCGGCTGGATGCGGCCACGGACGAAACGGGCGCCCGGATCGCGCAAGCCCTGCTGGAAATCATCGTCAACGAGATCGCCAGCCACCGGCGGGAGACGTATCAGTATTCCGCCGAGAAGATCGTCGCCAAGGTTCTCTCCGATCCGTCGGTGATGGCCATCGCGGACCACCTGTTGCGCAAATTGAGCCGGGCGGAGCTGGAGCGCTTGCTGCTCGAACTTCTGCCCAAGGCCTATCTGGAGGGGGCGCGGTCCCCCGACCCGCAGGCGCAAGAGCCGCTTCCGCGGCTGGCGTCTTGCTTCCGGCTGGCCTTCGACGCCGCGCCGGAAGAGATCAAGCGCCAGGCCGCAGCCCGCTTTCTGACCGTGCTGGAGAACGAAAGCGAGTTCGTGGTTCAGGCCTACCAGGGAGCGTTCTTCCGGGCGTCGGATTTGGAATATCTGGACGAGCAGGAGAGGGCGGCGATCAAAGCTCACTTCCTGTCTTGCTTGTCCAAGGCGCTGACGCCGGCGCTGGTGGCCGCCGCCGCCGGCATGGGACGCTTCTTGTCCAGCGAGAATGAAACCCGCGCCTTCTTCGTGCCCCTGGTGACGCAACTGCTCCAGCAAAAAGAAGAGGCGGCGAGGGCAGCCATGGAGCGCCGGATCGTGGAGGAGTTCGCGAGCCTCGCGCCCGGGTTGCGCAAGGGGCTGCTGAGTTGGATCGCGCGCCTGCGCTGGTCTTTGGAGAAGGAAGGCGCCGCAGATTCCGCAGCCGCGCTCCGGCGTCTGGAAAAGCGCCTGACCCTGTCCCGCCTCTAAAGCCCCGGCGTTACTTCAGCTCCAAGATCTCTTTTTCCTTCGCCTTAGAAGCCTGATCGACCTTGGCGATATAGGTGTCGGTCAGTTTCTGTATTTCGTCCAGCCCGCGCCGCTCGTCGTCTTCACTGATCAGCTTATCCTTCAGCATCTTCTTGAGCGCTTCATTGGCCTCGCGCCGGATGTTGCGCACCGCGACCCGGTGCTCCTCGGCGACGGCGTGCAGATGCTTGACGATCTCTTTCCGGCGCTCCTCGGTCAAAGGGGGAATGGGCACGCGGATGATCTTGCCGTCGTTGGTCGGATTGAGACCCAGATCAGAGCTGCGGATCGCTTTCTCGATCGCTCCAATTTGGGAAACGTCCCAGGGCTGAATGGTAACCAGAGACGGTTCGGGCACGTGAAGAGTTGCCAGCTGGTTCAACGGGGTCGGCGTTCCGTAGTAGTCCACACGGATCGGATCGAACAGTCCGATGGAAGCCCGGCCCGTGCGGATGCCCGCCATTTCGTGCTGCAAGTCGGACAGCACCTTTTCCATACGGGACTTGGCGTGGGCTTCCACGTCTTTGACGGTCTTGTAAACGGAAGCGCTGGGGGTCGGTTGATTGCCAGGTTTCATAGAGCCTCACGGATGTATCAGCGTGCCGACGGGTTCTCCCCTCGACATACGCATTATATTGCCAGGCACATTCAGGTTAAAAACGATCACCGGGAGTTGGTTGTCCCGGCACATGGCGATCGAGGTCGCGTCCATCACCCGCAGAGACTTGGCCAAGACCTCGTCGTAGGAGATGTCGCGATAGAGGATGGCTTCGGGATGTGCGAGCGGGTCTTTGTCATAGACGCCGTCCACCCGGGTTCCTTTCGCCAGGACCTCGGCCTTGATCTCCAAGGCGCGCAGCGAGGCGGCGGTGTCCGTAGAAAAATACGGACTGGAAGTGCCCGCGGCGAAGATCACGGCGCGTCCCTTTTCCAGATGCCGCAGCGCGCGGCGCCGGATGTAGGGTTCAGCCACCTGCCGCATTTCGATGGCGGTCAGCACCCGGGTGGCGGTCCCGGCGGCTTCGAGCGCATCCTGCAAGGCCAGGGCGTTGATCACCGTGGCGAGCATTCCCATGTGATCCGCAGTCACGCGGTCCATCTGCTGCGCCTGGGCGGAAACGCCGCGGAAGAAGTTGCCCCCACCGACGACAATGCCCACCTGCGTGCCCTGGGAAACGACTTCGGCGATTTCAGCGGCCAGCGCCCGCACCCGCTCGGCATCGATGCCGAATCCAGCCTCGCCGGCCAGAGCTTCGCCGCTCAACTTCAGCAGGATCCGATGGTAGTGCGCCACGTCCACCTCCCGCTCATCGCCGCGGCTGCCGGGACGGGTCCGGGCGACGCGTTGAAATCCGGATGCCGGCGGTTACTCCGCACCGGTGGTGTCACCCACCTTAAAACGCGCGAAGCGGGCCACGGTGATGTTCTCGCCGATCTTGCCGATCCGGCTGGCGATCAGTTGGCCGATGGTCATCGAAGCGTCTTTGATGAAGGGCTGCTCGTAGAGGCAGACCTCCTCGAAGAACTTGCTCATCCGGCCTTCCACGATCTTGTCGGCCACCTGGGGCGGCTTGCCTTCCGCCAGCACGCGCTCGCGCTGAATCTCCCGCTCCTTGGCCAGAACCTCGGGCGAGACGTCTTCCTTCCGGATGTAGCGCGGGTCGAGCGCCGCGATCTGCATCGCGATATCGTGAACCAGTTCCTTGAACTCGTCGGTGCGGGCGACGAAGTCGGTTTCGCAGTTGACCTCCACCAGCACGCCTAACTGAGAACCGGGGTGGATGTAGCTGGCGATGATGCCCTGCCGGGTTGCGCGCGAAGCTTTCTTGGCCGCCGAGGCGATGCCCCGCTTGCGGAGGATCACCTCCGCTTCGGCCAAATCGCCGCCGGCCTCGACCAGCGCCGTCTTGCACTCCATCATGCCCGCGCCGGTTCTCTCTCGAAGTTCCTTGACAAGTTGTGCGGTGATTTCCGCCATGTTTCTCCTGAGACTCCTATCCTTGCAAACGGTGAGGCCCCAATCCGCAGCGCGCGGATCAGGACTCGGCTTCCGCGGCGGCCGTATCGCCGGCTTCGGCCGGAGCTTCGGCCAGCGGGCCCTTGCGCGGCAACGAAGTGGACGGCAGATCTTCGTCCGGAATGCTCTCGGCCATCAACTGCTCCGAGTAGCCGGGATCCACGTACTTGGTGTACTCCGGGATCTCCTCGACCGGCGTCTCATCGGTGATGATCCGCTCGGCGATAAACTCCTGCTCGGTCGCCAGAGCCTTGCCCTCGATGATGGCGTCGGCGATTTTGCTGGTGAACAGCCGGATGGCCCGCAGCGCGTCGTCATTGCCGGGGATGACGTAGTCCACTTCATCCGGATCGCAGTTGGTGTCGACCACCGCTACGACGGGAATGCCCAGCTTGCGCGCCTCCTTGACGGCGATCGCCTCCTTGTTGGAGTCGATGACAAACAGCGCGTCCGGCAGCCGCCCCATGTCCTTGATCCCTTCCAGGTTCTGTTGCAGGTGCTTGCGCTCCCGCTCCAGCCGGATGATCTCTTTTTTCGGGCGGCCTTCGTAATCGTTGGATTCGGCCATCGCCTCCAGCTCCTTGAGGCGCTTGATCGACTTCTGCACCGTGACCATGTTGGTCAGCAGGCCGCCCAGCCAGCGCTGATTGACGTAGAACATGCCGCAGCGCTTGGCCTCCTCGGCCACGGCCTCCTGCGCCTGGCGCTTGGTGCCGACAAAGAGGATGATCTTCCCCTGCGCGGCCATTTCGCCCACAAACCGCATGGCCTCTTTGAACAGCTTCAGGGTTTTTTGCAGGTCAATGATGTAAATGCCATTGCGTTCGCCGAAGATGTACTCTTTCATCTTCGGATTCCAGCGCTTGGTCTGGTGCCCGAAGTGAACGCCGGCTTCGAGCAATTCCTTCATTGAGATGGACGGCAAAATCCCTCCTTTTTGGCTTCTGTCCGCGGGCGCGGTCCAAACGAGATTTGCGCGCGCGGCGCGATGAACGGTTTCCGGCGCGGCTTGCTGCTCCGCGCCATCCAAACACAGTTAGCGCTTCGAATACTGGAACCGCTTCCGGGCGCCCTTCTGGCCGTACTTCTTGCGCTCGTGCTCGCGGGGGTCCCGCGTCAGCAGTCCCAATTCCTTGAGCTTGGGCCGCAGCTCGGAGTTGTACTCGGCCAAGGCCCGCGAGATGCCGAGCCGAGCGGCTCCGGCCTGTCCCATCAGTCCGCCGCCGCCGGCCAGAATCATGACATCAAACTTGTCGGCCGTTTCCGTTGCCAGCAGCGGCTGCCGCACCAGCGTGCGGGCCGCTTCCGTTGGGAAATAACTTTCCAAGGGGCGCTTGTTCACGGTAATCTGGCCTTTGCCGGGCCGGAGAAAAACTCTCGCCACGGCGCAGCGCCGGCGTCCCGTGGCCAGGTATTGTACTAAAGTGGCTCCCACTCGAATCCTCTCCCGATTCCCTTATGCTCCCGCCGCCAAAGGCACGGGCTTCTGCGCCTGGTGCGGGTGCTGGTCGCCGGCATAAACCTTCAGCTTGCGGAACATCTGCTTGCCCAACTTGGTCTTGGGAAGCATGCCGGCCACCGCCCACTCGACCATGCGCACCGGATTGGCCGCGCGCATTTTGCGGGCCTGAATTTCGGTCAGACCTCCCGGATAGCCGGAGTGGCTGCGGTAGAGCTTCTGCTCCTCCTTGCGGCCCGTCAGCTTCACTTTGGCGGCGTTGATGATAATGACATGGTCGCCGGTGTCCAAAAAAGGTGCGTAGACCGGCTTGTGCTTTCCCATCAGGATTTTGGCTGCCTGGCTGGCGATCCGCCCCAGAACCGCATCCTGGGCGTCCAGCACATACCACTCGCGCTGAATGTTGCTCCCCGAAGGGAATTGCGTGCTCATGAACAGACTTTTCCTCTGCGGAATATAGAACCGAAACCTTTAGCCTACAAAACGTTGCGCGCCGATGTCAAATCCG
>Ga0078972_1007135_pt1 | contig 25350 bp, 20 predicted proteins | sample YelNatPaOPGAMG01_FD_67568 | JGI IMG/M metagenome (GOLD analysis project Ga0078972, IMG submission 67568) | Hot spring thermophilic microbial communities from Obsidian Pool, Yellowstone National Park, USA - OP-RAMG-01 (SPADES assembly) (version 2) | ecosystem: Environmental > Aquatic > Thermal...
TACTGTTTGTCAATGATGATATACTGTTTGTCAATGATGATATACTGTTTGTCAATGATGATATACTGTTTGTCAATGATGATATACTGTTTGTCAATGATGAAGTACTATACTATCAAAAAGAAGAAGATGTAGTGATTGAATTTATTCAGGTTAACGGAATGTATATTGATGAATGTGTTCTTGAGGAGTTATTGATCGAGGCATACATATGGGATCAAGTTGAGATTGTTAAACTGTTACTATGTGTTTGATTGAATGGAATTAATCCATTCAATCAGAAGATGTGTGGAGATCGGTGTCGATATATTTCACTGGATTTCATTCTTGCCTTTGAATGTAACGATCCCTTAAACTCGTTCAATGTTCTTGTGTATCTATTGGCTGAGAACCTAATATCAGCTGAAATTCGTTCTGCTTTGATACGATACTGTCGTAGTCGAAGGGAAATACGTAGGAGTATATTACTACTTGCAATGTTAGAGATTATTAACTGAATCAAAATTGAAAATGTAGAAATAGTCACAAAGGAATTAAACCAATACAAGGATGAATACAACCATACCGTTCTATTCGTTAAACCAAGTATGTGAACAATATATAACATTACCTCTATCTATTGTTAGTACCTTATTCTTTATCGTTGATCAGTATTTGAGTTTGCGATCGAATAGTGATGGAAGAAGCACATGTGTAATTCAGTTGATTATTTCTATTTTGTATTATTGCGAACGTAAGTTTATGAAGTTCATTCGATGGTGTACTCGACGATTTACAAATACCAAAGTGCAGGATATCATCAATGAAGAGGATTGTTCAACAATAGCAGATGCAGAAAGATATGTTCGTCGTAACTTAACATTTCGGTGGTATAATCCACGGCAAGTTGAAATCCCCTTAAGTCAAGCACCTTCACATCGAGAGATATCTACTGATGTTGGTGTTGGTGTTTCAACGTAAGTTATTAACCAACTCTATCGTGATTATGATAGAGTCGAAAAAAGTAGTAGGTGTGTAAACACAGATGTTGTTAGTGAAGATGTACTGTTAACAACAAAGAAGAAGATGTTTTTTTTACAAAAGTAAGTAGTGGAAAAATTTTTAAGTAGGGGTTTGTTGTACACACTTTGTTTTTTTTTTGCAAAAAGAAGATGTACTGTTGTGTACTTGTTTGTTAGTGAAGATGTACTGTTGTACTTGTTTGTTAGTGAAGATGTACTGTACTATCAACAGAGAAGAAGATGTTTTTTTTACAAAAGTAAGTAGTGGAAAAATTTTTAAGTAGGGGTTTGTTGTACACACTTTGTTTTTTTTTGCAAAAAGAAGATGTACTGTTGTGTACTTGTTTGTTAGTGAAGATGTACTGTTGTGTACTTGTTTGTTAGTGAAGATGTACTGTTGTGTACTTGTTTGGTTCTTTTCAACAACAAATCATCTTCATTGCAAATATAGTAACATATAATTTGAAGTATTCTTTGTGTGAGCATACCATCTCCTTTTCAACATATATTCTTTGTTACCAACTATCACTATCACAAGATCATCTTCGTTTTGGATAATATACTGTAAAAATATTTGCAGTATAACTTATGATGAACACTTTTGTTCCACATACATTCTTTGTTATCTTCACTAACTAACACTCATAAGAACTAACTTTTTTTGTAGATAATTACATACTGTGATTATGATTGAGTTATTTTCTGTTCTTCCTTAACTGTTTTGTCACACATTCTTTGTTCGTTTTGTAAATACATATTGTCATACATATATAAATAAAAATTAAATAAATGAAATAATTATTACGGTTGCAACCGTGATAACACCAAAGTTATTTGTTTTTGTGTGGAACCTTTTTTGAGCTAATACAAATGTCACACGCATCAAGTGCCGTAACAAAAGCTTTAAAGGAAGCTTCTGCAAATGAAGCTAACGCAGCGCGTGAAATTGCTCGAATTCATCAACAGGAGAGACAGCTGGTGGAACAATTACCACCTTTACGTCCCTTAACAATTGGAATGTCAATTGTGACCCGTGAGGACTTAGAGGGAACCAACATTGCTGTATGTGAAATTACTCGGGATATAATCCCGAAAGTGGATTCAACAGATACACATGGGACTTTAATGGATCCCCTATTAGGGGCTACAGATAAGAGACCGTGTGCATCGTGCACATTGACGATGGATAAATGTCCTAACCATTATGGTAAAATTCTTTTCAAGCGTTATGTATGTAATAAGCTTCAACCGAATCCGATATATGATCCGTTGCATATTAAAGACATCCGATATTTACTTCAAGCTATTTGTCGAGAGTGTGGTCATCTCATCTTGGGTGCTGACGCTATTCGACAGGGAGTTTTTCGCGGCTCATTTACAGAGCGGTTGAAGCTTATTAGCATAGCCTCTATTGAGAAGGACTGTCATGTGTGCGGAAATGAAAATCCAACATATAAGGAGAGTAAAGGTGACCGTAACATGATTGTTATGCAACGGGATGAGAAAAGTCCTCTACATCCGGTATATCCATTAGATGCATACAATATCTTATCATCTACATCTCCTGAGGATAATAAACTTCTGGGGTTTAAAGGTAAGAACCGTCCACGTGATTATATTCTGTTTGGTATTTTGGTTACATCTTTTAATATTCGTCCTGTTCGATATCGAGATGGAATTCCAGTACAGAATGACTTTACTGAACATTACGCGAGAATTCTGAAGGCAAGTAACGCTATTAGAAACTATACTCCAAAACCAACATATACTCCAGATAAGATTGAGGCTGAATATTTTACATTGTCAAAAACATTGACAAATGCAATATATGATATGATGGTTGGTGTATCGGCTTCAAATTCCCAGTCCAAACAGGAAACATACAGTAGTGTAATCAATAAAAAGGACGGTGCCTTTCGCCGAGATCTCATTGGTAAGAATGTTGATGCCTGTGCTCGCACACCAATTGGTCCCGGTCCCTACTTAGAGGTTGATGAAATTGGAGTTCCTAAGAAAATACGCTCTGAACTTACAGTTCGTGTTCGGGTATTCGATAAGAATATTAAAAAGCTAACAGAGCTTCTCCGAAAAGGTCAAATTGTTCGAATTATTCGTCCAGGTGCTACGTATGCAATCAATGAGGTTAACAGATCGTTTGAGGAGCTCCTTCCAGGCGATCAGGTAGATAGATGGTTACAGGATGGTGATTACCTGATTGCTAACCGTAATCCATCGCTACACAAGCCATCTATTCGAGCTTTGAAAGTGCGTTTGAAGAATGGTATTAATATTGACCTTCCAGATGAACTCCTGACAGGTTACAATGCTGATTTTGACGGTGATGAAGCTAATCTTCACATGCCTCAGTTTATCGAAGCTATGGCTGAGATTGAGACTTTAGCTACTCCTGATAAAGCTGTGCTGTCAGATGCTAAGGGTGGTGTGATTGTAGCTAGCATTCAGGATACCTTGTTAGGTATCTATTTAATGACAGCTCCAGGAATTAACATGTCAAAAGATATGTGGATGGATGGCTACTCCCAGTTGTTAGAGCGAGCTTATGATCTCCAAACGTTAATTAAAAATGCACAGGCTCATAACTATAATCTGTATACGGGTAGAGGGTTGTTCAGTGCTTTGCTACCACCAGATCTATCCTTTAATATTAAATTGGATCCAGCCCAGGAGTGGGCAGAGCCGCGCACCAATGAAACCTTGACAGTCACCGAATCATATTTGACAATTCGAGATGGGTTGTTGATGAGTGGAGCTATCACGTCGAAGAATATCGGTGTGGGTGGTAACTTGGGTGGTTTCATGCATCAATCATATGGCGGTAAGAGATATATTCAGTTTCTTGCAGATCTTCGAACCATTGCCAACTGGTTTTTGCAGATACGTGGATTCACAGTCAATGTGGAGGATATGACCTCAATCTTCTCATCCAATGCCGAGAAGAACACCACTGAGCTCCGCAAGATCTTGGATCATGCATATCAACAGGCTGCAAAATTCAAGGATCCAAAGGAGAGCGCTTTCGAGGAGCGTAAACGTATTGAGAATTGGCTACTGGCACTAAATAATGCAAAAACACAGGCAATGTCGGTTCTTAACATGGATTATCGTACCTCCAACGTGAAGCCATTGGTTGAATCTGGAACCAAGGGTAATGCATCTACATATGTTCAGATTCACGGAATATTGGGTCCTCAAACTGTGAATGGTGAACCGCTCCCGTATGGGATTGGTTCAGGTTCCAATGCACGTGTAACTCCTTTTTTCCCACCTGGGGTTGATGACCCTCGAGCATATGGCTTCTGTGAGAGTAACCTTGGCACTGGTTTGAGTGTTGTGGATTATCTTAACCATATGACTAATGCTGTTGCCGATGTGGCACGTGGTAAAACAGGAGTTGGTGCTTCTGGTTATATTCAAACCAGATTGGTAAAGTCTTTGGAGGATGCTGTTGCTGCTTTCGATGGAACTTTGCGTATGTCTTCCCGTAATCTGGTTCAATACACTACATATGAAATAGGCGTTAACCCAAGCTGGTTTATGAAATCAGTTGATAATCGAGGTATCTATTACACATATATTGATATGCCCAATGTTGTTCTGAACCTTAATTCCAAATACAAACAGTTTCAACCTCGGTTACCAACACAAGATGAATTGGAGTCCATAACAGACTTTGTGCTTGATACGAACATTGTGGAGCGGTTTAGTGTATTCCCCAAGGTAGATGAGAAGGTGCGTCAGTTACATCATAATCTCCTTAAGAGGCAGTTACATCGCTTAAAAATAGTTCCCACTGATGAATATATTGTTGAACTGAGGGATATCATTGAGAAACAGCTTCAGAAAGCACGGGTAGAACCAGGTGAACCGGTTGGATTGGTTGTTGCTACCTCTGCCGGTGAGGTTTCTACTCAGATTAGTTTGAAATTGAAAGGTAGCGTTGGAACGGGTGCTTCACGTGCTGTTTCCAATCAGGTGTCAAGTATGAACACACTCATTAATGTCCCTGAAAATCCCCGTGATCGCACTGCATATATTTATTTTACTGACAAACCATCACTTCGAGATGTGTTCAAACGTCGTAAGCTGTTTGAGTATATGACCATTCTTAAGTTACACAAGACCTCAGATGTATATCCAGCTGGTAACCTTGATCGTAGCTGGTATGAAATGTATTGCAACTTGTATAATAAACCAATGCCTGATGAGAAGACTAATGTGATACGTCTGGAGTTCAATACTGGCAAGTTGTTTTCCTATAATGTCTCTTTGGCTGATATTAGTAAATCCATTGAGTCCAATAAGCTTCACACATATGTGTCACCGGATCACATGGGATTAATTGACGTGTATTTGAGAGTTACAGAAAGTAGCGAGGAGATGACTGCACATGAATATAATTTCATGCGCAATGATACACTCCCATCGTTGCTAAAGATCTACATTCTTGGAATCCCGGATATTTTACAGGTGTATCCAATGCGAGTTCCATATATGTCAAGTGTTCAAAGTGAGGAGCAGGTGGAAGATAAATTGTGGAATTTATATCGCAGCAGTTATTTTCAAAGTATCCACCCAATGTCTGTTGAGGATCTTGTGCCTATCTTAAATAAATTGGGTTATTCAGTAACTGAAAGCACACGTGAATACATTCAGGTATCAGGAGACACATCACCGATGACAGCTCTGAACAAATACGCAAACGACCCAGGTAATTTCGATGAGGTTAATTTGGCATATCTTGAAACAATGGGTACCAATCTCCGAATGATCTTCACTGTTGAGAATGTTGACACTCAAGCTACATATTCCAATCATTCACAGGAATTAAACAATATGTTGGGAGTAGTTCCCGCAAAGATCATGTATGAACAGCAATTTAATGAGATCTTTGGCACTACCAACTCATCCAACTCCAAGGGTGGCGGGTCTATCATCCCGGTTCATCTTAAGATTATTAGTGATGTAGCACACAGGAGTGGAAAACCAATTCCCATGACTATGGAAGGAGCATCCAAGAGTGCTAAAGGCACTCTATCCCTGGCTGGGTTTGAACAGGCATCATCTGTAATCGCCAAACGTGCACCTTTCAACCCTATCGAATCCATGGATGTAGTTCCATCATTGGCATTGGGTCAGAAAATTAGAATGGGTACTGGTTATGGTGATATTGTTATACCTTCCGATTATGCTGATGAACTGGCGCGAATTCGCCAACATGTAATCCGAGGAGAGAATCCTTTCAAGACTGAAATTAGTGTGTCTCTGGATGAGGAAGTGGCTGGCGCCTCTCTGTTTTCAGGTGAAGGTAACTCCATTACACCTGGAGCTCCACCACCAATCCCAACTACCAATATCTGGAAGAATATACCTAAAGTGTCAATACCTACTGCACCTATTCAAAAGAATCCAGCAACAATTCTTAAAATGCCACCTAAGGGATTCAAACCCTCTATTCCAATCACTACCCCCTCAACTATACCCACTTTGTTACCTAAGGCTATTACTGTTCCAGTTGCACCTGGAGGTTTGAAAGCTATCACAAATCCAGGATATCCAAACCCACCGAAGATTATACCCCAATCACCAATGAACCCTCTCGGATCTCGAGCTTCAGGTATGCCTTCGGGTTCTGTGCCTACAGCTACTGCACCACTCCCTTCAGCACGTGCTGAAAACACTGTAAGTGCCAACTTTATCCCAAGAAAACCCCGTAAATTACTTAATCTCTAAGTTTTTAATCTTGTATTCTTGGAATGATCATTCCAAGATTCTTTTAATCTACAGAAACTGTTTCCATATATCCTGTGGAAATATCTTTTGTGCAAGCTCCCGCTCTTCATTCGTGAGCTTATGTGACTCAAGAGCTATCAAATATACATAGATACCTGGGTAGAAATTCTGTTTATCTAATTCCTTAATTTCATATACAGCCTTTAAGTCTTCAAGTGTTTTTGATGTGTATTGATATGTATGAATATCCAAATTACACCCAAGTTCTTCAAATGTTGAATAGCAGTCACAATCAAGAACCTTAAGCACCTCAAAAATACATTTATAGGAGGTGAAATCATCTCGAATACGAGAATCAATGTTTAAATACACACTCAAAAACATTGCAACATTACACAGAACAGATGGTGTCATTGTTTTTCTTCCTTGGGTTTTTGTTAGATATCGTTTGATAATTTCGAGAGCTGCATTTTTCATGTTCTTATGATATTTAAAGATTTGAACATATTTCTCACATAGTTTATAGAGTTTGGTGTTAGTAACTTGTTCATCTATTGGAAACGGTTTCCGTTCACTCGGATATATTGGTTGAATATCTGGTTTGTAATCTCGTGCCATGCTAATAAGCAATGGCTTCATCTGTTCATCCTTGACTTTCGGTTCAAAGTATATCTTGGAACTCAGACAGGATCTATTGGTTTTATCACTGGCATACATAATATCTTCCAACGTTCGGCTGAGAGCGAACAGTTCCACATCAATAGAGTTATAAAAAGTACTGCAATAGCGTGGGTCTCGAAAAAATCCTGAAAAAGCTGTTGCTGGTGGAATATATCCTTTGTATGTGACTGTAGCCAGTCCAAAGTCGATAAATTTGAATTTTCCATCATGATACATGATGTTTTCAGGTTTGATGTCATTATGAGCGATATTCAACCCTCGCATTCTTGCAATGCCCTGTTTCAGGTCTTCATAAACCTGATTGATATCGATGTGTCCATTTTGTTTACAAAACTCATTAATCGTTTGAACTTTTTCCCACACAATGTATAATGAATCATCATCGAAGGACCATGCTAATGGAATGATAAACCATTCAGAAAAATACTTTTGCAGCTGGCGATGGAAGATTAGTTCATTACAACCTTCACCTAATGAATTATCTTTCAATGCATATTGTTTAATAAAATGATTTCCGCACAGGAAAATGTTTTTATACTCAAATTTTGCAATAAAATTGCGTTTGCCCACCAAAAACTTCTTGGTAAAATCTTCAATTGCGAGATATTCCATTATTGACTTTAGGAGTTATTTATTTTTTTTAAAAAAAAAATGGAAATCAATTCTTCTAAAAAAATTGAGGATGTATCAAATCCACCTCCGTTCTCAGAATTGAGAGCAAGTATGATGACATTTGTGTGTGATTACACTGGTACCATCGATCTAAAGAAGATCTTCCCTCTAATTCGGATAGACCCTAAATATAATGGTATTTATGATACCCTACCCGTAGGTGAGGATGGAACAATCGTTGGTAAGGGTTTTGGAGATGTAAGAGTGGGTGCTATCCGAAAAGGACGGTCAAACAAATGCTTTCGAAATATTATTAGTGTTGATATTTCAACCTTGGGAGTTAATGTTAACATTAAAGTCACAGCTACGAACTATCTACAAGGTTCAGGTGCCAAATCCGAGGAGCATGCAAGATATACAGCTGAGTGGTTAATTTGGAACCTAAACCAATTGGGATGTGATATCAGTCTTAATCAATCACATGTGGTTAATGCTACGTTCAATATGAACATTATGAGCACCTTAAACATGAATGCCATGGCAACACTTCTAAGTGGTCATAATGGCCTACACGTTCTATATAATAACACCATTAACCAACCTATTGTAGCTGTTAAGAATGCCAGCAATGCAGATGAAATCCTCAGTCGAAGATCTACCCGTAGTAAGAAAGGCAAGATACCATCTGTGAAACTGACCATTCGCACGTCTGGAAAGATTATGCTGTCAGGAGCAAATATTGATGATCTGGAAGATATTTATGTTAACTTTATGTACTGGCTGTCGCTTAATCTTGATAAGGTCAGAATCAAATAACCCAGGTTTAAGAATATTGAGACTGAATTCAGTCTCAAATTGATGAGTTATTTTATCGGTATGCGATCAGGTTTTGAGTCTCCAAATATTCATATAAATTGGGGCATATACGTGTTTTTATCTGATAGTCTCTCTTGTGTATGAGAATATGAACAATTCGGCGTTGATTAAGCTCATCAACAGATCGTAAAATGTCCAAGTCTGGGTACATTATCAAATATTCCTGAACATCTCGAGATGTAACATTTGGTTGAGGCGCAAGATATTCCAAATAGCCAGTAATGTAGAAAAACGGTAGAATCTCAACAATACTCCAAGATGTGCATACCTTGCCTCGATTATGTGTACGGCTATCACTAGATTCAACTTCATCATACTTCTTGTAAATAAGCCGAAGTTGATTTTCCGGGTCGTCAATGGTTACAATACCGTATGCTCTGCCATACTGCAACTCACGCTCATCGATATCGGCGGCAATCATCTTGCGATAAATATCCACCTCTATCCAGTTAGCATCTCGCCATGTTTGGGTAGCAGGTGAGAAAATTCGGATATGGTCAGGTGAGCGGCTATTAGATGCGTAGTTATATCTCGTCAATGATGATTTAATCTGAGACTGAAGTGTGTGCATATAAACAGTTTCAGGTTCTTTATCTATTGGAGGTTCAGGTGGAATGGGTCCCGGTTTCTTTGTCTTGGATTTCTTAGCGTTCTTAATAGCATTCCGGATTTCATCCAAGGGTTCTTCATATTCATATATCTTCATTTTATAATAATCAACAATCGCATCTACTGCATCTGTTCGGCGATCATCAAGGAAGTCCTTAATAGCCTGCTCGAGAACCTGCGGTCGGTCGTAAGCATCCTCCAGAGATGCAAATGCATCCTCAACAGTCAGTGTGGCAAGATTAACCTCGGGTGCTTTTTGCTGAACTACAATATCTTCAAGGTTGGTTTGTTTCAACCAGGGGAATGAGGAAATATACTGATAGTAACTAAGCTGACGAGCCTTGAAAGTATGTACCAAATAGGGGAAATCAGTAGAGAACACAATGTAACCACCGCTAATGTGTAAATATACATATTGTCCCATGCGGTTTAAAAATCTGTCATATTGCCGGCTAATATTGTATATTTCAATAAGAATCACCTGTTTCTTAATTTTCTTTTTGCTTACCAAATCGGAAATCAACAGATGAAGTGGATAAATATAATGTTTCTGTGCTAACATCTGTAGATATTTCATGATTGGCTCCCGATATTCATGAGTATATTTCCGGAGAAGTCCAGAATAATCCCATTCATCTGGTGGTAGCGGTGGTTCAGAATCACATTCATAAAAGCAGCTACCATAATCACACAGAGGTAAACCCTCAAGTTCCTTATCACCCGGGAGCACATTCCGATTATAGTTAATGAAACAATCAATGGCATTGGAACGCATCTTAGTTATATATGGAGCTGTCATTCTAGCGACGTCCTCACCGGATGTATACATAATAATGTCTACAGCCGGCACTTCATCAGTATTTGGTATTGCAGCTAGAAGATGCACATTTAAATTCAAGCGAACACTTAAGGGATCTCGCCCCTCCTGAATAGCCTTTTCACGAGCGTCATTAAGCAGCATCAGCTGGGATGTAACACGCCGTCCACGATATATGGACTGTTTTGCAGGCGGCCACAACCATGTAGGTACCTGAGCCATCCACTGAATGTCAAACACAGACATACCTTCCTTACCATGAGGTGAGAAAATCAACAGTGCAATATACTCACCGTAACGGTTCTCTGGACTGTTGAACAGTTCTATCATTGTTTCGTTGATTTTAACAGAGTTATCTGGAATTAGCAAACCGTAACGAAATCCCTTCTGGATCTTAAGCTTCCGACCTTCAATATTTGAAGTTGTTGTACATATTGATCTGCTTTTACCGACTGTAGTAACGAATGCACTTTCCTTGCTATAAAAACGTTCCACTCCCATCTCTTCAAGGAAAAGCCCCAAGGGAATAGCTCCAGATTTCTTAAACTCCTGATAAACAAACCCTTTCTTACCCTCCTGGTAATACTTGGTTAACAACTGAGCGATTCTAAAAAACTTAGCGGAATACTTCCTGATGAAATTATCACCCATCTTAGCCTTAGCCTTTTGAATATCTCTTAGCATCTCATCAGTGAATGCCCAGCGACTATCATCAATCTTCTGAATATACCTGTTATTCCCCTCGCTGCCATATGATTCATCTGGATATACAATATTACCCGCCTCGCGAACATTTGTGTAGAATTTGCGATTCCCATGTTGTATATAAGCATCTGCATATATTTTTGTTTGGAAATTACTCATGGTTATATTATCTACAATGGTTGTGGAATCCTCAATCTGATTACCTTTAAAAATCAGATCGACTCCATTATCTAACTCTCTAACATACGTTACATATCCATTAACCCAATTACCGAACTCCTCCATGGTCATATCCATATTTATGGGCATCTGATCATCTTCAGGTCGTAAAATATTAATCAAGTAACCAATCTCATGTATAGGACTGTAACGGGTTGGAGTTGCCGTGAGAATTATGACCTTTCCACGAGTCATTGTATGAGCCAACCTATTAATCTGTTGATACACATATAGAGTTCGCTGCTTATCATGTTTCTCTCTGCCAGTCATTTCTAAGTTTACCGCATTGTCTGTAGGAATAATATTATGTCCTTCATCAACCACTATAATACTGCCGTTAAAGTAGTCTCTCAACTGATCATCATTCATACTCGCAACCAGATTTGCAAACGGCACATATGTATATCGTGTGTAATACTCCTTAATCTTCTTCTTAATCACACCCCATTTTTGACTTATTGTTAACGGAGCGCCAGCTGGTACCTCATATACATCCTTTGTACATCTACATACCAGTTCATTTTCAAAATTCTCACCAATTAACTTACCACGTGTTATCACATACACTCTATTGTATCGAGGCGGTTGTAGAAAACTAGGCATCTCTGAATTCTCCATCGTATATCTCTGTCGATACAGTTCTGCCAACGCTACGAATAGACACGTCTTACCGGTACCTGGAGCGTCAATAACCAATGCACGTGAGTATTCATCAAACAACCGTCGGAAGAGTTTCTGATGTGGATAAAATTGACCATTCGCAACAGGTTTCTCTGCAGGGGTGCCTGCCAATTCGGCAAACTCAGCCATTGAAGCTATCTTACCACTAAAATTCGGATCTGAAATGTCAGGATACACTGTTAACCATTCTTCATAGGTAGTCATTTTAATATTATCGAAAAACTTTTCATATGTTAAATGGGAATTCAAGCAAGTCGTACACAGACTAAAGTTGAACAATACTCATCAGCCGTGTTATATAACGATTTTAAAACTGAATGTAACGCTCAGTTATCTAATAAGGTTCAGAATCTTACCATTAATCTTGCTGGGAGCAATGTTGGAGATATTACTATAGCTCAAAAAGGGACTGCAAATGCAGCATGTATAATCCAAAATGGCATCAAACAACTCGCGGAAACTATCTTCAATAATGTTCAAGAGAGTACCGCATCATCCAAAACCTTTAATCTCGGAGTTTCAGTTAGTTTTTCAAAGAGTACAACAGTAACAGAAATTGAACAGGTTATTACCAACAATATTAACAACTTATGCTCCTCAACAATTGACAACTACGTAGGTAACGTTACATACAATATCTCTACCAGCACAACTGGTAATATTGAAATCATTCAAACTGGAGATGTTCAAGCTGTATGCGCTGTTAGTAACGTTGGAGAGATGACATCCAAGGTAGATGTCGATAATCAAATTGAAACCAATGCCGGTAAGAGTAAATTATTTGGTGGTGATGCTGTATGGATTTTCGCAGCAGTTATTATCATAGTAGCTGTTATCGGATTATTTGGAAGTATCTTTGGTAAGTTCGGAAATGATACTGGTCTTACAGAAGATGAACTTGAAGAAGAAGCAATGGAGAATGGATGCCTGCCATATCCATGTGATGGTAAAACCGGTGAGGAACTTCAAAAATGTCAAGTGCTATTTCCCAGGAATGATCTCTACTGCTCTGTGCAAAATCAAAACCCGCCCAGTAGTGTCAGCCAGGCAATGCCCAGTAGTGTCAGTCAGGCAATGCCCAGTAGTGTCAGTCAGGCAATGCCCAGTAGTGTCAGTCAGGCAACGTCCAGTGGTGGTTATAATTCATTATCGACATCTACATCAACAGTGAATACTTACACATCAAATCCAGTTATTACTTCACAACCTAGTCAAGCAGTATACATTCCACAGCAATAATCCTCTGAAATAACATTGTTCCCAAATCTGGGAACAAATAATGTAAACTCCATTTTTACAGAGTTAATTCAACCTTACTCTTGAAAAGAGACTTAAGTTTATCGAGTTCTTTATATGTAGTCTCTTTCAACTTCAACATTTTTTGATATCTTGATTTCATATTGACAGCGTTGACATTATTCAATAATCGTATACATTGACTGATATATTCACGTAAACAGCGTGTAAACGCTCGATTTCTCTGGATGAGCTTGTCAGCCTGTTGCACTTTTTGAGCCCACTCATCCATGGTTAGTTTGCCCTCCACATACCTCACGGCGAGAGATAAATGATCAATAGTATCAACATTGAACGTATTGTTTATCTTATCGAATAAGATACTGTAGTTATATATGGTAGTATTAAAGAACTGATAGTATGGATTATCTTTATCAAGTTCACTCTGCTCAACTTGAGATCGAATAATTCTGAGTTCTTCAGTTTCGTTTCTAATATATGGATTTGTATTTTGATGTATGGAAATAGTTTCCATTGTATTCCAGTCGAAACCATGTTTACAATATATGCAGAACATGTGGGCGCAACCTTCAGATCTGATAATCCACGCGGAACAATTAGGACATTGCTTTGCATTTTCGAGTATTTCCTTAACCGAAAAGATATCATCCTGCTTACATGCATGATTGTCGGTCTTCTTTATCCAGCATGTAGGGCATACCTCGATTCTACACAGCATACAGAGGTCATTTTTAATATACCCCGGACAATTCTCATCTGGACACCGAAACTTTAGACGTCGAACAGGTTGTTTGTCACTGGCAGTTTGTGAACTTTCACCTCTTGTTTGTATTTCCGTTGATATTGGAGCGCTTTCCTGGCCACCCAAATACAAATCAACATGCTCCAACCAGTCCTTAGAAGTGAGATCCCTGATTTTGATCATTATTCGTTTACTATGCGCATATGTAGACGTGCCATTTAAGCGACCCAAAGCTGATTGATTGAGCTCCTCTTCGTATCTCTTAAGTAGTTCCTCTCTAACCTTCTTTTTATATACGTATTCCTGAGCTTCAGGAAGAAAAGCCCTTGATTGTTCCAACAGAAACAGTTCTCGATAGTGCTTATACTCATTTTGGATCCAAACTGGATCCAATCCCGCTTCACTCATGTTTTGTATATTCCATGACTTGGAACAGTGAAGACATACCAATGGCTTCAAATTAACGATCAATGAGGTTCTTATACACTCAAAGCAGCAGCTTTTATCACAAAAGGGACATGTGATACATCGATGGGTGTATCTGTCGTAAGGCTCAACACAAATTGCACATTCCTGCATTTTGGGTTGCGGTTGTAAAAATATAAATATTTTTTCAATTTTTCTTAAGACTGAGGAGTTGTTTTAATTTTTCAAATTCCGGATCCAAGGTCTTAAACCGACCACCCCATTTCCGACATTGAATATCTCTGATAGCATTGGTAACTAACATTCGAATATCACCTCCGGATACATCTAATATCTTATAAAGCTGCCGAATGACATCAGCATCCTGTGAAAATACGCTCGATCTTAATACGTAAATACATATCTCTGGTGTTTGCTCCTTGACAAATTGCAAGGCAAGACCATTACGCTGAGTAGTATTTAGATATATTTCCTGCAATTGATAAATATCTTGATCGACATCACATCCTTTTGTTAAGTTTAGGAAAGACATGATATTCATTCCTCCAACAAAAGAAGATAACGAATCCATATTAATGTCCTTTTTAAAGAGTTAATTTAACTCTTTTAAATCAAAATAACATTTACATATAGTTGAATTTATATAAATTCCATTAGATTATTCTCATGCGTAAATAGTAGATATAAATCTTACTTATTCATATCTTTGATACTGTCTCAATTGAGACAGTGTTTAACATATTAATGATAGACTGTGACTAAACATCAGTTCATCACATCTTTAAATTCTTTATTAAATTATTAAGTAACCAATAATAGGTAGATTTGTTACACTCTTAATTGTGAAGAGTATCCATAACACCGTTTTATTTAAAATACATATCCAAGTGATACTTCAAGCTTCTTTTTCCTGGAAGGAGTCTAAGATATGCATGTTCTGTTTAACAGCTGTGAGACATATCTCCAACGTTCGATTCTTTACATATTTTAGGGCATACCCATTTTGTGAAACTGCAATCATACAAAGCTCAGGTGTTTGCTCCTTAACAAATTGCAATAAAAGTCCATTTTGCTTAACAGCAATCAAACATAACTCTGGCGTTTGTTCCTTAACAAACTCTAACGCAACATTATTTATTCTAACAGCGAGCAGACATAACTCTGGTGTTTGTTCCTTGACGTACTTTAAGGCATACCCATCTTGCTTAACTGCAATCAGACAAAGCTCAGGAGTTTGCTCTTTAACAAATTGCAATGCATGAGGTGATCCTTTGACGGCTATTAAACATAACTCTGGAGTTTGTTCCTTAACATACTCTAATGCACGCCAGCTTTGCTTGACGGCTGTCAGACATATCTCTGGAGTTTGTTCCTTAACATACTTTAAGTCACTGCCATCTTGTTTAACAGCTGTCAGACATATCTCTGGAGTTTGTTCCTTAACATACTTAAACGCATATTTACTTGTCTTAACCGCTGCCAAGCATATCTCAGGTGTTTGTTCATTGACAAACGCTAATGCTAACCCATTTTGGGAAACAGCTGCCAGACATAATTCTGGTGTTTGCCTCTCGACGAACAGTATTGTATAGCAATTTTGTTGTACAGCAGCAAGACATATCTCTGGCGTTTGCTTCTCAACAATTCTCAATGCACTCCCATCTTTTTTAACAGCTGCTAGACATATCTCAGGAGTTTGTTTCTTGACAAACAATAATGCCGATCCATTTTGCTTGACGGCTGCTAAGCATATCTCAGGAGTTTGTTTCTTGACAAACTTCAAAGTATTGCCATTTTGCTTGACGGCTGCTAAGCATATCTCAGGAGTTTGTTTCTTGAGATACTGCAGTTCATATGGGTTATGTTCGAGTATATTAGTTAAAAATTCCTGTGTCTCGTTCTTGAATCTGAGATTTTGTTTTCGAAGACAACAGAAATATGACAGATATCTCCCCATCTTGGAACGGAAAGGTTCTTTATATTAATTTATTTATATATTAATTTCATTTAAATATACACTGTGACAATTGTCATAGTGTTTGATCCTAAGATATATTGTTTAGTATCTTCAACAACCTCTGAAGTTTTTTTTTTCTTGATAAACTCAAATGCTGACCAATTATGTTTAACAGCTGCCATACATATCTCTGGAGTTTGTTCCTTAACAAATTGTAATGCATATCCATTTTGTTTAACTGCAGCCATACATATCTCTGGTGTTTGCTTCTGAACAAACTGTAAGGCTAATCCATTTTGTTTAACTGCCGCCATACATATCTCTGGTGTTTGCTTCTGAACAAACTGTAAGGCTAATCCATTTTGTTTAACTGCCGCCATACACATCTCTGGTGTTTGCTTCTGAACAAACTGTAAGGCTAATCCATTTTGTTTAACTGCCGCCAGACACATCTCTGGTGTTTGCTTCTGAACATATTTCAATGCAAGAGGATTTGTAAAACCGCTTCCAAACATAATTCAGGGGTTTGCTCCTTAAGATACTGTAATGCTAGACCATTATTTTTAAGAACAATTGACAAAAACTTATGCTTGACATCAGCTGGAAGCTGTTCCATGTTAACTTTTATTACAAAAGACAATAACCTAGAAAATCACTTATTCTCCCAATTGGGAAAATATTACACTCTAAATTAGGTTTAATTATTTAGTTAACAGATAACCATTGTTCTATCATTTATCCTCTTACATAATACGATGTATGTCCATTTTGTTTTATGATTTTCAGATATAACTCTGGTGTTTAGTTCTTGAGATAATCCAAGGGTAACCCATTTTGTTTTATGACTTCCAGACATAACTCTGGTGTTTTCTCTTTAACAAACTGTAATGATAACCAATTTTGCTGCACGGCAGCCAGACATAACTCTGGTGTTTGTTCCTTGACATATTCCAAGGCCAAACCATCTTGCTGCACGGTAGCCAGACATAACTCTGGTGTTTGCTCCTTAACAAACTGCAACGCTACTCCATCTTGGGACACAGCTTCCAGACATAACTCTGGCGTTTGCTCCTTAACAAACTGTAATGATAACCAATTTTGCTGCACGGCAGCCATACATATCTCTGGTGTTTGCTTCTGAACAAACTGTAAGGCTAATCCATTTTGTTTAACAGCTGCAAGACACAATTCTGGAGTTTGCTCATGAACAAACTTTAATGCATATGCAGTTTGTTTAACAGCCTCTATACATATCTTAGGTGTTTGCTCCTTGACAAAATCCAATGCATATCCATTTTGTTTAACAGCTACAAGACACAATTCTGGAGTTTGCTCATGAACAAACTTTAATGTATATCCATTTTGTTTAACAGCCTCTAGACATATCTTAGGTGTTTGCTCCTTGACAAAATCCAATGCATATCCATTTTGTTTAACAGCTGCAAGACACAATTCTGGTGTTTGATCCTTAATATACTTCAATACGAGGCCATCTTTTTGAACTTCTTTAATATACAGTCCTGGCACTAGCTCGTCTCCTTGAAAGAGTTTGGCAAAAATTTGACTATCATTGATATTCAAATTTGAGTTCATGTTTTATTTTATTAATTAAAATATATCAAAAAAAATCATTTTGGAGTAATGCTTATCCTTCATAAAAAGAATTGAATTTAATTAATTAAGTTAAACTAATTAAATGATTAACAAATATAATGTGTGTGGTTGTTTGGCGATTACACATACGTTTATCATCATATTTATAATTAGCTTATACATAATTTGTCCATATATCTTTACTTTCGAGGCAGTTAATCCCCGCAATATTACAGATGACACTGTGTGCACATGCAATGGAACTACATATACTTATGATATCTTTGTCAATGTTACTGCTCTCAGTAATATCCCACAAGATTTGATGATTGCGAATAACATAATTGATGTATTCAACAATAATACATATACCTTATATTATTACACAACAGCCTCATTAAATAACATCCAAAGTTTTATCGAAGATGCCTTTTCAAAACTTGAACCATACATATATAGTTCCGTTTCTGAACCAAATCAGCTACACCTCTCAACAACACGACTATCTCCTGATATGTATGTTTTATGTGCATTGAATCAATGCTACTCAACGAGCAATCAAATATGTATGGGATTTTTAACTCCGAAAATCATTGGCTATATGCTTATGACAGAGATATTGTTAATAATAACGAATATTTGTGTTTTTCACTGGTATCCATTATTTGGACGTAAAATCTCACCTGGTTATGAACCAATCGAATGATACTGTATGCGTGCAATGGAAATCTCCATTGTATCTCATCACTAACAAACAACATCTCTGTTTGCAAAAAATACTAAAGTGTGTACACAAAAACAGTGCTTCAAAAATTCCACACTATCTGTTCTGTAAAAACATCTTCTTCTTTGTTAACAAACTATGTTAGTAATATAAATAAGAGACAGACAATGTCCATATCTGGAAAACCACTTTGTATCACAATAATCATAAATAAGACCATCTAACTATCGAGGATATAGTATGTGTGGGAAGGTTGTCTTCTTAAGAACATTAATATTTTACAGGTTATTAACTGGAAAATGAATTTAATTATATTAATTAAATATAAAATGGCTGATTTATTTAAAGCTTGTAAGGCTGGTAATCTTGCTGAGGTTGAAAAGTTGTTAACCACAGGAGCTAACGTTAATGCAACAAATGATGATAACGATACTCCATTACACTTAGCATCTTGGAATGGACATCAAGAGATTGTAAAAGTGTTGCTAGCTGCAGGAGCTAATGTTAATGCAACAAATGATGATGATAACAATACTTCATTACACTACGCATCTGAAAATGGACATCAAGACGTTGTGAAAGTGTTAATAGCTGCAGGAGCTAACGTTAATGCAACAAATAATGATAACTATACTCCATTACACTACGCATCTTGGAATGGATATCAAGACGTTGTAAAAGTGTTATTGGCTGCAGGAGCTAATGTTAATGCAACAAATGATGATGATAACAATACTTCATTACACATAGCATCTGAAAATGGACATCAAGAAGTTGTAAAAGTGTTATTGGCTGCAGGAGCTAATGTTAACACCAGAAATAATTATAACTATACTCCATTACACTTCGCATCTTTGAATGGACATCAAGAGGTTGTAAAAGTGTTATTGGCCGCCGATGCTAACGTTAACGCGACAAATGTTGATACCAATACTCCATTACACTACGCATCTCGGAATGGACATCAAGAGGTTGTAAAAGTGTTATTGGCTGCTGGAGCTAACGTTAACGAAACAAATAATATTAACGATACTCCATTACACTACGCATCTCGGAATGGACATCAAGAGGTTGTGAAAGTGTTATTGGCTGCAGGAGCTAACGTTAACGCTAGAAGTAATGGTAACAATACTCCATTATACTTAGCATCTACAAATGGAAACGACACTATGGTCAAAATGTTATTAGCCCATGGTGCAAATGTCAATGCTAAAGATGTTTAAAGATGCCCACTCCATTTGGCAGCTCAACATGGGTACAAAAAATACAGCTTTAATTTTGATGTCTAACAATGCAGATGTTAACGCGATAAATTATAATAAACTCACTCCGCTCCAGTTGAAATGTTGAAAACAAACACATTGATACCACTGAGGTGTTGATAATTGCAAGTACTAATATTAAGACCACAAATAACCGCAATAAAACACCGTTACAAGTATTATTGTTAGTTACTAAATTAAGAATAAATACCACCAATTGGTGGTATTATAAACTTAACTGAAGCTATTAAAGAAGGTAATCTCTCTGCAGTAGCAACTCTATTAGCTGAAGGTGTCAACGTCAACATTACAAATTAATTTAACGACACTCCACTTCATTTAGCGGTTCGTGCAAGGAATGGAGATATTGTTGAATGGTTATTAGCCAAAGGTGCTAACGTCAACGCTACACAAATAGTTACCTTATTGGTAGCTAAAGGTGCAGCTGTTAACGTTAAAAATGATGACAATGTGGCTCCATTACATTATACATCTGGCAATAACTATGAAGATATTCTTGATGTCTTATTATCCACTCACACAGATGTAGATACTACAACCAACTACAATGAAACTCCACTTTACTTAGCCTGTTGTAAGGGACATAAAACTGTGGTTGAAAAGTTGTTAACGCCAAAGATAGTTTTAATAACACTCCACTGCATTTAGCATATGAAGGTGGTTACAACGATATTGTCACATTGTTAATACTGCAAATGATGAGGGTCAGACACCTTTGGAATGGCTTCATTAAAGGTATCATTGACTGTTTTAATTAAAACAGTCATCTCCAGAACGTGGATTTTGGTCTTAATATGTAGCTCCTACAGCTTGCAACATTTCAATCGCTGATTGATGATTACGTTCAATTGCTACAGATAATGGTGTTTTGTGGAAAATAGTTGTTGGATTAATGTGGGCTCCTCTCACAAGTAACACCTCAACCACTGATTTGTTACCGCTCCAGGCCGCAGCGTGTAATGGCGTGCTATTATGATAATTTGTAGCGTTAACGTTAGCTCCTACAGCCAATAACACTGTCACAACATCTTTATTTCCTTTCCAAGATGCTAAGTGTAATGGAGTATTGTTAATAATATCTGTAGCATTAACATCAGCTCCTGCGGTTAATAAAATTTCTACTGCTTTTTGATGTCCATTAGCAGCTGCGTAATGTAATGGAGTGTATGCATTGTCACTTACCGTCTTAATGTTAGCACCCATATCTAATAACACTTTGACTACTGAATCGTAACCATTACGAGCTGCTGAGTGTAATGGTGTGTTATTATCGTCATCTGTAACATTGACATTACACCCCAAATCAAGTAATTTTCGAACTTTCACGAGATTACCCTGTTCACTAGCTTTAATCAATGGATCCATTTTGGTTATACATTTATATGTATAGATATTATTTCACCTTTGTTAATATATAATTATTTACAACTTTTTTCTAACCGGCTTCAAATGGATAATGTTAATATATAAATTCATGGTAAAAATGAGTATTTTTTATATTATATATAATTAAAAGTGAAGATTAGAATCTTGTTCCTTCCAGAATAAAATGGCTACTTGCAATATTTGCTATGAACCGGTTGTTAATGATAAGGTTCACTTTCAATGTTCCAATTGTAAAGCAGTTGGTTGTGGCCAGTGTTTATGGGAAGCTTGCATGCAAAATGGTCTTTTTCCAGAATGCTTTGGAGTGAAGTGTCATCGTCAGTTAACTAACGAGGAGCTTTACAATCTGAATCCAGATAATTATAAACAATGGTTGAACCTCATTAAGGAGAGAATCTACAATAGGGCATATCTTGAAGCGAAAGCATTCGAAAAAGCCAATATTGTCTATGAAAATAGTAGATTAATCGAGATCAAAAACAGTGAAACTTCTACCCCCGAAGAGAAACAACAGGCGATCGAAACTCTTGCTGCTAACACTAAACGTTTTATTGAACTAGAAGATGTTAAAACAGTTGTGGAAACCAATCCATGGATATTTGCCTGTCCAACAACTGGCTGTACTAACATCCTAGATAGTAGTCACAGTTGTCAAACATGCAAGAAGTTCTTCTGTCGTAAATGTAATGGAGAATTGGTTACCGGTCATGTATGCAATGATGACGATGTCAAGTCTGTTGATGAAATTAACCGTAACTGTAAACCATGTCCCAACTGTCACTCAATAATCTATCGGTCAGAAGGTTGCAGTCAGATGTGGTGTACCAATTGTAAACACGCTTTTGATTGGATCTCAGGCAAGATTTTAGATACCACGCGCAATTTCCACAATCCCTACTATGTGGAATATATGCGACGCACTCAAACAGTGCAACCAACAGACTACGATGCCAATCAATGTAACGTTTTAATTCCTCTTGTTGCAGTTGAGAAACGCGTTGGAAGTAAAATCTTGAACGAATACTATGAGTGGGTAACAGAAATAAACAGCGCTCAGGAGAAAATTCCAGATAAAATTGCAAGACTTAACGGTGCTCGTGAAAATTGTATTCGTTTTCTAGCTAATAAAAGAGAACCTGAGTTTAATTATATGACAAAATATGGTTTATTCCAAAACTATCAACGTTTGGCTCGTGAGTATGACACTGAACAACTAAATACCACTATCATGTCATTGGCAATTGGCAACATTAACTCAGCAACGAAAGAGAATGTGAGCGATGTAATAAAGGAGCTTGATATGATCAAAGAGATATACAATGAACGACTCGCCAAGATGGATATTTTATATATTGAAAACATGACCCAAATTGAGTAAGTGTATCAAGATTAATTAACTCATTATTTACAACATTAACTGTCTTAATTAAGACAGTTAATATGATTAACTAATAAATCTGTGTTAGTAGTAATTTGCTACTGATAGGGATCGTTTAAATTTACATAATGTGTAATATTGTTAGTACCTGTAGCTAATAACATCTTCACTATCTTTTTTTTTCGTAACCATGATGAGATACATCATGTAATGGTAGTTCTTCAACAGCTAGCAATAATTTCACTACTTTATAATGATGTGTTATCTTCATCATTTTGGAATATTACAATCACCAGCTTTGACTGCTTCAATTAAAGCAGTAATTAAATTTTTAGCATTAAAAATGTATTCAATAATATACTTATTTACCTCCAGCACTTTGTAGTAATTTCACTACTGACAACTGTTTATATTTATGTGCAAGCTGTAACGGTGTTTCGTTATAATTGGTTGTAGCGTTAACGTCAGCCCCCATGGATAGTAACAATTCTACTACTGACTGACGACCATTACCAGCTGCGTAGTGTAACGGTGTATTATTATTAATAATATCTGTAGTATTAACGTCAGCACCTGCATCTAACAATAATTTTATTACTTTTGGACTATTCTTCCAAGCTGCGTAGTGTAACGGCGTATAATTATCAATATCTGTAATATTAATGTTAGCACCTGCAGCTAGTAACGTTTCTATCACTGAAAGGCGATCTTTGTGTACAGCGTGATGTAATGGTGTTTTATTATTATAACCTATAACATTAACGTTAGCTCCTGTAGCCAATAACATTTCTACTACTGAAAGGCGACCTTTGTATACTGCGTAGTGTAATGGTGTATCATTCATATCGTTTGTAGTATTAATGTCAGATCCTGTAGCCAATAACAATTTTACTACTTCATGTTTTCCATTGTAGGCTGCGATATGCAACGGTGTGTTACCACAAACATCTGTGATATTATTAGAATCAATACCTGTGATATTATTAGAATCAATACCTATGGTGAGAAGATGTTCAACTTCTTGTAAATTACCAGCTTTGACTGCTTTAATTAAAGTAGCCATTTACATAAAAATGTTTAAATTAATTTTTCAATAATATTCGTATTAACCTCCAGCAGTTTGTAGTAATTCCACTACTGACAAATGTTTATATTCGACTCCTGCAGATATCAGAGATTTTACCAATTGTAAATTCCCATTTTTAACTGCCTCAATTAAGGTAGTCATTTATAAAAACCGGATATTGTTAATTGGAATCATTTACCTCCAGTATCTTGGATTAATTTTGCTACTTCATGATGACCTTTAATATTGGCTTGATATAATGGCGTTTCATTATTATTATTTTTAACATTAACATCAGCTCCAGCAGCTAGTAACATTTTCACTACTTCTTGGTAACCATATTGAGCTGCAAAATGCAACGGTGTATCTAGGTGATAATCTGTAACATTGACATTAGCTCCTGAATCTAATAACATTTTCACCACTTTGTGATGACCTTTTAAAGCACCGTGATGTAATGGTGTACTTCTATCACTGGTTCTATTGTTAACATTAGCTCCTGCAGCTATCAATGCATTTACTATTGAATGATAACCATACCAAACTGCACTTTCTAATGGTGCGTCATTATAAATATTAACATTAGCTCCTGCAGCTAACAATATTTCAACTATTTTGAGATGACCATTTCGACTTGCAAGATATAACGGTGTGTGGTTCATATTATTTACAGCGTTAACATTAGCTCCTGCAGCCAGTAATGCATTTACCACATCAGGATTACCTTTTAAAGATGCAAAATGCAATGGTGTATCATTGTTATTACCTACAGAATTAACATCAGCTCCCGCAGCTAGTAATATTTTCACTACTTGACAGAGGCTACTGTAAGTTGCCTCATGTAATGGTGTCTCATCATCATTGTCTTTAACATTAACGTCAGCACCTGCATGAAGTAACATCTTCACCACCGAGTAGTGACCGTTACCAGCTGCGTGATGTAATAGTGTCTCTCCACCACTGTCTGTAACATTAGGATTAATCCCGGTGGATAACAGAGATTCCACCAATTGCAAATTTCCAATCTTCGCTGCCTCAATTATGGTAAGCATTTGTTTTGATGATATCATTTAGATGATATCATTTTACTGTAGTTTAACTGTAGTTTAACTGTAATTGTATTATTTACAGCCAAATCTAAATATTTCTATTACCCCCCCCCTGTAAGTCTTTAGTTATTGCTATATGTAATGGTGTTTTGCCAGCAGTATTTAGAACATTAACATTGACACCTGCAACTAATAACATTTCTACCACTGATTGATGATTGTTACTAACTGCTAGATGTAATGGTGTAAAATCATCGTTGTTTTTGGCATTAATATCGACACCTGCAGCTAATAATACTTCTACAGTACTTCTTCACTATCTTATTAGTTAGTGAAGAACATCTCCATTTGCAAAAAGTACTAAAGTGTGTACACAGAAACAGTACTTCAAAATTTTTCCACTACTTACTTTTACAAAAAAAAAACATCTTCTTCTTTGTTGATAGTACAGTATATCATCATTGACAAACAGTATATCATCATTGACAAACAGTATATCATCATTGACAAACAGTATATCATCATTGACAAACAGTA
>Ga0078972_1007136_pt1 | contig 25349 bp, 28 predicted proteins | sample YelNatPaOPGAMG01_FD_67568 | JGI IMG/M metagenome (GOLD analysis project Ga0078972, IMG submission 67568) | Hot spring thermophilic microbial communities from Obsidian Pool, Yellowstone National Park, USA - OP-RAMG-01 (SPADES assembly) (version 2) | ecosystem: Environmental > Aquatic > Thermal...
GTTATGCTACTCCACAAGAATTTTGTTTTTTCCCAAACTTAATTTTAGACCGCCTGGTTAATCTCCCAGAAATTCTCAATCATCCAAAAAGTGTTCAGAATCATCTTGACTATGACCATTTGCTATGAAAATTTGCTAAAATTAAAACAATGGCAAAAGAGCGAAAAATAAAAAAAGATAATTTAGACTCGCTTCCAAAAGAACCGGGAGTTTATATTTTTTATGACAAAAAAGGGAGAATTCTTTATATTGGCAAAGCAAATAATTTAAAAGAAAGAGTAAAAAATCATTTCAATCAGCCAAATTATAAAGATAATCTTTTTATAAACGAAGTTGAAAAAGTTGGCTACATTCCCCTATCCTCTGAAATTGAAGCGTTAATACTTGAAAGTCAACTAATAAAAAAACTTCAACCAAAATTTAATATTTTATTTCGCGATGATAAAAATTATTTTTATGTTGGCATTACAAATGAAGACTGGCCAAGAATCTTTTTAACACACCAAATAAAAATCAAAAATCAAAAAGGACCATTCGGGGAGTCGCCAAAGGCGACAGCAAAAATCAAAAATACTTTTATTGGTCCTTTTACTGATGGAACTTCATTAAAAGAAACTCTTAAAACTTTGCGAAAAATTTTTCCGTACCGCTCGTGCAAAAGTTTTCCAAAAAGACCCTGCCTTTGGCATTATCTTGAAAAATGTCCTGCTCCTTGTCTTTTAGAAAAAGAGAGAAAGATAAGAAAAGACCTTGAAAACCAAACAAAAAAGCGACAAATAGAATACAAAAAAAATATTAAAAAACTAAAGGAAATTCTTGATGGCAAAAGAAAAACAGTTATAAACGGCCTCAAAAAGGAAATGAAAAAAGCGGCAGAAAAAGAAGAATTTGAAAGGGCAGCAGAATTAAGAGACAAAATAATGGCGCTTGAAAAAGTATTTTCCCACAAAATTGTCCTTGAACAAAAATTTTCAGAAGAAAAAACAAACGAAGGAAAAGCTCTTAAAGAAGCTCTTGGATTAAAAAATATCCCAAAAAGAATTGAGGGCTATGATGTTTCAAATATTCAATCAAATGAAATGGTTGGAGCAATGACAGTATTCTCATTGGTTAGCACGAATTTTGAAACAAAGATTAAAGAATATAAATATCTGCCAAACAAGGAAGAATATCGCCTTTTTAAAATCAAAACAGTAAAAAAACAAAACGATATTGCCTGTCTTAGAGAAATAATTTCAAGACGCCTTGGCCATAAAGAATGGCAAATGCCAGATTTAATCTATGTCGATGGTGGGAAAGCTCAATTTAACGCAGCAAATGAAGTTATTCAACTTGCAACTAACAACTTGCAACAAACGACAAATGACAAACAACTTGCAACACAAAACAAACGACAAGCAACTATTCCTGTTATTTCTCTTGCAAAAAGAAAAAATATTTTGTATACTAATACCTTCAATAAGCCTCTTTCTCTTGACAAATTAGATAAAGTTATTAAAATGACAATCTTGCGTCTTAAAGACGAAACTCATCGTTTCGCTATTAACTATCATAGAAAATTAAGGAGAAAAAAATTTTTAAAATAGTTTTAATTTTTTATAAACTCAAAAATTCATGGAAATTATCTCTGTTTTACAAATTATTGTCTCTATTTTTCTAATTGTTTTTGTTTTAATGCAAAGGCAAAGTGGTGGCAGTTCAGCAATTTTTGGCGCAGGAAGTAGTGGCACTTTTTTTAAAAGAAGAGGACCTGAAAAATTCTTTTTTTATGGGACAATAATTTTGTCTATAATATTTTTTGGCCTCGCTATCTATAATCTGTTTATTAAATAAAAATCTTAATGAGTACAACCCGAAACCTTAAAAGATTTTTTAAAGATTTCTTTTTTATTGAAAAGTGGAAGGAATATAAAAACTACCGCCCATCAAAAAAGCAATGGCGGGCTTTTTTTAAAATTATCTCTCTGCCAGAAAAAATATTATTTTCTTTTTTCTTTTTGGTTTTTGTGTTTTCTTCATTTTTTTGGTGGCGCCAATCTTATATTTCAAACACGAAATCAGTACCAAAAGAAGGCGGTACAATAAAAGAAGTAATTTTGGGAGAACCCAAAAACTTAAATCCTCTTTTTGCTTCTTTAAACGATGCCGACAGAGATATTACAGAATTAACTTATGCTGGTCTTTTAAAATATAACAGCCAAGGAAATCTAAAAGAAGATTTGGTAAAAAATTATAAAATAGAAAACAATGGAAAAACTTATATTTTTGTTTTAAAAGAAAACATTTTTTGGAGTGATGGCCAGAAAATCTCAGCAGATGATGTGGCTTTCACAATGAATTTAATTCAAAACCCAGAAACTCAAAGCCCTTTAAGAATCGTCTTTCTTGGGACAACATTTAAAAAAATAGATGAAAAAACAATCTCTTTTACAACAGAAAATCCATCGCCTTCTTTTTTAGAAAATTTTACTTTCAAAATAATTCCTCAGCATATTTTCAAAGAAATTCCGCCAAAAGAAATGTCCTATTCTCTCCCAAAAACGTTTGCAAGTTCTGGCCCTTTTAAAATCGAAAAAATATTAAAAAAAGAAGAAGAAATCAAAAAAATAATATTAAAAAAGAATGAAAAATATTATAGCCCCCCATATATTCAAAGATTTGAATTAACTTTTGCTAAAGATGAAAAAGAATTCCAAAGACTAAAAAAAGACGCTACAAATTTGTCAATATATTCTTTTGACGAGGTTAAAAATTTTAAAAAGGGTTTTGATGTTAAAAATCTTTTCCCGACAAGATATTTTGCTTTATTTTTAAATCAAGAAAGCGAATTTTTAAAAAATAAAAAAATAAAAGAATCATTGACATTAGCCACGCCAAAGGAAAAAATTATAAAAGAGGTCTTTGGAGGAAAAGCAAGGAAAGTAGACTCTCCTTTCCTTGAAGAAAACAAAATAAAAGGAGATTATCCTATTTATAAATTTGATATCAAAAAAGCAAAAGAAATTTTAAAAAGCGAAGGGTGGGAAGATAAAAATAAAGATGGAATTTTGGAAAAAGAAATTGACGGAAAAAATTATTCCCTTTCTTTTACTTTACATACTGTTGAACAAGAAGAATTAAAAAGGGTAGCAAATATTATAAAAGAAAACTGGAAAGAAATAGGAGTAAAATTGGAAATAAAAACTTACCAACCTCAAGAACTTTTACAAAATGTTATTAAAGAAAGGAAATATGAAATATTACTTTTTGGAAATACACTTACAATGATTCCCGAGCCATATTATTTCTGGCACTCCTCTCAAGTGAAATATCCTGGATTAAATTTATCTTTATACCAAAATAAAGACGTTGATAAACTTCTTGAAAAAGAATCAAAAGAAATAAACACACAAGAAAGAAATAAAGCCCTCGCAGAGATTCAGAAAAAGATTACAGAAGATATTCCAGCAATTTTTCTTTATAGCCCAAATTATCTTTATGCCACAAAAAAACAAATAAAAGGTTTTAATGGAAAATATATTATCGATCCCTCAAAAAGATTTATTGGTATAGAAAATTGGTACATAAAAGAAAAAAGAATTCCAAAAGACCAAAATTATCAAAAACCAAAACCAATTTTGCCAACACCAACATCAAATTCTCCGTTACCCTCTCCAAAAAAAGAAAACAAAAAATAATTCTCCTTTTTTATAAGTTAAATTTATTTAAGGCTGAGGTGGCGGAATTGGTAGACGCAGTAGGTTCAGGACCTACTGGGATTTACTCCCGTGGGAGTTCAAATCTCCCCCTCAGCACAAAAATTAAAAATTATTTTAATTTTAAATTATAAATTTATGGAAAAAGAAAAGGCTCAAAAAAAAGAACCGCTTAAAATCATACCCCTTGGAGGACTAGAAGAAGTTGGGAAAAATATGACTGTTTTTGAATATCAAAAGAAAATCCTAATTGTTGATATGGGACTCCAGTTTCCTGACTCTGATATGCCGGGAATTGATTATATAGTCCCAAATACTGCTTATTTAAGAAAAAGAGCAAAAGATATTTTAGGGGTTGTTTTTACTCATGGTCACTATGATCATATAGGGGCAGTTCCCTATATTTTAGATAAAATTGGCAATCCACCTCTTTTTGCTACTCCTCTTACCAAAGGAATTATATTAAAAAGACAAGAAGATTTTCCAAATATTGCTACTCCAAAAATAATTGAGATTAAAAGAGAAGACGAAATATTGCTCCCTCCATTTAAAATAAAAACCTTCCCCCAAAATCATAATATTCCTGATTGTGTAGGACTTTTAATTGAAACACCAGTTGGTAAGGTTTTGCATACAGGCGATTTTAAAATTGACCACACTCCAATTGGCGATAAACCCGCAAATATCTCAAAAATCGCTACCTTGTGCAATGATGGAGTTTTGCTTTTAATGTCTGATTCTACAAATGCTGAAATTCCTGGCCACAGTATTTCTGAAAAAACAATTCAAGAAAATTTAGAAATAATTTTTGAAAAAAGCAAAGGCAGAATTATTGCAGCCACTTTTGCCTCTTTACTTTCAAGAATTCAAGAATTAATTAATCTTGCCGAAAAATTTCAAAGAAAGGTTTTGATAGATGGATATTCAATGAAAGCCAATGTTGAAATAGCAATAAATTTAGGATATTTAAAGGTAAATCCAAATATTATTATTTCACCAAGAGAAATCAAAAAATACCCAGATGATAAAATTTTAATTATTTGTACCGGATCTCAGGGCGAGGGAGATGCTTCTTTAATGAAATTAGCTCATAAAGATCACCCCTTTCTTTCAATTAAAAAAGGAGATAATGTTATTTTATCTTCATCGGTTGTTCCTGGTAATGAAAGAGCGGTTCAAGAATTAAAAGATCAACTTTCCTGGCAAGGAGCAAAAATTTTCCATAATCAAATGATGGATATTCATGCCTCAGGCCATGCTCAGCAAGAAGAATTAAAAACAATGATAAATATTGCTCGCCCAAAATTCTTTATGCCAATTCATGGAAGCCATTATATGCTTACAATGCACAAAGAACTAGCAATAAATCTTGGAATACCAGAAAAAAATATAGTAACTCCCAAAAATGGTCAAATAGTTGAACTAACCCGAAATCAAATCAGAATTTCAAAAAAAGAAGTACCAGCAAATTATGTAATGGTTGACGGATTAGGAGTTGGAGATGTGGGCGAAGTAGTTTTGCGCGACAGACAACTTATGGCAAAAGATGGTATGTTTGTAATTGTGGTGATTGTTGACTCAAAAACAGGAGAAGTTAAACAAAGTCCTGATATTATATCTCGTGGTTTTGTATATTTAAGAGAATCAAAAGAGCTTCTTAAAGAAACAAGAAGGAAAGTTATAGCCCTTGTGGAAAGCATTACAAAAGCTCCTACGCCAACAAATTTTGCTTTCGTAAAAAGTAAAATAAGAGAAGAACTTGGTGAATTTCTTTTCAAGAAAACAAAAAGAAGACCAATGGTTCTGCCAGTAGTAATAGAAATATAAAAATCCTACGAAATTAAGAATTTATTACGAATATGAAGCTACCGCATTAATTTTATTTATTAATTTTATTTCACTTCGTTCAATAAAATTATGGAGCTACCGCATTAATTTTATTTCACTTCGTTCAATAAAATTATACGAATAAAGTTTTTCAAATTCGAAACTCTAAATACGAAATACTAAACAAATAACAAATCCCAAGCACCAAATTACAAATAAATTCCAAAGAATTTAAAATCCTAAATCCGAAATCCTGAACAATAACTAAACTCCAATGACCAAAATTCAAAAAGTTTGGAACATTAGAATTTTGAATTTGTTTATAATTTAGAAATTCGGATTTAGAGTTTATTTGAGATTTATGATTTATGATTTATAATTCAATTTAATTTTTGTAAAATTTATGTTCTCAGTAGGTATTATCGGGCTTCCAAATGTGGGTAAATCTACCCTATTTAAAGCAATAACAAAGATTGCTGTCCCTATAGCAAATTATCCTTTTACGACAATTGATCCCCACCATGGAATTGTAGAGGTAAAAGACGAAAGATTAAAAAAATTAAAAGAAATATTACTTCCCAAAAAAGTCCAAGCACCGGTTATAGAATTTATTGATATTGCTGGTCTAGTAAAAAACGCCCACAAAGGCGAGGGACTTGGAAATCAATTTTTATCAAATATTTCAGAAGCAGATATTTTACTTGAAGTTATACGGTGTTTTTCAATAAATGCCGAACCCAAAAAAGAAAAAAAAGATGATATTAGCTATCAATTATGGGAAAAACCCGACCCCAAAAGAGATATTGAAATTCTTCATACAGAAATTACCAAAAGAGATAAAAAAATATTAGAAAATTTTTTTCAAGAAGAAAAGAAAAAATTAATCATTAAAAAAAATTCTGAAGACGAAATAAAATCAATAGAAATTTTAATAGAAAGACTAGAGAAAAATCAAATACCAATAAAAGAAGAGAATTTTGACCAGAAAGAAAGAAAAATTATTAAAGAAGTTGGCAAAAAAATGGGATTAATTTCTTTAAAACCAATCATTTACTGCTTTAATGTTAAAGAAAAAGGAGACGTCCCAAAAGAATTTCTTGAAGAATTTCAACCATCAATTCTTTTAAATATTAAAGAAGAGGAAGAAATTTCAGAGTTAAGCGAAAAAGAAAAAGAAGAGCTCCAAGTAAAATCTAGTCTTGACGATTTAATTTTAAACTGCTACAATACGTTAGATTTAATAACGTTTTATACAATTAAAGGAGGAGAAGAAATAAGAGGTTGTGAAATCAAAAGGGGTTCAAATATTCTTGATGCCGCAGAAAAAATTCATAGCGATTTTAAAGAAAAATTTATTTGCGCTGAAGTAATTAGCTTTGAAGATTTTATTAATTGTGGTTCTTGGCATACAGCAAAAGAAAAGGGTCTTATTAAAATAAAAGGTAAAGATTATATTGTTGAAGATGGTGATATAATTGAGTTTAAAATTTAAAAATATGAATTATTACGAGCTTTCTTTTTTAACTTCAAATTTAACACCAGAAGAGAAAAAAAATATTTTAAAAGAGACAGAAGAAATTATTAAAAAATTCGACGGAAAAGTCGAAGAGCAATTTATTGAAAAGAAAAGGTTCGCCTACCCTGTCAAAAAACACAATGAAGGATTTTTAGTTATTTTTTCTTTCTATCTTTTGTCTGAAAATGTAGAAAAGATAAAAAAAGAATTGCATAAAAACGAAAAAGTGTTAAGAAGTTTGATAGAAAAGAAAAAACCACCACAAAAAACCAAAGAAAAAGTAGAAACGAAACCTACCGAAAAACCAAGGAAAAAGAAAGTAACCTTAGAAAAACTTGATGAAAAGTTAGAAGAAATACTTAAATAATAATAAAACCATGAATTTAAATAAAGTTTTTATTTTAGGTCGTTTAACCCAAGATCCCCAAATAAGAAGTTTACCCTCGGGAGATTTAGTTGCTACTTTTGGCGTGGCAACAAATAGGGTTTTTTATAATAAAAATAAAGAAAAACAAGAGCAAACAGAGTTTCATAATGTCGTTTTGTTTGGAAAATTGGCAGATATAGCAAAACAATATTTAAAACAGGGCTCAATGGTTTTAATTGAGGGAAGACTTCAAACAAGAAGTTGGGAAGATAAAGATGGAATAAAGAAATATAGAACAGAAATAATCGGAGAAAGCCTCCAATTAGGACCAAAAAGCCTCTCCCCTGCTTCTTCTTCACAAGAAAATGAAACGAAAGTAGAAAATATCCCAGAAGAAGAAATTCCAACAGTTGAAGAAGAAGAAATTAATGTGCAAGACTTACCTCTATAATTAAAAAATATTTTAAAAATATGAACTGCTATTTTTGTCAAAGAAATATAAAAGAAATTGATTGGAGAAACGAAAAACTGCTTTTGCGTTTTATTTCGGCTGGCGGAAAAATAAAGCCGAAAAGAAAAACAGGGATTTGTAGTGCCCATCAAAGAAAACTTAAAAAAGCCATTAAAAAAGCAAGAGAAATGGCAATCTTACCATATATGATGTAATTTAAATTTTCCCCAAAATTAAAAACCGCTCTAAATTGAAGGGCGGTTTTAATTTTTTTAAAAGTTTATAATCTTTCTGCTACATAATTTGTAATATCAGCCAATCTTGTAGAATAACCCCATTCATTATCGTACCAGGCAACAACTTTTACTAAATCTTCAATTACCATTGTAAGATGAGCATCTACTATTGAAGAAAAGGGATTTCCCTTGTAATCACAAGAAACAAGTTCAGCATCTTCTATACCCAAAATTCCCTCAAGCCTTTTATCTTTTGAGGCCTTTTTTAATATAAAATTAACTTCTTCTGGACTGTGAGGTGGCTTTTTAACTTTACAAATAAAATCAACTATTGAAACAGTAGGTGTTGGTACCCGAAAAGCAATTCCATCTAATTTCCCATCTAACTCTGGAATTACTTTTCCTACTGTTTTTGCAGCACCAGTGGTTGTTGGAATAATCGATAACGCCGCTGCTCTTGCTCTTCTTAAATCACTGTGAGGCAAATCAAGAATTCTTTGATCATTGGTATAGGAGTGAACTGTCGACATAAAACCTTTTTCTATTTCGAAATTTTCATGCAAAACTTTCACAACTGGCGCAAGACAATTAGTAGTACAAGAAGCGTTTGAAATAATATGATCCTTTTCTGGATCATATTTATCCTCGTTTACCCCCAAAACAAAAGTTGGAATTTCTTTGCTTTTGGAAGGAGCGGAAATAATTACTTTTTTAGCGCCAGCTTCGATATGTTTTTCTGCGCCTTCAATTTCTGTAAAAAATCCTGTGCACTCAAGAACAATATCTACGCCTAAATCCTTCCAGGGAAGATTAATTGGGTCTTTTTCTGAATAAACTTTAAACTCATAACCATTTATTAAAATTTTATCATCTTTACCTCTTGCTCTTTTTGAATACATTCCATAAATTGAATCATAATTTAAAAGATGAGCCAATGTTTTTGTATCTGTCAAATCATTAATCGCCACAATTTCAAGGTTGGGATATTTATCAAGCAATATCTTAAAAACTTGCCTTCCAATTCTACCAAATCCATTAATTGCAATTTTTGCCATATTATTAACTTTATTTAATATTTAGTAATTCTTTTATTTTTTCTTTATTAAATCCTACCACAATTTTCCCATCTATTTCAATAACCGGTACCTCAAGTTGGTTTGTTTTTTTTAACATTTCTTCTCTGGCTTTATCGTTCGAAGCAACATCTATTTCTTGAAAAATAATATTATTTTCTTGAAGAAATCTTTTTAGTGCAAAACAATAAGCGCACGTTGGTGTAGTATAAATTTTTATATTCTTTGGCATATTTTAAAAAATTATAAAAATTTTCTAAAAAAATTCAAATTTATTATTTTTTATCTTGACACCCAAAAATCTTTTTCGCTAAAGATAAGTCCTTTATTTCTCCAATAACCTTCAAAAATTTCCCATCTTCAGTTTTTGTATAGCATAAATCTTCACAAACAAAATTTTCTGATTTTTTCCTACACTCTTGGCAAGAAATGACACTTTTTATTACTGAATCATTGTCAGCACTCACAACCCACGTTGGAAAAGAATTTATTTTCTTTTGAAAACAATCCTCTTGGTTTTCTTTTGTATCGCAATAAACAATCTTTAAATAACCTATATAGTTTTTAAAAATTTCTTTTTGCTCTTGGCAAAAATTACTTTCTGATATTAAATAAAGTTTTATATCTTTTTGAGAAAAACAATCTATAATTTTTTTTATCTCCTCTTCTCTTTTCTTTTCAATATATATTTTCCCCTCTCTTAAAAAAAATCCTCCCCCAAGGAGAATAACTATTATTGAAAATATTAAAAAGAAATTTTCTTTTTTCATTTTTATTTCAAGACGTTTGGAATTTCTTCTATAAGATCAGTAGCCAAAAGTGAAATTCCATATTTTTTCTTTGCAAATTCGCCAGCCTTACCATTAATAAAAGAAGCACCACAAGCTGCCTCCAAAGGATTTATTTTTTGAGCCAATAATGTTCCACAAATTCCCGCCAAAGTATCTCCTGTCCCCCCTACCGTCATCTCTGGACAACCTGTTTCGTTCAAAAATGTCTCTTTTCCATTAGTAATAATATCAGGATTTCCTTTAAGCAAAATTGTCGTTTCAAAATCTCTTGCAGTTTTTTCAACTGTCTTAATTTTTTCTTCAAGACTCATTTCAGAAACATCTTTGCCTGAAAAAATATAAAATTCATAACTATGAGGGGTTAAAATAAATGGTTTTTTCTTTAAAATTTCTTTTTTATTGGCAACTGCCCAAATACCATCAGCATCTATTACACCGGGAATATCAACTTTCAAAAGATACTCAATTACACTCTCTTTTGCGCCATCGTCTCTTCCAAGTCCCCCACCAATCAAAAAAGCAGCATTATCTCTTGAAACCTTTTTTGCGCTTTCTGTTAAAGAAAGCAACTCAGGAAGGTGTTTTTTCTCTAAGTCGCTACCAGAAAGAGAATAAGCAATTAAATTTGGCGAAAAAGAAGCAATAATATCTGCTGCTCTTTGAGGCGCAATGGTTAAAACTAAATCAACTCCTGTTCTTAGGGCTGCTAAAGAAGCAAGAGCTGGAGAGCCACTATAAAGTTTTGAACCCCCAATAACCAAAAGATAACCAAAATCATATTTATGGCTTTCTTTGAATCTTGGTTTTAAAACTTTCTTTAAAATATTTTTTTTAACAATATAAGGCATAATTTTAACTATTTTTTTCTATTTTATCACATTCTTCTTTAAAATCGCAATATTCACATTCCCACGGAATTTTTCCTTGATCTCTTTGCTCTTTTAAATTTAATGGAATTGGCGGAATTATCTCATTTTCAATTTGATATTTTAATTCCTCAAATTCGCTGATAATTTTTTTACAAAGTTCTGGATTATAAGCTTCTTCAAACTCTTTCATCTCTTGAGTGTTTTTATTTTCATAAATGACAATACCTTGTGGCACTTTAAAGTAATGCATATAAAGTTGAATCTGTTTTTTATGAGCTTCTTCCGGCTCTTCTAATTTTCTAAACTTAAAATCGCCAGAGCTTTTTATTTCAACTATATAAAGTTTTCCATCAATTGAAATAATAGCATCTGCCCTACCATGAAAAAGCTCTTTTGAAGGAATATCAATTTCCGAAGCTACTACTCTTACCTCTGGAATAGCAAAAAGAACACTCATAATTCTTTGATGAATAATATCTCCCCTGTCAAAAATGCGAAGGGCCCTCCCTTCTTTGGCTTTTTTGGGGTATCCTTTCATTGAAAAATAAACAGCCCTCAGACACTTTCCGGCATCTGTAATATAAAAATGCTCTTTATCCCGTTCGTTATGTTTGTCTTCGTAATATTTATCTATTAAATCGATAAGTTTGTTTGCCATAAATTATTTAAAAATTATAAAAAACATTTTAGCATTTTTTTCTTGATTTTGCAAAAATAAAAATTTATGATAATAGTATAAATAAAATTTCAATTATGGCACTAAAACAGGTTATTGTTGTCAGAAAAGATTTAAAACTCAAAAAAGGAAAGTTGGCAGTTCAAGTTGCTCATGCTTCAATTTTGGCTTACAAAAAAAGTAAATTAAAAGAAGACTGGGAAAAAGAAGGACAAAAAAAGGTGGCCTTGTGGTGCAATGATTTAAAAGAACTTATTGATATCTTTCAAAAAGCAAAAGAAGAAAAACTCTCCGTGTCCATTGTTAAAGATGCGGGCCTTACCCATCTTCCAAAAGGCACAATAACCTGTATCGGAATAGGTCCTGATAAAGAAGAAAAAATAGATAAAATTACAAAAAAATTAAAACTAATCAATTAAAAAGAGTCCCGCAAATTTTGCGGGACTCTTTTTAACGCCCCACTGATGGAATTAAAATTAATTGGAAAACCAATTAATCCTAACTCCCGCCTTTAAAAAACTTAGGAGGTATCGTTTTTTAAAAGCGTTTTATCAGTGGAACAATTTATATTATAAGAAAATTTTAATATTTTGTCAATATTAAAGACTATGGAATTTTTGTTCTCTTTCTCTAAGTTTTTTAACTAATTCGTCATGAAACGCATCTATTAAATAAGCGAGTTCGCTATCTTCTTTTATTTGTCTTCTTTTAGCTTCTTCGTTTAAAATTTTATTTGCCTCTTCAAGACCTTCTTCAATGTTAGGATTTTTAAAAACAATTGAAACCAAAGAATTTACTAATTTTTGGTCTTCTCCTAAAAGATTCGAAGATTTCGGAGTGAAAGATGGTAAAGAAACCGAACCCTGAATTTTCTCAATGCTTGGAGCTAATCTTCTTTCTTTATAGAATTCTTCTTCTCTTTTAAAAGACTCTTTTTGCTCAAAAGATTGTGGTTTTTCGGGAGTAGTTGGTTTCTCTTTAAAAATTTCACCTTCCGATGGTTCTTTTTCATTAAAACTTTTTTCCTCTTGCATAAATTTTAATTTTCTTTTTCCTCTGATTCTTCAAAAAAATCTTTTAAAATTTTTATCTCTTCTTCCTCTGCCCTATCTAACTTATAAATATCAACTAAAGTTTTCCATAAAAATACTTTTTCTTCATTTGTAAAATAAGGGAGTTTCTCTTTAAGTTCATTTTTCCTTTCTTGGCTAATATTAAGAATGTCAATAAACTTTATTATTTCTTCATTATCTAAAACTTTTTGAAGATTTATATTTAGTGGTTGATCCATATATTAATTTTTTATCTTTTACCTTTTTCTATTTTCGTGAAAAGATAACCCGCAATTCCAAACTCTATTGCTATAATTCCTATTAGAGCAGCAATAATTAATAAGCAAATAGTTCCTAACGGGCCCTTTCCTTTCTCCCATATTTTCTTTCCCCACCTCTTCCAGAACTTTTCTTTTGATTCTTCTGGTATATTCTCCCCAGAAATTTTTTCGGCAGCCCGGATAACTTGTTCTTTTGCCTCCTCTTCGTTTTTTGGTGGATTATCCTTATCTATATCTAAATTCTCAATATTTAATTCTCCGTTCTCTTTTTTCTTCATTAAATCTTCAACCAAACCATCTTTTATTTTGTTATACCAATTCTCAACTCCTCCTTGAAGAGATTCGAAATTTCCAATTATTTCTTTAATTTTTTCGCCCAAAATTTCCTCATAAATCTCATCTCTTCTTTTTAAAAACTCTTCTTTTGCTTTTTGCCATCTTTCTTGGGAAAGTTTAAGTTTAAGACCCTCGCCTCTTATTTTCTTCCCCTCCAGTGTTTCTCCTCTTGCTTCCTCCATCAATGTCTCATACAATTCTAACATTCCTTTTCCTTGATATTCTTCTCTTAACCTTTCATAGGCTTCTTTATAAGTATCAGTTTTGAAAGTTTCATTACCCTCTTTATCTTTATATGTTTCTGATAAAATATCGGCTTGTAAATCTCTTATTTTCGAAATTTCTGCCTTTTTTGATAAAAATTCCGGGGACTCTTTGTCTAATCCCTTCATATCTCTTTCGAGAATATCAATCTTATCCTCTGCCGCTCTTATTAAAAGAAATCTTTCAGCAATAGAAATATCTTTACCTCTTGTTTCTACTAATTTAATTAATGTCTCTACTCTTCTTAATGCTTCTTTTTGTGAATCATCAAGTGCTTCAATATCGCCATTTTCTCTAAAGATTTTTAAATAAAAATCAGGAGCATTAGGCCTTTCTCCTGAAACCAATCCCCTTTTTTCACAAAAATCTTGAGCATATTTTACTAATAATTTATATTGTTCTTCTTTTAAATAACTTTGCCATCTTTCTAATGTTTCTTCTGAAAGTTCTAATTTTTGTTCTTTTGTCAATTCTCTTGAGTAAGAAAGAAAATCAGGTCTTTTGGTTTGCTCAACTTTTTTTTCCTCTCCTTCTGGAGAAATACTTTTTTCTTTTTGGAGTTTCTCTCCTTCTTTTTCTTTCTTTTTCGATTCTATTTCCTCTTCTTTTTCTTGAGTAATTTCTAAATTCTCTTTGGTTTGGAGTTTTGCTTCTTTAACGCTTTTTTCTTTCCAAAAAGAGTATTTTTCTAATTTTTCTCTTAGGGCTTTAAGGGTAATGTTCCCAGTCTTTGTCCAACCCTTTTCTTCTTCTTTTTTACTAAAACCGCCTACTTTTTTCCAACTGATAATCTCTCTCTCTTTATCAATACCAGTAATCTCATAAACTTCCCTTCCCACCTTGATTTTTTGACCAACAGAAAATTCTTCAATTTTTTCTGGCACCTTTTCTTTTCCCTTCTTCTTGCTTTCTCTTAATGGAGTTCCTTCCAGTCCTTCTATCATAGCATCTAACTCTCCTTCAGGAAAAACTGGAGAAGAAGAACCATATTCTTTATCTTCTTTTCCCTTCTTGTGTTTTTCTTCTTTGGAATTTTGATTTGGCATCTCAAAATTCATTTTTTTTATTATTTAAATTATATAATATAAATTTTACATTTTCAATCTTCGCTGTCGAATTTCCTCTTCAACCAGCGCTCTTAATCTTCCATATCTTTGATAAACATATTCTTTAATCTCAATTGCTAATCGGGAATCTGATGGAGTTGGCGGATAAGAAATCATACTAAATGGCATTGAAACTTTTCCTCGATTCATTATTTTAACACAAAAATTAAAATTGTCAAGATGAACCAAGTCGTGAGCTGAAAACACGGGCTCAAATTCTTTTACTAAAAATTCCGCATCTTGAGGACCAACCCGAAGCGACATTATGGTCCCTACGTTCCCGAAAACAGCATCTCTTATTCTTTCTGGCAATTGACCAATAAACTGATGAGCAATTATCAAACTTAATCTATATTTTCTTGCTTCGGATAAAATTGTGGCTACACTTTCTGTACAAAAGTTTTGAAACTCATCCATATACAAAAAGAAATCCTTTCTTTCTTCTTCCGGCATATCTACCCTTGAAAAAGCAGCCATTGCTATTTTCCCGTTAATAATAAGACCCAAAAGAGCAGCATTCATTTCACCAAGCCTTCCTTTTGTTAAATTAACAAGTAATATTTTTCTTTTATCTAAAATCTCTCTAAAATTTAAAGTTGTCTTTAACTGCCCAACAATTGGCCTCATATAATCATTAGCAATAAAAGTATTAAATTTACTTGTAATATAAGGAACAATATTTTGAAGCGCTGCCTCTCCTCCTGCCTTTTCTGCTTCTTTTTCCCAAAATTCTTTTACAACAATATTTTGACATTTTGATAGTAAATAGTGCCTAAAGTCTCTATCTGCTAAAACTTTAGGAACCTCCATTAAAGTATATTTTTCATTTGGATCATCCATCAAAAGTAAAAGAGCATTTCTTGTGTACTGCTCAAAAATTGGTCCACCTGTCTGACGTAAATCATAAAGTTTGTCAAAAATATTAATAAGCTCATTTACGATAAATGTTTTCTGCTCGGGAAATCTTGGATCATAATCTAAAAAATTAAGACCAATTACTCTATCAAGTCTTCCGGGATCGAAAACAATAACATCTTCAATTCTTGAACGTGGAATTTTACCCAAAACTTTTTCGATTAAATCTCCATGAGGATCAAGTACACCAACACCTTCGCCATTTTGTATATCCTGAGTAATTAAATTTTCTAAAAAAGCTGTTTTACCTGTGCCTGTTTGACCTATAATATACATATGGCGTCGCCTATCAGGGGTTTGAATTCTCACTTGAGTATCAATTCCCCTATATAAATTGTGCCCCAATAAAACTCCTTCCTCTGGCAAATCTGGAGGGGCTGGTGCAGTTTTTGATTCAACTATTTTCATTGTTGGCGTTTTTATAAAAGGAGTAACAAAATGAAAAAGACTCGTTAGCTCTTCTGTGCTTAAAACTATTTTGTGGGGAGGATAAAAAAGTCGAAAACTATAATTATAAATTAATTTTTTAAAACTTTTCCCCTTTACTCTTACTGGTTTTAATTTGTTTAATTGAGGAGTGGAATATTGTTCAAAAACATTTTCAACTTGAGAAATTACATAATCGCTCTTTGATTTATCTTCGCAAGAAACAACTATTCTAATATTTGTCTCGAAACAATCTTTTGAAGCTTTACTTTGAACCATCTTAAACAATTCTTCATCAAGAGGACGCTGAGATAAAAACTGCTCTTCTTTTTGTTTCTCTTCACTTTTTGGCAAAAGCAATTCTCCGGCCTGATGGAAAAAGCCAGTAGAGGCTACTGCGTACGAAAACTCTTTCCCTTTAAACATTTGTTTTGCTACTTTTTTCATTTTCTTTTTCCATCGCTTTGAGGTATTTTTAATAACAATTTGAATTACTACCTCTTCGTCTTCATTAAGTTTTGTTAAAACATTAGTTAAAGTAGCAAGAGGGTCTACTTCAAAATAAGGATAAGTTTTTATTGGCAAAAAATGAGTCTTTTTTAAACTCAAAAAAGAAGCCTCAGCAATTTCATCAGGGGCAAAAATATTGTAATCCTCTATTCTTTCAACCTTAGCATCAGGATATATCCCATTAATAACTTTTTCAACAAAATCGCTATATCTTTCTGGAACAGATACATAAAAATGAATCTCTTTTTTCACTTTTGCAATTTCAAAACAAGCCCAATCAGGGGGTTCTAAAAATTTTTCTTTTTTAAGGCCCGTCAAGGAAGAGAAAAAATCTTCCATTAAAGCTATCCACTGCTTTTCTTGTTTTTGAGATTCTTGAATTTCTTGGGGGGTTTTTGGAGGAAGGCTTACCAAAAACAAAACAAATTTCAAAGATTTTTTTTGAGTTTTTCTTTTTTTAATTTTTTTGACCAAAAGAAAAAAGATCGCAAAAACCAAAAAAACTCCTCCCAAAGTTCCAAATAAAATTAAATAAAAATTGTTATTCATTTTTTATTTTAATTGAACTGAGTTATTTAAAAAGCTTATAGTATATAATACCAAAATATTCATGAAAAGCCAGATTTGATTTTCGAAGATTTTTTGGTTGTGGAAGGAAATCTAAAAGAGTATAATTTTTTTCTGCTTGATAATCAGTCGGAACAGGTATAAAATTAAGACCATTTTTTCTAAAGGCATAAACTGCTCGGGGCATATGATAAGCAGAAGTTATTAAAAGAAATTCTTGGTTGCCTATTTTTTTCTTTAATTCAATTGCATGCTCAAATGTGTCTTTTGAAAAAACTTCAAAAGAAACTTTTTCTTTTGGAATACCATAAAGCTCTAAAAAATTTGCTCCAAACAAAGCTTCTTTTGAATATTCTTGGATCGGACTTGTGCCGGAAACAATAATATATGGCTTTTTCTTTCTTAAAGAATAAATTTTTAAAGCTTCATTCAAACGAAAAAGGGTACTATCTCCTAAAACGCTTGGCAAAGACAAGTTTCTTCCCTTCACTCCTCCTGATAAAACTACAAGAAAATTTGGTCTTTCAATTGTTTCTTGGTTTGGATAAGAATATTTTCTTTCAAGGGGTAAAATCAAAAAATCGGCAATAGGAGTTATTGAAAAAAAATAATAAAAAGATAAAGAAATAACTAAAATTATTATTGAAGACTTCTTCTTCTTTAAAAAAATTAAAACAACGCCAATTAAAAATAAAAAGAAAAGAAAAACACTTGGCAAAATCAAAGCCTGGAAAAACTCAACAATTATCATAATATATTAATTTATTAAACTTTTTTCCTCAGAGCCTTCAAAACCAAAAAAGCAATAATTCCACCAGCAAGAGCTGTTGCTAGCTGAATAGGTCCCATCATTTGAGCTACCTTTGGGGCCAATTCTTTTTTTAATAACAAATTCATAACCAAAAAAGATGTGCCAAACAAAAATAAAAATTTTAGTAAAGATGCCACAATAACTCCAAGCCAATAATTAACCTTCTTAAAATAATAAAAACACAAAATCAAAATACCATTTGAAATCATAATAAATGGCACCATCGGCGCAAGAACTGCTGGTAAAAGCCCAGAAGATAAAGCAACAATGCTCGGTAAAAGCCCCACAAATATTGCCACATCCGGCGATAAAAAATAAGCAGCCAAAAACAATGTGGCATTAATAATGGGACCTGTAATTTCTTGTCTGTGAATTAAGGCTGGCAAAACAATTGCAATCCCAACAAGAATTGAAAAAATAGCAGTTTTTTTACTTATTTGGACCTTGTCTAAAGTAAGCGTTTTTTCTTTTTCCATATTTTATTAAAAATTAATTTTATGAAAAAAACGACCTTTTTATTTTTAAATTAATTTTCTCTTAATTTTTTAAAATATTTTGTATGGAAAATTTTATGAACTTTTTTTTCATCTGTCAAATAAGTACTATATATTTCTTTTAAAACAGGATTTTCATGGGCTAATCTTAATTCCTTGCTCGAATCTATCTTATAAAGCCCCTCAGCTCTTTTTTTTCTTATCTCGGGGGTGGTTGGTAAGGGTTGTCCTCCACCACCAATACAACCACCAGGGCATGCCATTACTTCAATATAATGATACAAATCCGGTTCTTCTTTAATTTCTTCTAAAATTTTTCTTGCGTTTAAAAGTCCGTTTACAACTGCAAGACGAATTTTCTTTTCTTTAATTTGCGCTTCGCCTATTTTGATACCGCTTGCCCCTCTTAACTCTTTAAATTCAATCTTGTATAAATTTATATTTTCTTTTTCAATCTTTCCAAATCCTAAAATAGCTGTTCGCAGGGCTGATTCCATTACTCCACCCGAAGCACCATAAATTACACCAGCCCCAGAAGAAATTCCCAGTGGTGCATCTGGTTTTTGGGGTTTTATTTTTTTTAAATCAATTTTTTTCTTTTTAAAGAGTCGAGCAAGTTCTCTTGTTGTTAAAACAAAATCAACAGGAGGCAAACCATCTATTTTTAATTCTTCTCTTTTAATTTCGTATTTCTTGGCGGTGCAGGGCATTATTGAAACAACTACAATATTTTTTGGATTAATTTTTTGTTTTTCTGCAAAATAAGTTTTTATTAAGCCGCCCAAAATAATATGAGGAGAGCGAACACTTGTTAAATTTGGTATAAATTCTGGAAAATAAAATTCAACAAACTTCACCCAACTAGGACAACAAGAAGTCATCATTGGCAGAGTTCCATTTTGCTCTATCCTTTCTAAAAGTTCCTTCGCTTCTTCAACAGTAGTAAAATCAGCGCCAACAGGAACATCAAAAACCCTATCAAAACCAATTTCTTTAAGTCCAGCAACAATTTCTTCTGTTAAATTGGTTCCTACCGAAATACCAAACTCTTCTCCAATACTTGTTCTTACTGCTGGAGCAATTTGGGCAACTAAAAATTTATTTTTATCTAAAATGCAATCTTCTATTGCCTCGAATTCGCCAGTACTTTCGATTGAACCTGCAGGACAATGCAGTATGCATTGACCACAATAAACACAATCTTTGTTTGAATCTTCTGAAACTTTTACCTGGAAAAAATCATCTTTTTCTTCGATTTCTAAAAAGCCAACTCCTTGTTTTTGGCACATTTCAACGCAATTTTTACAATCAATACATTTTGTAAAATCAAACTCTATTGGACCTGCAATTTCAACTGGAAATTTTGATTTTCTATCTTTAAATCTTGTAATTTCTACTTTGTACTTTCGGGCTAAGTCTAAAAGCTGACAATTGGTCTGCCAAACACAATCATAACACTCTTCTCTATGTTGGGAAAAAAGCAATTCTAAATTAATCTTTCTTGCTCTTTCTATTTCTGGAGTTGAAGTTAAAATTTCCATCCCTTCCTTTACCGGAGTTGAACAAGAAGTTAAAAGTCCTTTTTGGCCTTTTATTTCAATAAGACACATTCGACAATTTGCTTTTATTTTTAAATCTGGATGATAACATAATGCCGGGATTTCAATTCCGTTTCTTCTTGCCGCTTCCAAAACCATTTCTCCTTCTTTTGCGATAACCTCTTTTCCGTCAATTTTTATTTTTATTTCTTTTGCCATAAAAAGGTTAAATTTTTAATATTTTTTCACTTAGTGTTTTTATTGCCATTGCCGCTCCCTTTCCAAGACCGCAAAAACTTGTTTTCTCTAAAACAAAAATAATATCATTTAAAATTTTCTTATCAATTTTTTTGTCCTCTAAATCCTCATAAAGCCTATAAAGACCTTCCCTACAAGGAACGCATTTATCACAATTTTCTCCCATAAAAAAAGAAACCCATTCTTTCAAAAGTAAAATTGGATCTGTTTCTTTTTGGTTATAAATTATAATCGCTCCGGCTCCACAAACTTTTTCTTCAAGTTCGTCTTGAGTAATTATCTTTCCTGAAGCACCACCGCCAATTTGTAAGAAAAATTCAAAAGGCGGAACATTTTTTGTCTTCTTTAAAATATCCTTTATTTTCATATCTTCTGGTAATTCAAAAATCCCAATCCTGTAAGGTTCTTTTTCGATTATTCCTCCTGGCAAGTGCGCCCAACAAATTGAATAAAAACGAGTTTTTTTATATTCACCTTTTGCTATTTTTGAAACATAATAAAAAGTTTCAACATTGTTAACCAGTGTTGGATAACCAAAAAGTCCCTTTTGGGTTGGAAAAGGAGGTTTAACCCTTGGCTCTTCTCTTTTCCCTTCAATTGACTCAAGTAAAGTACTTTCTTCTCCACAAAGATAACCACCTGTCTCGCAAAAAAGCTCAATTGGCAATTTTGCTGTAAGCTTCTCTAGTTTGTCTTTAAATTTTTTAAAATAATCTTTTCTTAAATAAATATATCCTGAAGTATTTTGCCCTAATGTTTCTATTGCTATTTTCATTCCCTCAATAACATCTTCTGGGTGATTTTCTAAAATATAACCATCTTTAAAAACTCCTGGTTCTCCTTCTGAAGCATTACAAATAACAAACTTCTTTTCTGCCTTTTCTTCCTTTACCATCTTCCATTTGAGGGCAGTTGGAAAATCAGCTCCTCCCCTACCTTTAAGGCCTGAATCTTCCAATTTTTGAATAATGTCTGCCATAATTTTTATAAAAATATTTTATCAATTTTTATTTAAAAATACAAAAATGACCCAAAAATTTTGGGTCATTTTTGCAGTTTTTTTTAAAAAAACAGTTTTTATTTCTTAACAACCAAAGTCCCTACCATTTTATCGTACAAACCCTGTTTTCTTTTATCAAAAGCTATCCATCCAAAGAATATTACTAAAACCAAGAACATAACTATGTTCCAAAGTCCCGTACGCGCTAAATTCGGTAAAAGTATCTCAATAAAACTATATATCAAAATAACAGAGAATTTTGCAAAAAATCTTGCTGTTGCCTTCCCAAAAGAAATTCTTTGGCCATTTAAATCTACCACTTTTATCCCGCAAGCCATTTTCCCTAATGTCCCTTGATTGCCTGAGCTTTCCATAAGGGCAGAGTATAACCATGAGAAAACTATCATCATCAAACCATAAATCAGCAACATTATCGGAGATTTTTCTAAAACCTCTATAGATGAAATAATTCCGAAAATTAACCAAAACAAAAATCCAATTACAGACATTATCGAGGTATCAATAAAATATGCTGAAACCCTTATCCAAAAACCGGCATAAGCACTTACTGTTACTTGCTGTGGATAATATCCTTGTTGCTGACCAACCCATGGATAGCTTTGATAAGGAGATTGTTGGGCCGCTGGAAATTGTGATCCTTGAAAACCTTGGCTCCCTTGTTGTATCCCTTGTTGAGAAAATTGTGTCCCTTCAAAACCTGTTTGTTGCTGACTACTTAAAATAAAAAACGCTTCATTGATTTTATCTTGTGGCCAACCAGCTTCTATTAAGGCCTTTTCTATTTCTTCTCTTGAAACTCCATTATCTAGCGCTTCTTTAATATATCTTTGAAGTTCTGGATCAATTCCTTGACCTGAAGATTGTGGAAATCCACCGTTCATATTTTTTTATTCATTTTTTTAAAAAAATCGACCTTTTTAAACTCTATTTAAAACCTGATTGTCTACCTCTTTTATTTAGAATATCTTTTTTAAAAACGAAACTTTCCCCGTGTCCTGGATAAATTATTGTACCTCGCTTTATTTTATTTGCAAGTAAATTAAGAGAATTTTGAAGTTCTTTTTCCGACCCTCCCAAAAGATCGGTTCTACCAAATCCTTCTTTAAATAAAGTATCACCGCTAAAAACGAAATTTTTACCAAAAAGACAAATACTTCCTTTTGTATGACCCGGTGTGTGGAAAACCTCTAAACTTTCATTTCCAATAATTATTTTTTCGCCATCAGTTAAAAACTTATCGACAGGAAATTTTATATAATCCTTTTCTAGTTCATAAATTGCTATTTTTGCTTTTGTCTTTTCTTTCAAAAAATTATTAGCAAAAGTGTGGTCAGAATGGTAATGGGTATTAATAATATAATCTATTTTAATTTTATTTTTTTCTATAAAATCCAAAATTTCATCTGGAAGTCCTCCAGGATCAATGATAATGCCCCTATTTTTAAAATACACTAAATAACAATTTGTAAACAGTGGTCCAACAACAAATTTTTTAATTTTCAAATTTGATGCCATTTTTAAATTTTACTCAAATTTTAAAGATGACAAAAACAGATTATAAAAATCTTGAGCTTCCTTTGATTCCGGATTTACCATTTCAATCTGAAAAAGTTTTTCATCTTTTATAAAATAAACAAACCAAGAAGCTAAAGACTCAGGGGTTTTTGGAACAATAACTTTTACTGCAGGAGTGCCTCCGATTTTAAGATTTATATCTTTTGGTATTTTGTATTCTGGTGGTACATTTTCTCTTACCCAATCCAAAACATTAACTCCCTTTGGAGGATTATAAAAAGAGGTGTCATAATGAGTAATCGAAATTTTAGGCCACCCTTCTTTTGAAGTGGTGTCTTCAATTAAAACATAATCTTTTTCTGTCTCTTTTGAAATTTTATCATAAACAAATTTTCCACATGGCCTCTCCTGACATGGTCCAAAACGGTAATCTGGCGGATACAAAAAGGAGTAACCATATTTTTCGTTTGTGTATTTCTTCCAATCTTTAGTCGCCTCCTCTTTTTCCTCTCTTGAAATGTTACCTGGTGATGGCAAAACACTTGTTTCTTTTGGTAATTGATTAATATTAATTGATTTATCTTCGGCTCTCTTGAATCTATAAAATAAAAACAAACCTGCTAAAATTGATACTAAAAAAACAAAAATTATAATTAAAAATTTTTCTTCTTTTTTCATATTTTTTTTGGTTTTTGAAGATAAAAAAGATAATCTCTTTTTGCCGCCAATCCAAAATCTTTTTTAAGTTTCTCTAAAAAATTTTTAAGTTCGAAAAAATTTCCCTGCAAAATAAAATATATTCTATCTTCAAATTCTTTTACTTTAAAATTAATTTTATCATTTAATCTTTCTTGAAACAAGTCAAAAGGAATTTTTTTGACAAAACCTTCAATTTCTAAAAAACCATCTTCAAAATCTTCTATTTTTATTGCTCTTTCTAGTGAAAAATCATTTATCTTTGTTCGTAAAAGACTTTTTAAGTAAGCACCGGCTTTTGAAATCTCTCCTAATTTGTGAGCAAAAGACCTTACATAAAAACCAGAACTTACATTTAAAATTATTTTCAAAATTGGTGGTTTGTAATCTAAAATTTTCCAATCAAAAATTTTTACTTTTGTTTTCTTAAAAATAAACTGATTTTTTCTTGCTAAATCTGAAAGTCTCTTACCTTCATATTTCTTGGCACAAAAAGGAGGAGCTTCTTGATAAAAATATTGATTTTTAGGAAAAGAAAAAACTATTTTTTCAATCTCCTTTTTTGTTGGAAAATCATCTGTAATTTTTTTAAATGGTCCCTCTCTATCATAAGTTAAGCTCTCTTTCCCAAATTCTATTTCAGCAATATATTCTTTTTTGTCTTTTGAAATCTTTGCTAATATTTTTGTAAACTTCCCACAGGCGCAAACCAAAAGTCCCGTAGCAAACTTATCCAATGTTCCACTATGACCAAGTTTTTTTTCTTTTATCTTCTCTTTTAACTGATTTAAAAACTGAGACGAAGTTATTCCTTCTGGTTTATTAGCCAAAATAATAAAATCCATAAATTATATTTTATATAAAATTATCTCTAAATCTTTAAATTCAAAAGAAACTTCTCTTAAAGCATTCTCAACATCTTTCTCGTCAAGACCAACAACTCCCGTTCCCAAAAGTGGTGTCGCTATTTTTTTATAACCACTTTTTACTGCTTCTTTTAATGCTTTTTTAAATGAGATTTTAATATCTTCAATTGTAGCTTTTCTTTTTTTTCTGTAGCAAATGGTTGGAATATGAAAAACTTCTTTTGCATTTAAATTTCCTGCTCTTGTTACTGCAAAACTGCCAATTTCTACATAGTCAATTTTTTTACTGTCCTCTATTAATTCACTACCTGCTTTATTTTTAATTGCTAACGCCACCCCGCCAATATGCAAAAGCTCGGTGTTTGAAGCGTTTATAATCACATCTGCTTTGGCTTTTGTAATATCTCCTTTTAAAATTTTAAACATATTCTTCAGGCTTAACTTTTTGTCGCATTTTCTTTTTTAAAGAAATTTTCTTTTTTTCCTTTAATCTTTCTTCTTTGGTTTTTTGACAAACAGTTTTGGGTTTTCTTTTTCTTTTTTCTTTTGCTGCTGATTTTATTAATAAATTTAATTTTTCTAAAACTCTCTTTTTGTTTTGAAACTGCGACCTTTCTTTTTCTGACTCTAAAATTAACTCTCCGTGCTTTGTAATCTTTGTTTTGTACTTATTTTCAATTTTCTTTTTTAACTTTTCATCTATAAAATTACTTTTTTTAATATTCCACCTTAATCTAACCCCAGTTGAAACCTTATTTACATTTTGCCCCCCAGGACCACAAGAGCGAAAAAAATCAAAAGAAATTTCATCTTTTGGAATTAAGATTTTTTTTAGCTTTTCTTTTGATTCTTCTTTAACTTTTTTTGGCATTGTTTTTTAAAAGAATAAAAATTTCCTTTTAAAATCGACTCTCTAATTTTTCTCATTAAATTCATTATAAAAAATAAATTATGAAAAACTAAAAAGTTTATTGAATTAATCTCTTTTTCTCTTACTAAATGGGAAAGATAAGACCTTTTGTAGTTCTTGCAAACAAAACAATTACAATTTTTATCAATTGGCCTTTTGTCAAAAAGAAATTTTGATTTTCTTAGATCTATTTTCCCTTCAAAAGAAAGAGCAATCCCTCTTCTTGCCATTCTGGTTGGTATTACACAATCGAATAAATCAACGCCCCTTTCAACTCCCTCA
>Ga0078972_1007137_pt1 | contig 25348 bp, 26 predicted proteins | sample YelNatPaOPGAMG01_FD_67568 | JGI IMG/M metagenome (GOLD analysis project Ga0078972, IMG submission 67568) | Hot spring thermophilic microbial communities from Obsidian Pool, Yellowstone National Park, USA - OP-RAMG-01 (SPADES assembly) (version 2) | ecosystem: Environmental > Aquatic > Thermal...
TGGTAGGGATTTTACTGAGATTGAAAAGAGGATTTGGAGTTTTGAGGAGAAAGATCCTCGCGGAACAGGATACTTCATACAGCTAGTTCAAGATACTAGGGGATGCGTAGGATTTCACGGTATTGGTGGAGGTGGAGCTATGCTTGCAGCTGATGCTCTTCTCAAAAGAAACGTTAAGATAGCTAACTACGCAGATACTAGCGGTGACCCACCAGCATCAAAGGTTTATAGAGTTGTTAAAGCAATACTTTCCCAGCCTGGAATAGTTGGATATGTTTTAATCGGGTCCACACTTGCAAGCCAGGAGCAGTGGCATCATGCCCACGCTATCGTTAAAGCCTTAAACGAAATGCTTAAAGATAAACCTGGATTCCCAGTAGTTATTCTTCTAGCAGGTAATAAGGAGGCTGAAACCCATGAAATAATAAGGAGAGGGCTTAAAAACCTACCGGTAAGAATGGAGATTTATGGAAGGGATTATATTTATGAAACAGATTTTATAGCTGATAGGGTTAAGGAGCTTGTTAACTCATATCTGGAGGTGACCTAATGTCTAGCAGGCTGGTTTTCAAGACTAGAACATGTGAAATCGTAATCGACTATGATAGATGCATAGCTCCTAAATGTAGGTTTGCATGTGTTAAGGCTGATAGACTATATGGTAGAGGTGTTCTAAAAATATCTGGTGGAAAACCTGTATTAGCTGTTAGCCAGGATGAAGCAGCTAGAATATGTAATGAGTGTCTAGCATGTGAAATACATTGCGAGTGGAGTGGTGGTAAAGCAGTTAGGGTAATAGTTCCAATTTAGGTGGTTTTATGGCGATACTTATCAATGAGAAAACCAGAGTTATCGTTCAAGGAATAACTGGTAGAACAGGGGAGTTTGCAGCTCGATACATGTTGGAGTACGGTACTAAAGTTGTTGGAGGTGTAACTCCTGGACGTGGGGGATTAACTGTATGGGGTGTTCCAGTATACAATAGCGTGGAGGAGCTTAAAGAAGCTCATGGAGAAGTTGATGCTTCAGTTATTCTCGTACCTCCACAGGAGGTGAAGAAAGCAGCTTTTGAAGCGATAAACAGCAACATTAAGATACTGCAGATCCCTACTGAGCATGTTCCTATACATGATGTACTTGAAGTAATAGCCTACGCTAGAGCTAGGGGGGTTAGAGTAATTGGTCCAGGATCCTTTGGAACTATAAGTACAGGTAAAGCCGTACTTGGATGGGTTGGCGGATCTATAGAGAATGCTAGAGAAGCATTTAAGCCAGGACCTGTAGGAGTTATTTCCCGTAGTGGTGGGCAGACAACAACTGTTTCATGGAGTATATGTAGAGCTGGACTAGGTATAACTACAGCAGTACATGTAGGCGCTGAGCCCCTACTTGGAACTGTTGAGGCTGAACTTCTTGAAATGTTTGAAAGAGATAGGGAGACTGAGGCTGTAGCCCTATTTGGAGAGATCGGCGGTGTACAGGAGGAGGAGGCTGCAGAACTTATTAGGAACGGTGGATTTACAAAGCCTATAGTAGCCTATATAGCCGGTAGATTCCTACCATCAGGCGTAAGGTTTTCACATGCAAGCGCTATAGTTGAGAGAGGTAGAGGATCTGCTGAAAGCAAGATTAAGGCTCTTAAAGATGCTGGAGCATATATTGCAGATAATCCTAAAGATATTGCTACAATACTATCCAGAATCCTAAGAAGGTGAAGCTATGATTCTAAGATCACTACTATTTGTCCCAGCAAACAGCTGGAGAATGATTACAAGATCACTAAGCGAGAAGGCTGATGCTGTAGTACTAGACCTGGAGGATTCCGTACCTATAGGTGAGAAGGAAACTGCAAGATGGTTTGTTAAGGACTTCCTAGAGGATATTGAGGGAAAGCCTAAAGACTCAAGCATATTTGTAAGAGTTAACAGTGTAAGTTCAGGTCTATACGGTGAGGATATTAAGTATGCTGTTCAAAAAGCATTAGACGGCATCATAATACCTAAAGCAGAGTCTAGAGGGGATGTATTAAAGATTGAGGAAGCTATTAAAGCTGAAGAAAATAGGAAAGGCTTAAAGAATAAAATATCAATAATACCGATAATTGAAAGCTCTAAGGGACTAGTAAACATTGATGAAATAGTGAATACAAGCTCTAGAATAATAGCATTAACATTTGGAGCTGCAGACTTCCTACGTGATCTAGGTAGAGGCTACATGCAGCTATCAAAAGATGAATTTGAGCTTCTATACATTAGGTCTAAAGTATCCATTACAGCCCATGCTTACAACATCCTAGCATTAGATACAGTATATTTAGGATTAATAATAGATATGGAGGGATTAGAGAGGGAGGCGAGAATTGCCTACATGCTTGGGTTTAACGGTAAATTTGTTATTCATCCATCTCATGTTGAAACAGTAAATAAGGTATTTACACCATCACCTCAAGAAGTTGAGGAGGCAAAAGGAATTGTTAAATCATATGAGGAAGCATTATCTAAAGGTCTTGGAGCAACAACATATGCTGGAAGAATGATTGATGAAGCAACATACAAGCAGGCAAAATCCCTACTACAACTAGTAAAGGAAATAGCTGAAAAGTAGATGAAGCTAATAATCAATTAGCTGCATTAGCCTCTAGGATACCCATTAGGAATTATTTATCCTCAATAGACTTACTATTAGAATCCATTACATATTCTTCAATTTATTTTTTGAATCTATACCCTTATGTATTTTCTCAACCTCACTACATAAATCCTTAACAACATCCTTAGGACTTACAGCATCAACCCTGCCCTTATCATACCTGTTGGTTTTAGGATTAATCACATTCTTCTAGCTATTAACATATATAAAAACTTAACTACCCTTAATTGTTTACTGTAAACTTAAGCCCCAGCTGGAAGAAGTAAGCAATGCTTAAGTTTACAGAGTCCTTAATTGTTTAAGCTTTAAAGTATTTACAGATAAATTTATCCTAGCCTAAAGTCAGCTATTAAGCAGGCTAGCAATTAGGATAGAGGCTGAATAGCTTCACGGCATTAGCGTAGTATGTAGGATTATGCTACTTCATACTTCCTGTCTTCATCAATCTTTCATGGAGTGAGAAGGCTTTAGAGAGTATGTGGGGTATATGTCCTCCAACTTTTCTACATGCTTCATCGAAGTAGCTCCATAATTCATCCTTATACTCGGGTGAGGAGCACTTCTCAATTATTTCTTTAGCTCTCTCCCTAGGTGATAATCCTCTAAGATCAGCCCATCCATGCTCCGTTACTATAACATCAACATCATGATCTGTTACATCTACATGAGTTACCATAGGGACAATTCTTGAAATCTTATTATCCCTGGCTGTGGATGAAAGTAGGAATATGGATAGATAGGATGCTCTTGCAAACTCCCCTGATCCTCCAACACCATTAACTATACTGCTTCCAAGTACATGTGTCATATTTACATTTCCATAAATATCTACCTCTACAGCTTGATTCATTGCTATAATGTTAAGCCTAATTGTTAGTTCTGGATTGTTTGTGATTTCAAGAGGTCTTAAAACTATAGACTTCTTGTATTCCGATATGTTTTCAATAAATCTTTCCTCATGCCTTCTATCCTCAGGGGGAATTATGAATACTGATGTGCTTAACGATTTTACCCTACCTGAATCTAACGCATCTAGATAACCTGCTTGAGCAACCTCAGTCCATATCTCTAAATCTGAGAATTCAGACTCTATCAGCTTAGCAGCTATAGTATCCCCGATTGGACCTATACCCGTCTGGAGGGGGTGGAGGCTTTTAGACATTCTTCCCTTCTTAACCTCATCTAGTAGAAAGTTGAAAAGGTTATCCACTATTTTCTCCTCGATAGCTGTTGGTTTCCCATAGAATATTTCCTTTTCAAGAGCTTCAGAGGGAACTATTGCAACTATCTTCCCGGGATCGCATGGAACGTATGGGGTTCCTACTCTTTGATTAACTCTTGCTATAGGTATAGGGCTTCCAGGCTGGGGGAGGTAGACGTCATGTATTCCCTCAATCCCGCTAGGCTTAGCAGTATTTAACTCAATAATAACCTTTCTAGCAAGCTGAACGTAGAGGGGTATATTGTCGAGGGATAGTGAGGGAATAATGGATCCATCCTCCCCTATACTTACAGCCTCTATTAATGCTACATCTATTGGGCCGCAGACACCGTTTAGAAAACCATACCTTAACTGACGAGGAAACTCTCCAAGCCATACATCGTAGTAGTGGGTTACCCCCATATTTATCTTCTCCCTAATAATAGGGTTGTTTTGATAGACGTAGCGTCTATTGATAGCGTTGACTCTCGCCAGTGATCCGTCAAGCTCAGGAGCTGCTGAACCACTAGTGTAGATGTTCAGCTTAAACTCTTCACCCTTCTCCTCAACATACCTGGCAAGAAATACAGGAACTACCTTAGGAGTACTCATCTGCGCCATTCCACTACAGGCAATAGTTCCCCTTCTAGGTATATGTTTCTCCACAACCTCAAGAGGGGATAAAACAACATTTAAAAGATCTCTACACTTAATCCTCTCATAAATCTCCATTACACCACCCTTAAACTAAACTTTCTAAAATCTTCTATAAAATATAAACTTAACTATATACAATAGGATACTGTCAAGCTACTTTAGGGTTTAAAATGCTTTGAAGCTTCTAAAGCTGCTAGGATAACAGTTATTTAGACATAATAGGTTTCCACTTCACATTAAGCTTAACCGCTTTCCCTAAATAGCTTAGGATACTTGAAGCTTATTTCATTAGCTATAGGACTTTAGATTTGAATCAGGAAGCTTAAGTATTTAGCTATATGTAAATTATGGTAAAGCCCCAACCAGTAAGCATTCTGAAACTCTTCTATAAAGTTAATATGTAGCTATCCTACCTGTACATAGTTGATGGTGAATGAAAAATGCACCTTTAGACCCTGCTATTATAGTATATTCATGTATTCTAATTAAGTCTAACATATCATACTCCTTACCGTCTACTAGTGTCTTTATACTGTATGAGCATACTCCTAAATTTAGAATTTCAAGTTTTTCATGAAGGAACTCTTCACACTCTACTAATTTCTTAGATTGTAGATACTTATATAATGCACTCATCTCACTACAGATTCTAGGGCTTTTTAAGTTTTTTTCTAGACATTCCTCTATGAGTTTCCCCCAATCTTCTATTAGAATATGCCAATCGCGAAGTTTATGGTGGAGTAAACTCCAGTCAAGTATCTTAAGCAATCCTTTATCAATCAGTTCTTTACTATGTTTAACGATGTAGGCTTCTATCTGCTTCAAAGACTCCTCCCCAGCTATGTAAATTCCTAAATGTCCTTTATTAATTGAGGATAATAGATAACTAATCAAAATCTCTTTTTTAACTTCAAGATCATCATGAAGTAGTAAAATATTCTTTCTAGGAGCTAAATTCTTAACAAGCTCAGTTACATCCTTTAACGAATAAAGTACACTCACAAAATATTATATATATGTAGTTTTTAAACTTTACGTTATTGATGATGTGTTTAAAATATTTATTATTCATAAGCTCAACTCCTTCTTAATTCTGCTTTCAAACATTATTGAAGAGGTTAAAGCTATGGGGAAGAGCTTGAATATACTGGATCAGCCTAAAAGTAAATATGCTAAGTTACTAGATTAACATAATTTAAGCAGCTTTATACAGCTCTAAACTTGGAGGCTCTACCTATTTATTAAATCTAGCTTAACAATATGAGCGGTTCACTTCAATTATGGAAGACTATGATTTACATGGGGTTACCTATAATAGTTATTGTAAAATTTATGAATTAAGAGAGCTGCAATACTACTATTACAATAACACTTTCGTAAGCATAGAGCTACTAGATGACTAAAATGCTAGAAAACAGTAGGGTTTAAAATATATTAGTTTAAATTCTATTATTTAATGGGTTTTAAATGTTTTAGCAATGTATTTACTAGTATGCTTCCTAACGCAAGAAAGATTGCTGCTGTTAGAAATATATATTGAGGATTGTAATTGTATAGGTATCCTCCCGTAATATATCCTAAAGCTGATCCCAGGTAGAACGATATATTCATGAAGCTTTCCACTCTTCCCCTCATGGACTGAATTGTAAACTCAGCAACTATAGCTCTTTCAATAGCGTATGTTAAGGCTCCACATATATTTAGAAGAATCATTGATGCTAGTAGTGTATATTTCATGTTTTGAATAATAAGTATTGATGCTAGAGATTCGAGGAGAATCATGAAGACATATGTTCTTGCAGGCTTAATGTTCTTTACGATTTTAGCTATGGGATATGTTAAAATGTAGAATGCTGACGAGAATGCTGATATTAACCCCCACTCAGTAAAGGAAACTATTCCAACATATCTTGCAGCATACAGTACTGTGAAATAGAAGAGCATTGATAACCAACATGCTAGAAACACACGTAGGGTAATAAGCCTCCTAACAGTTGAGTTTAAAGCATTAAGGCTTTCACCAATTTTTAATATTGAGGAGGCTAAATCCCTAATATCTCCAGTAGTATTCACTGTTTCAGATAGGGAAAACAACCGTACTAGAGCAATAGCTAAAACAATAATACTACATAGCATAAACCCTACTCTTAACCCTGATACACCGTAGAGATCTCTAAGAACTCCTCCGAGAATTGGTGAAACCATATATGGCGTATGGCTTACTATAACATCAAGTGTAAAAACCTCTACAAACTGATGTGTACGGGAGGAATCCATTATGAGAGCTGTGAAGGCTGGAAAATATATGTAGGATAAACCCTCAATAAATGCAGCAGCAAAAAGCCAGTAGGAATCGTTAGCGATAGAGTAGAGAAGCTGGGAGAATCCTAAAAGTATAGTTCCAAAACATATAATTCTCCTCCTTCCAAAAGTATCAGCTAAATACCCACCTACAGCTAGGAGAGGAATTCCAATAATACTTACTGTAAACGGTATAATACCAGCAATAATACTGCTTCCAGTTATAGAGTAAACATACTCGGAAAGATATGGGTAGGATACTCCTACAGATAAGCTTACAACAAACGCTGATGATAAGAGAACTCTAATATTTCGATGCAGCATAAACTACACCATCATCAAGACGGAAGCTAAGTATTGGGTAAACTTCCTAATTTCAACTACATGCATAAGCGTTACTGTTAACCCTAAACCTAAAGTATAAACACCAGTTATAGATGTATTAAACATAAGTATATCAACTCATTATTCTAAATATTTAAGGCTAACTTAAAGCTATCAACCATGTTTCACCATTCTAAGGCAATATAGTCTAATAGACCTCACTGTAGCATCCACCAGTAGGATACTTCTTAATTCTAACAGCTTAAGCCTTACTAAGCAGTAGATACATTAGAATATAAGGTTAACTCAGAAAGTATACGTCTTGTAAACTTAAGCTTGTGGTTTAATTCTCTTATTTGACCAGTCAATTGGGCTTAAGCTTTATTTGGGGGTTCTCTCCTTATCTATGGTGAAACCATGTCCAAAGTTGTTAGATTTATTAGGGAGAGAAACCCATTTATCCTAATTGTTTATGGTGCTTATATATATTTTCATTCATATTCTTCAAGAGCTGCCTCAGATATTTTAAGCTTCATAATATGTAGGAGTCACACATCTATACTATCATGGTTTAGATCCTTATGTTTCCTATTCCCTGATGAATGTATTCGTAGGAATGCTAAAGTCTTACTTGTTGATGATACTGATTAGATAGGTTCTAGAGAGAGGGTGTTGTATATTGCCTTCAAGCCCTACTTGAGGAGGATCGTGTGCATGATGACTTTCGATGTTGCTAACATACTAACATCAATGATATTCATTAAGAGGGTTAAGGCTATCTACGGCTCAAAAATAATTATATTGACTGACGGTGCTCCTTATTATAGGGCTTCATGTAGGATTCTCAATCTAAGGCATGGGGTATATAGTATTGAAGTTAGGAATTTAATGGAGAGAATAATAGAGTTAAGGATAGAACTAAGCCATTCGATAACTACATACCATGCATTAAGGATGGATGCGATGAGGAGCATGCGGAAATGCTTCTAAAATCAATAATGATAATGCTGAACGAAACATGAATAAATAGAAGAGTTAAAGCAAAAGAATTCATAGAAAATACAATACCAATAATAGAGGTGATGAAACATGCTTAAGTTTACAAGACGAAAGTATACATGTACGTAGGGTTCTACAAAAGTTCCTAAATAGTTAACTTTATCCCTTCTAGTATTACTGTTAGAATGCTCGATATGTAGCGTATTGAATAAGCTGAATGAGCATGTGAAGCCCCAATGTGTCTTCCTTCACAGTCGGCGGTGAAAGCAATCATGAAGCCCTGAAGGCTTAGGTGGAATGGATAGCTATAAATGTTAACTATCCGACAACGGTGGATTAAGCTATAGACACGTGTAATAATTAAATTTAAGATTTTGTTAAGCTAGCATGTATGACTTGTAGAGTTTAAGCCTAACTTGACAGTATCCTGAAGCTAGCAGCAGAAATTAGATAATATATAGGGGAATGTAGGAGGTATGGCTTCTAGACTGTACATGTTGTAGAGTTTATTTGGTTAAGAGCCTTTATAAGTGGATTCTTTAAGAGCCTTTATTTCCCTAATGAGTTCAGGAAGCACCTCATATAGGTCTCCTACAATACCGTAGTCGCATGCATTAAATATTGGCGCGTTTGGATCATTATTTACTGCAACCACTATTTTCGAGTCCTTTATACCTGCTATATGCTGTATAGCTCCTGAAACACCTACGCCAATATATAGCTTAGGCTTTACCATATGTCCTGAAAGCCCAACCCACTCAGTAAACCATTTAAGATCTGCTGCAACAGGTCTTGTACATCCAACCACGCCGTTTAAGGCTTCTTTAAGATCCTCAAGAAGCTTAAAATCCTCCCTCCTTCTAAATCCTCTACCACCAACAACTACAACCTCAGCACTTTCAATATCTACTCCTCTAGCCTCCTTACTTCTTACCTCAACAACTTCAATTCTTGATTTTTGAATAGGAATATCTAATCTAACAACTTCACCCTTTACAGTTAGTGGCTTAGCCTTCTCAAACACACCTCTTCTTACAGATACTACTTGAGGCTTGGAGCTTATAGATTCAATAGCTATAGCTATGCCTCCATATACAAGCCTCTTAAACAGTGTTTTTTTAGATTGCTGCTCAACCTCTACATCAATACATTCAGATACACATCCAACATTCATCTTAGCTGAAAGCCTTGCAGCAACTTCCTTATCCTCCTTTAAACCTCCGAGAAGAACAAGCTCAGGCTTTACTTTCTCCAGTATGCTGTGGAGAACTGTTGACTGTACATCAGGCGTAGCATGCTCTAACACTGGATTATCTACAAGGTATACTATGTCTGAGTATAGTGAAATATTGTCGGCTAAGTCTGAAACGTTTAAACCCATAACTATAGATGCTACCTTAAAACCTAATGTTTCAGCTATACTTCTAGACTTCCCTACAAGTTCAAGCATACAGTCTATACTGCTTGAATATGTAACGATCATTTCAACACACCCTCCTTAACAAGGCTTTTCACAACTTCAGCTACAGCTTGCTTAACCGGTAAATCCTTAAACACTATGCTCTTCCTCTTAAGCTCAGGTACAAAAACCTTTAAAACCTGAACTTGAGGATCTAAACCGTCAACATCTTTAGCATTAAGTGTTTTAATAGGTTTCTTAAAGGCTTTCATCATCGATGCTGTGGATGGATGTCTAGGCTCATTAATCTCCCTTGTAACAGTTATAAGTACTGGAAGCTGAGCTTTCACAAACTCATACCTATCCTCCAAATCCCTTTCAACAGTAACATAGCTACCGTTTAAAGCTATATTTTTAGCATAGGTTATACATGGAATATTTAAGATCTCAGCTATGCGTGGACCTACCTGATAGGAATAGCCGTCAGTTGATGTTTCCCCGCAGAGAATAATATCGAATAATCCTAGCTTTACTAGGGCATTAGCTAAAACCCTAGAGGTTACATAGGTATCTGAAGATTCAAGTATGGGATCAGTAATAAGTACTGCATCATCAACACCCATAGCTAAAGCCTCCCTTAAACATGCTCTAGCCTCAGGAATCCCTAAGGTAAAAGCTGTAACAGTACCACCATGCTTCTCCTTTATACGAATAGCCTCCTCAACAGCTCTCCTATCTATATCACTCATCCTCCTAGAAACACCAATAGTTATCGGTGTTTGAGTAGCACGATCCACCTTAATATTAGAAACATCAATAGAATATTTAACACATACAGCAACCCTCACCATAGCGATCAAGTAACTAATTTAAGCCATCATATAAATTTTTCCAAAAGATATAAACCTAAGAGAAATCTTAAAGCATAACGTAACAAATTCCTGAACACATTTAACCAACAGACCATTCCACAATATTATTATATTACATTAATATAATATATATTTAGGCTGTGCAGCTCTGGTTTTGATGTAGTTCTTAGGATCCATTATGAGCTTATTAAGCTCTTTATTAGCCTCTAGGGCAGATGCTCCAGCTAGCTCTTGAAGAGCTTTAAGCTTAGGGTAGGCTTCTCTATCTGAAGGTATAGGTTGATTGCTGTATTCACTTATCTATCCTTTCCTTTAGGCATGAGGGAAATTATGCCGTATCTTGAGTGAAAGCTGCTTAATACATTTAACAAACTTCTATATTTATGGCTTCCACTATTGTTTAATGCTGAAAGTAAATTGTTAAGAATTTAATCGTCTCGGTAGCTTACCTCTACGTATGGTGATTTTCAAGATTCCTCTCATTTAACTATATCTAGAAGCTTTATAATGCTCTTCCTTCTCTAAAATATTAACTAATATCTTTAACAACTTGTAAATAAATAATTGTGTTTATTGTGACATTATCCTTTTACGTATTCTGATCCTATTACGTCTCTTGCTATAATGTATCTCATAATGTTTTGAGCTCCTTCAGCACCTATAACATATGAGAAGCAGCCAAGCCAGCCCCTGTATATTGGGCATTCTTTCGTGTATGCGTATGCACCGTACCACTTTAGGGTTTCTTCAAATATTTTAACAGCTGCTTCAGGAGCTTTCATTTTAGCTAGGGCAACTGGGATGTTTAGATCTACTGGTCTACGTGTTGGGTCTTTTTCAAGATATATCTTGTCAGCAAGCCATGCAGCCTTATATACGAAGTATTTAGCTGCTTCAAGCTCTGCGTATAATTCAGCAAATTTAAAGCTTACACCTTGGAATGATGAGATATATCTATCACCGAATAGTTGCCTCTGCCTAAACCATTCTATAGCTTTATCAATACACCATCGAGCTGCACCTATACATGCAGCTGCTACAACAATTCTTGCTAGGTTAAATCCCTCCATAACGTAGTAAAATCCTTTATTTTCATTTCCAAGCCTGTATTTATCCTCAACCTGAAAGTTACTTAGCTTAAATCCGCCAGTGGATAAAGCATGCCTACCAATATCTTCATATAGGGTTGGCTGAAATCCCTCAATCATTTCTCCATCCTTCTTACATAGTACTGTAAATGCGGTTAGAGCTTTATGTCTAGCCTCCATAGAGCCTGTTCTAGCAACTAGAAACCATCCACCACCCCATGGAAGCTTCTGGGATTCAGCTACACCACTTATAAATGCCTTCTCACCATTAAGAATCCATACATCACCCTTCCTCTCAGCTTTAGTTCTAATACCGGCTACATCAGAGCCTCCCTGAGGCTCTGTTGACGCTATACCGTAGAATGCCTCCCCCCTTGAAACCTTAGGAAGAATTTCCTTTTTAACATCTTCATCACCGTATATTTGAAGAGCTAGTGGCCACCCATTATTCAGCAGGGTATATACAGCTATAGCAACAGCAGGATCAGCATATGCAACCTCCTCAACAGCTATAGCTGCCATAACATATGTTCCACCCTGCCCACCATACTCTTCAGAAACAGGTATACAGAATAATCCAGCATCACCCATCCTCCTAATTAAATCTAACGGTATCTCCCTCTTCTCATCAGCCTCAATCCATTTAGGAGCAATATGTTTCTGGCAGAAGTCACGAACATTATCTCTAAAAACATTCTCCTGCTCACTAAACTCAAAATCCATAAAACCACCGAAGCTAGATAAGCTACAAGTATTTAAATTTTTCCAGCTGTAGGGGTTCTGAGTTAGGTGGAGATGCATAGTATTTCGTCTCCATTAACTCTTCCCCCTCGATCAACTCATTGAGGGCTCTTTTGGGGAACCCTGCTCCCCGCATTTGAGGGTTTAATACAGCTACAATGTCCCTATCTACTATTATATTGCATTTTTCGCATTTCATCAGCCTGCCCCCATAGGAAGCCATGCTTCCAGAGCAGAGGGGGCAGGTTTTAGAAGTGTTCCTTGCGTCTACATATTTTACTGGTAGTTCAAGCCACTTTAGTTTATATTCAAGCATAAACTGGAATGTTCTAGCGTTCCACTTTGAGAGCTTCCTATTCTGCTTCCTAGACCCGTTTAGAACCCTATGCTTTATAGCTTTAAGCCCCTCCATTATTGCTCCAGAACTCAACTCTTTAAGCCTTTCCACCATCTCAGTCGTTAGCTTATGCATGAAGTCTTTAGCTCTGTTTCCTTCACGGCTAGAATACTTTTGCAGTAACCTCCTAGAAGTTTTAGGTTTGAATTTTGAAAGCCTCTGTATTCTTTGACGCTTTGCTTCATAGACTCTGTGTATATGGTAGAGCTTCCTCAAATCGTATCGCTCTATTCTTCCATTAATTAATGCTGTTATATTTGTCAAGTTTACGTCGAATGAAGCCCACTTATCCGCTTTAGGCTCAACCTCCCTTTTAAACGTGATTATCAGCTCCTTCTCTGTTAAAATTAGCCCACCAAGGCTGTCAAAATCTTTGGGGATCCAACGGTGTTTTTTAGGTCAATCTCAAGATACCTCTTGTTTGGCTCAATACTTATCTTCAGCATTCCACTCTTAAAACTGAAGAGTGTAGTTTTAATGTAGACGGTCTTTCTCGTTATCTTCGGGAACTCTTCAGCCTTCCCTTTATTGTACAGCGTTATCCACCCTTTAACCAGCCCAATAGTCGAGTTTATAATTGAGTCTACGTAGTGCTTTGAATACTTCCAGCCCCTTAGAAATTCATCTCTAAGCTTCCTCCTATCTTCGCTTCTGAACTCCAAGTGGGCTTTCCCGGAGAACTTAACCTTTGATAGAATAGCATCCAAAGCCCTTTTCTTAACCTCGAAGTATGCATCTATTAGGTCTTTAGGAGCTTCTACTGGGATCCTGCAGCTTTTAATTGCCTCCATAATCTTTCAACCTCACCCTTAGGATATCTGAGCTTACCAGTCGGAAGCCTAGACAGCTTTAATAATCCCCTCCCTCTTCCAAAGAGTCTTAACTGAGACTCCGAAAATCTTGGACACTCCTCTTGGACGTAAGAGCTCTTCATCCATCAAATAGATCATGGAGACAACATATAAACCTATCTATCTTGAAACTGCTGTCTACGGCTTCCTCCTGCCAGCTCTCCCCTTCAAATACCTCTTCCTCCATGAGTTAAGTATGGAGTATGCTTGCTTTATAGCTGAGTCAACGTAGTGCTTTGAGTATATCCATCCTCTGATATATGTATCCCTAAGCTCCTTTCTGAAGATTCTATCCTTTCTTATGAAGGGTATCAGCCTTTTACCCCTCTTTCCCCACTCTACTGCCCCATAGATCTTCCAGAATATCGTTCAATAGCACCATGTAGTCGTTTATGAAGTATTTAATGTCCAGGTTATGTTGGATCGAGTAGGCTTTAACAAGCTTTCTGACACCTTCAACAACCTCCCTATACTTATGTGACCTCATGCCGTAGAGTTTTCCAGCGAAACGTGATACTATGGTTATCAGGTCTTCAACAAGCTCTTCTTTTGGAGTCTTCTCTTCGTGGTTTATCACATCTATCGTTGCTTCAAATGATGAGAATAGCCTAGATAATGTTTCGAAGCCGAGCCTTGTTAGTCTATCATCATAAGCCACTATAACTTTAGAAAACCTCCCTTCAGAAACCAAAAGTTTTAGAAAGTTCCTCCTCCCCTCATTCAATCCAGAACCGATATCACTTAACACCTCTATTTCACCATAACCCCTAGCGTAATCCATTATTTTTCTTTTGCCTCTCCAAATAATCTCTTCATGTCGAAGACGAAAACCTAGCATACCCTACCACAACCCTCTTTAATCCGAGAATACATTTTATCCCGCTTCAGAGATTCTTCTTCTCCCGCCAACAGTTCTAACACACTTGACCTTCCCAAACCTGCCCCATTACTGAATAGTCCACGTTGTAACTCAAGAAGCTTTCTCGCCTCCTCGAGTGTGTATAATCTTTCAGATCAATACAAATCCATACTTATATATTTAAACCTATCTATTCTGAAACTGCTTGACAAGGCGTGTCCAACCGCTACTTAGCAGTTCATTAGTTCTAAATCAGACTTACAAAATTGCGGAAAGTTTATAGATATTTGGATACGTCCCCAGCTGTAAAGGGTGTTGCCAAGTCAGTATGTAGTAGCTCATGAAGTTTAAGACTTAACAGTATCTAAGAAGCCTTCAACAATCTACACAGCTAATTCTTTCTTCTGGAATATTCATTATCCCCATAGACTCCTACCTGCTTTATCTTGGAGGTAGGGTATGCCACCACCTGATGGCTGAACGTTCTTCTACGTGGGGAACCATATGTTAGCACGTCTACAACACCTCTGCAAACCTTAAAGCTGTGGTTTAAGCATTTTGGGAGGTACATAAACTTCAATGACTAAACAGTAAAGGGGGATACTGTAGGTTTTGAGTATAGAGGCTTCTGGATCTTACAGTCTTATTGGAAGATTTATATATTGCTGTTTTTTAAGTGTTTCGATAGTTATGGTCTTAATAGACTTAATGACATCTAAAGAATCTAGATGGAGCTCTTCTAAATCTGTTTTAAGCATTGTTGGTGATCAGAAGCCGTATAGCTGCTATCAATGTTCTAAGTGTTCAAGCGGATGTCTCTCAGCAGAGCTTCTTGAGCTTATGCCTCATCAAGTAGTTAGCATGATTAAGCTTGGGTTTCTAGATGAGGTTATTTCATCAGATATTATATGGCTATGCGCATATTGCCTGAAATGTGTTGAAAGATGTCCTCAAAACGTTGCTCCAGCTGAAGCTATACTTGCATTAAGAAATATAGCTTTTGAGAAGGGTGTTAAAACACCTGAAGGCTATAGATTAATACTGGAGAATGTGTTTGAAACTGGATGGATACAGAGCTTTCAACCCGTTATTAGTAGGGATGGGGAAATATATGTAAGGGATGATCTAGACCTTCCGAAAAAGCCGGAGATATCAAACATGGATAGCTTTAGGGAGGCATTAGCTAAAACCCTAGGTGAAGAAAGCTAATGATTTAAACGGTGTTTAACATGCATTTAACCTACGGCTTCTATCCTGGATGTGTTATATTAACTGAGCAGTATGCATATGAGATTGCAGCTAGAAACGTTCTTCCACTCTTAGACGTTAAGCTTGTGGATTTAAACAATATAAGCTGCTGCGGTGAGCCGTTGATGAGTATGAATAAGACTACTTGGCTCTACCTTGCAGCTAGAAACATGGCTATTGCTGAGAGGAATGGTTTAGATGTGGTGTGTCTATGTAATGCATGCTACCTATCATTTAGTAAAGCTAAAAAGCTTCTTAAAGAAGATTTAGGTCTACTTGAAAAAATAAACTCAATACTTAGTATAGAGGGGTTAAAGTATACTGGAGAATCTAGGGTTAAGCATTTGGTTGAGGTTTTACATGATGATGTTGGGGTTGATAGAATTAGGGAGAAGATAAGATTTAAGCTGGCAGGTTTAAAGCTTGCTTCATATACTGGATGCCATCTACTTAGACCTAGTAGCATTGTTAAAGTTGATGACCCTGAAAATCCTTCAAAGCTTAATAGACTTGTAGAGGCTTTAGAAGCATCATCACCACACTATCCTGAAGAGCTGGAGTGTTGTGGTGCAGGATTATTAATTCCTAAACCTGATGGTGGATTATCATATGCAAGTACTCAGCTGAAAGCTGTTTTTAATAGGGGGTTTGACGGGGTTGTAACAGTATGTCCTGCATGTCATAAAATGCTTGATGGTAAACAGGCAGCAATAAATCAAACCCTAGGTTTAAACGTAGAGCTACCGGTAATCTACTATATACAGCTACTAGGCTTAGCTATGGGGCTAAGCGTAAGGGATGTTGGCCTACATCTTAACCAAAGCCCATGTGATAAGCTAGTAGCTAAGGTGAGATGGAATGGATGAATATGATGTCCTAATAGTTGGTGGGGGGGTAGCTGGTCTTCAAGCATCCATAGATCTTGCAGGCATCGGCCTTAAAGTATATCTAGTTGAGGAAAAACATGCTCTTGGAGGGCATGCAGCCCAACTATATAAAATAGCTCCCCAACTCATAGACTCTAGAGAAGTAGTGGAGGAATTAGCTGGTAAAGCATTTAGAAATGTTAAGATAGCATTATACTCCAACGTGAAATCAATAAGAGAAGCTGGAGGCTACTTCATGGTTGAGGTTGAGGAGAAGCCGAAGTATGTTTCATGGAGTATATGTAATGGATGTCTTAAATGTGTTGAGAAATGCCCTATTAAAACATCCTACAACTCAATGAAGACAATAACGATACCTGCAATATATACAATACCAGGCAACACCCCGCCCCGGAAGCCTATTATAGATGCTGGGAGATGCCTATACTTTAAGGATAGATCATGTAGGATATGTGAGGAAACATGCCCAGTTAACGCTATAGACTTCAACCAGAAAACGTTAACATCAATGCTTAAATGTAAATTCATAATTATCGCTACAGGATTTAACATGTATAATCCATCTAGAGTAGGAGAGTACATCTATGATAAGCATCCAAACATAATTACGGGGCTTGAGCTTGAATTAATGTCTAACCCTTCAGGACCTACTGGGGGAAATATAGTGAAGCCATCAAGCAATAAACCTCCAAGATCAGTAGCTATAATTTCATGCGTAGGCTCAAGAAGTGAGAAACATCTTAAACACTGCTGTAGAATTGGATGTACTGCAGGGCTGAAACATGCATACTACATCCTAGATAAGCTACCTGAAGCTGAAGTATACATACTATACAACGATATGAGGGTTCCTGGAAGAAGCTATGAGGAATTCTATAGGCTTATAAGAGATAAAGGCATAACGTTAATTAGGGGAATACCATCAGAAATCCGTAAACTATCTGATGAGGAGCTTTCAATGAAGATATATGATGAAGCATCATCAAAACTCTATAGACTCATCGCAGACCTTGTAGTATTGGAAGCTGGCGTGGAGGCAAAACTAGGTAGAGTAAATATCTTCAACATCCCAATTAGGGAGGATGGATTTCCGGAGAGTATCAGCATCCTAAACACATTTGAGACACCTGTACCAAACATATTTGTGGTAGGATGTGCTCAATCACCCCTAAACATAGCGGAATCAATAACCCAAGCACAGGCAGTTACAGGTAGGATAATAGCTAAAATAAGGGGGAATACTAATCTACATTAACTAAACCTTCCAAATCCTTAAACTTAGCTACATCCCACATGCTTAAACGCCTCCATCCCCATTCCACATTAAGCATTTAAAATTTAAAGTTAAGACATATTTATCTACTGCATTTTAGAATATTTACTAGGTTTATTATAGTTTATAACGTAATGAATTAGCCTCCTAAACTACATTGCGGGTAATGGGGGTAAAGCTTAGATTTATAATTATGTTAGCTAATGCAATATATTATTACCGCTAGGCTTTTAAGGAGGTGGAGGATAATTTATTGTGGTTAAGAGGGAAGTTATAGTAACGGATAAGGCTCCAATCCCAGTTGGACCATACTCCCAAGCTATAAAAGCCGGAAACCTTATCTTTGTCGCTGGGCAGGGACCTATTGATCCAAGAACAAGACAAATTATCGGCAATACTATCGAGGAACAGACGGAGGCAACACTTAAAAATATTAAAGCAATATTGGAGGAGGCAGGATCCTCAATGGAGGATGTTGTTAAGGTAACTGTATATTTAAGCAGTATGGAGGATTTTGACGCTATGAATAAGGTTTACAGTAGATTTTTCAGGGAGAAACCGCCTGCACGTACAACAATACAGGCTAAGCTATGGAGAAACATAATGGTGGAGATAGATGCAATAGCTGTAGCTCCAGATAAAACATTTTAAAATATTCTAATTTTATTTGGTTAAACACCATAATTTTAAAAGCAAAACATTATTAAATGGTAAATCTAATAATATTTATGGATCTAGAGAGTATATTTAAGGAGGCTGCTGAGGCAAAAGCTAAAGACATAATTTCCCTTGTAGATAGCGCTATAGATATTGTAAAAAGGGAGGAGGTAGAGCATGGTGAGGTTAAAGGTGGACTTATAACTCTTGAACCTAAGGGGAAATCTATAGTTATTGGGGATATTCATGGAGATTCATATACCTTAAGAGAAATACTTGAAATATCTAAATTTACCAAATATATAGAGGGTGATGGGAAGCTTATATGTTTAGGGGATTATGGAGATAGAGGATTCGACTCCCTAACTGTTTACTACATACTCTTAAAAATTAAACAGTTAAACCCTGGAAAAATCATTCTGCTAATAGGTAATCATGAGGGAGTATTTAAAATTCCAGTTTACCCACATGACATCATAGAGCAGATCTATTTAAGATTTGGCGGGGAACATGATGAACTATATGAGAAATTCGTAACATTATGGAGTTACCTACCATACACTGTAGTTATCCCCGGAAAATATCTAATTCTACATGGTGGAGTACCTTCAGAGCTTAACAGTATAGATGACTTATCTGAGGCAAGGGAGAAATATCCCTTAAACAGCATGTTTGAAGAGATTCTGTGGAGTGACCCAGTAGATGAGGATGGAGTTCATCCATCACCTAGAGGAGCAGGTAAACTCTTCGGTCCAGACATAACTAGGAAAGCTTTAAACATTGTTAATGCTAAAACACTTATAAGAAGCCATGAACCATGTATTGAGGGTGTAGAGCCAAGACAGGGAAATCTAACCCTAACAGTATTCTCATGTAGGGGCATATATTATAATAAAAATGCAGCATACCTACCAATAAATCTTGAAGAGAAAACTAAAAATAGCTATGATCTAGCTATGGAGGCAATTAAGCTGTAATATCCTACAATAGGAGAAAGTGGAACAGTAAGATTTAGAGTTTAGTAGTATTGTTAAAAAGCTCATCAACATTTCGAATTATACATTCACCCTTAACCTTGCCGCCATTAAACTTAACACCTTCCAGTTTTAAAAGCTTTATCTTAACTTCAACCCCCATACTATAGCCTCCAATCCCGCCATTACTTTTAACAACTCTATGACATGGAATTAAAGGAGCGTTTTCATTATCCTTCATTATTCTACCGATAAGCCTAGGACTAACGTTGAAAGCTCTTGCTAAAGCTCCATAAGTTATAACTTTCCCAACTGGAACCATTAACAGAACTGTATATACAGCCTCTCTTAAACTATCATACTTCACAACCGTCTTCCACCTCTTCTAAGAAATATTCTTGCTGTAAGTATTTTCTCAGTTGTAAATAGCTTTGCTGCTACATATAGAATTGCTATTGTGAAAACTGTTACATAGACTACTCCGATAAAGGCTATTGAGTAGTCCCCCATAAGTCCACTTCTAGCAGCTATCATTGGATAGCTGAACGGTATAGCGTAAATCAATATTTTAACTGTAAGTGGTAGTGTATTTACATCTGAAAACATGGATACTATGCCAGGTATAATAATTAGGGGTGCTATGTATCCTACAAGTGCTTGAGCACTTCTTACATCCTCAGCAAACACAGCTATTACAATTGCTAATGCTAGAGAAGCTACAAGAGTTATAAACATTAGTAAACCTATAACTATGTAGAAGCTTAACGATGGAGATAGAATAGGAATATCTAGCTGCTGCATACTATACTCCATAAATGAGTTCATGTAGTATCTGAATCCTACCATGTAGCTTACAGATCCTAGAGCAGCTATAATTGATGATCCTATAAGCTTACTACCTAGGATCGTTAATCTACCTACTGGAAGAGTTAGAAGGGTTTCCAGCGTTTTCTGCTCCTTCTCAATAGCTATAGAGGTTGCAGCAATCTGCACAGCGAATATCAATACAATAAATATTGTTACTGGAAGTGTTGTAAGTTGGGAGGTAAGTATTCCTAAAATTACCTGAGGATTAGTATTTAAAACCTCACCTCTAAACATGGTATTATAATATACTACTACAGGCTTCAATACAGCTTCAGGATCTCTACCTGGAGCTAACTCACTTATAACTCGGTATGAAACTGCTTTATCAATAACATCTGTAATGCTACCTAATACTTCACCACCTCTAATACTTGATATGCTGATCTCCCTTATAATTGAGAAGATATAGATAAATCCATGCTGGCCTAAGGTAATGTTTAACGAGAATCCTCTAGGAATAACTATTAATAATGAGGTATCCAGCCCCCTAGACTGAGCTAATACATCATCAATTGAAGTAGCATTCAACTCTACTAAATCTATACTTGGATTTTTCCTCAAAACCTCAGTAATAAGACTTGAAAAACAACCACCATCAAAATCCACAGCAGCTACCGTAGATTTAGAATATGTTTCTCTTAAAGTCCCTATAGACACCTTTATAGCTGAGCCCATAACTGGAAACATAATTAATGGAACTATTATCATACCTATAAGTATTTTAGGATCTCTTAAAAGATCTTTAACCTCCTTAACCACTAAGTTTAAGCCTCCACTAACCATTCATGGTCACCTTTAGAAATGCCTCCTCAAGACTTTCAGAATTATACTTATCCTTAAGACTCCTAGGCTCATTAACCTCTAAAACCCTACCCTTATTAATTAATGCAACTCTACTACAGAGAAACTCTATTTCAAGCATGTTATGGCTTGAAACAATAACTGTTACACCGTACTTGTAGGCATAGCTTCTTATAACCTTTCTCACATAGCTTGCATGTATAACATCTAAGCCGCTTGTAGGCTCATCAAGTATTGCAAGCTTAGGCTTAACCATTAATGCTCTAGCTAGGAGAAGCCTTCTAAGCATGCCTTTACTATATGTTTTCACCTTATCCTTAAGCCTATCTCCAAGACCAGATATTTCAGCAGCATCTCTAACCATTTCCTCAACGCTTAACCTACTTCTCGCATAGAAGCCAGCCATAAATCTAAGATACTCTAAACCTGAGAGATAACGGTAGCCACCAGCCTCTTCAGGTAGGTAACTTATAAACTCCCTAATCTTACTAGGCTCGCTTACAACATCATATCCGAATACTCTTACAATTCCTGATGTTGGCTTAACTATTGTTGATAGAATTCTAAGCGTTGTTGTTTTACCTGCACCATTAGGACCAATAAGTCCAAAAACCTCACCTTGATAAACGTTAAAGCTTACCCTATCTAAAGCTATAGTTCCACCGTAAACCTTAACAAGATCTCTAACATCAACAGCAAAACTCATAGCTAATAAAAGCCAGTATAGCTTATATATCTATTTGAAGCTAGGTCTACACCAATGCTAACTATCAAATCTCCCTAACTATACTTATATCTGCAAAAGCTTCTCCACCTAGCTTTTCAACTAGTTTAAGAACTTCATCTCCAGTTATTGTTTTACCTTTAAGCTCTAAACTAGCCTCCACAATTCTTCTATCCCTATATATTATTCTTAAAGTCCATTCCTTACTCTTCGGGCTTACAGCAACATAGTATATTCCATCACCAACCACAGACCTTAACTCATCTACACATCTAGATGCTTCAACCCTCCTAACTTCAAGAAGCTCAGAATTTAATACTATTCTAGCTAGTTTAAGCGGATCAGTTAACAGTTCACCCCCTACTCTCTCAATCTTAGGCTCTACAGCCCTTAACTTTTTAGCCTCCTCTAAAGGCTTTACAGCTACTCCACTAAACGTTTCCATCAGTCTTCCAGCTGCTACCAGCATTTCATCTTGAATATTTCTTCCAGGAATACCGACCACTACGTTTTCAGGAATGTTTAAAACCCTTGAAACCAACTTCTCCCAGCTTTCCTCAGCTTTTGGCTTAGGTATGTGTTTTTCAGAATCATACTTGTACAGTATTACCTGAGCTATGTTTATATCACTAACTGCTGTTTTCAAATCTTTAATCTTGTTAAGATCCTCCTCGTTCGGCTCCATTAAGACAACTACATTCTTCAATATCTTCAATACAACTCTAGGAGTAAATGGATAGAGATCTACAGTAGAATCTACAATTATATAATCATAGTCCCTAACTAGAAGTAGACTGTTTAAAAATGCTTCAAGCCTTCCTACAACTTCACTCATCTCAACAAGCTTAAATAGTCTAGATGGAGACTCCACCAAGCCATATAGGCCACTTCCTCTTCTAGCCGGTAATAGGCTTACAGTAATATTCCTAGGTAGTTTTAGTCTCGGATTTAAAACAGATAACTCATATATAGCCTCCCTAAACTTTACATTACCAGTTAGAATACTAAATAGTGTTCTCATACTCTCAGTTTCTAAAGCTAGTAAAGCCTCAGTTAACGCCCGCTTATCAACATCTAGATCTACAGCAAGAACTCTACATCTACTAGCTATAGCGCAAACCAAATATGCACAAACCCTATCTCTATCCTTAAACCTTCTCGGAGACGCTGTTACTATGATGTGGGACATAAGTCTTTACCACTAACTCTCTAATAATTAGAGAGCTTGCCAATATATAAGTCTTAACAGTAGACATTATAATTTTAGCTAAGAATTGCTAGTTTACCATGTCTTAATTCTATTTAAGTATCTTAGGTTTAATTTTCTTCTATTACTTCACCATTATGTAGTTTAAGCCTTAATCTATGAGAATACTAGGGTGAACTACCCCACCCTTACGGATGGGGCTTCCATGCAATGCATGGTTTAGGGCTGGTTCACAGGCAGCCCCGTTCAAGGGCATATAGCCCAAGAACCTCTCAAACTTTTTAGCTATGTTTATGGCTCCGTTCAGGTCAGCGTTGTATTCTCCACAATGGGGACAGACGAATAGCCCTTGTGTTTTCCTTTCTCCTTCGCATCCGCAGATGTGGCATATCCTGCTTGTGTAGGCTTCGCTTATAGTGATTACTGGAATGCCGACAAGCATAGCTTTATACTCAATCATTTTTGTTAGGCGGTAGTAGGGCATGTTATTGATTATTCTGTTGAGGCGTTTCCCTTTGCCTTTGGCTCTTCGACGTATTCCCGTGAGGTCTCCCAAGACTATGTAGGAATTGGCTGCAAGGGCGAGGTTGACTATTCGCTTGCTGACTCGGTGAAGGATGGCGTTAACCACCCTTCTCTCCTTGTCTCCAATTCTTTTTACGACCTGGGTTAACCTCTTTCCCTGAAGCCTTCTACGGAGCCAAGCGTAATGCCGCCTAACTCCTCTAATCTCCCTGCTGAGGAATTGGACTTTCATCACGCCTCCACGCCAAAGCACCGCAGTGACGCAGAAGCGTTCGCCCAAATCCACGGCGAGGATTGAGGAGCATCTACGCATGGGCGGTGGGCTAAACTCGAAGGTTAACATAGCAACATATCTGTCCTGTTTTCTAACAATTTTGCTTTCACACAGCTTGCCGTCTGGAAACTCTCTGTGAGGCTTAACTGGAACTTTGATTCCGCCTCTTACACCGTAGATGGGGATTTTCAGAAACCAGAAAGCCTTAGCCTTCCTAAGGTTGATTAAGTCGTTTCTTAAACTGAGCGGATATTCTTTCCGCTTAACCTTTCTGTAGTATCTGAGGGCTTGCTGCTTGTTAGCTGAGTACAGCGGGACACTCTTATCACCATTGAGAAACCTCTGAAGATTAGCATATTCCCTATCCAGAATTAAGAAGCTCAGGCCTAGGGCTGATGATAGACGCATCATAAATGGCATACTCTACGTCCCCACCACGGGCTGTAGGTGGATGGATATGCCTCCAGAGTATGGCTCGTATAAGACTGCTGGAGGAGGCTTAAGAGATGGCAGGATGAAGGAGTATGGGATAGGATATTCAAAGCGTTAGCATCTATTAGAATGGAACGTTGCTGTAGATAGCTTAACTGTTGAGGCTAAGGGGGGTAGTGGGGGTATGATGGTTTCAAGCATGGGGAGGGGGTGAAGATACATGCGTAAACAGGGATTCTATGCCTCTAAGCATAGTTATAGGCTGGGGAATGAGCATGACTCTAGGAGGCTTCTAGAGCTTGTAGAAGGATTGGATTGGAGGCCTGGTCAGCTCTACGTAGACGCAGCATAAGATACGGAACCCATAAGGCTTAGAATCTATGGGTATAGATCCTAACATACCTGTGAATCCTAGGAATGGTGGGAAGCCTACATACAATATTGAGCTATATAGGAAGATGAGGTCTGCTGTAGAGAGATTCTTCGGATGGCTGAAATCATTCAGGAGGATAATCATAAGATATGAGAGGCTAGCATCAACATACAAAGCCCTAGTAACAATAGCATCAATAATCATACACCTAAGATACGGAATTTTGAGATGAGTTCATTAATAGCTCAATAGGTTTCTGAGAGTGTTCAAGCCTTAATTAATGCTAATTAGAGCTTTGTGGCTTAATTCTTTGGTTTAGACTCCTCTATTTTGGATGCTGTTCTTATCTTAGTTTTTCAGGTTTATTATCATGTTGTATATGTATGCTTTAGCCATCATCTCCCTAGCTATGTTCTCCATGCTTCTAGCCATGCAGTATTCCCCATATAGACGTTTGAATGTTGAGAATGATGTTTCAACACTCCACCTCCTACCATAACACATCACCCTACTCCACCCACCCTCCCCAAGGGTTTTAAGAATCATTACTGAACTACGTCTCTCAGGTGGCCCACTATCCATTCTAGAGTTTCTCCTAGGCTTAATGATCGGCTTTACACCCATACTCCTAAGTATGGTGTAGGAGCTTGATGAGTCGTATGCTCCATCCATATATGCCTCAGCAATACTTCTATTTCTTGAGGCATCGATCATCAGTCTTGGAAGAACCTTAGAGTCATGTATGTCATCAGTTGTTACATTCATAGA
>Ga0078972_1007138_pt1 | contig 25347 bp, 20 predicted proteins | sample YelNatPaOPGAMG01_FD_67568 | JGI IMG/M metagenome (GOLD analysis project Ga0078972, IMG submission 67568) | Hot spring thermophilic microbial communities from Obsidian Pool, Yellowstone National Park, USA - OP-RAMG-01 (SPADES assembly) (version 2) | ecosystem: Environmental > Aquatic > Thermal...
CAACATCGTGGCGCATGGCCGCGCTGCGGATGCAGTCGCAGGAAATGAGGAATTCACGGGATGATTCACGCCGTGCGTGCAGGTCGGCGGTGTGGAGTATTTTCATTGTTTGTTCCTTTCATTGGTTGTTTTGCTGCATGTGCTTGCGGTTTTCGATTGCCGCTTTCAGGCGTGCGGCAATGTCGGCAAGGTAGGCATCATCGCTTTGGTGGTTTAAAAGCGCGTCCCTGGCGGCTAGTGTGGCACGCGGTCCCAACAGCCCCGATTCGAGGGATTCCTGTATGGATGCAATGGCTTCTTCATGCTCATCCATGGCTGGATCGGGGTCTTCTTCGGGCTCGGGCTGTTCGGGCAGTGCCAAGTGCAGAGGCTGCGCTTCAAGGTTTCTTGCGTCGCTTCCGTAGAGCGCCTTTGCAGGCGCAGTCAGGCTGTCGAGCATGCGGTGCAAGACCATTTCGTTCTTGGTGTTTACGATGATTCTGGAAAAGAGGAAGGTCTTTTCAGCTGTGGGCGGGGCATCTGAGGCAAAGAGGTCCTTGAAGCCTGTCTGCATGCCGAGGATGGAGAGGATTGCCCTGCTGCGCGCGCCGGTGTTGGCGCGCTGGCGGGCAGTTTTCCGCAAGGTGAGGTAGGCAAGGCGGGCACGGTCTTCGACTGGTTTTGCGCCGGCGTGCAGCCTTGGTGTTCTGGAATTGCGGTCGATGAGCATTTCTTCTTCGTGGCGGATAGTCACGTCGTATTCGTATTCGCAGACATCGCCGTAGCAGTATTTGCCGTCGGGGCCCATTACCATTGCCTGGGATCGTCCGATGTAGCAGTCATTCTCTTTTCTCGTCGATTCCTCGAGGGGGTTGAATGAGATGCCGGCTGCCATGGCAAAGCGGTCGATGGTTTCCTTCCGGGGCATGTAGGTGTTGCCGGGCAGGCAGTGGAAATCCTCTTTTTTGCAGGTGATTGCCTCGATGGCAACTTCGACGAGCGGCGAGAGCTGCTCGAGGTGTGATTGCTTGATGTAGTTCTTGGCGTCTGGGTAGCGCTTGATGATCTCAAGCGCCTGGCTTTTGGTCATTTTTTGAGTCTCCTTTGTTATTGGGAAGGTAGGGGCTTAGGCGCAGTCCTGTTCCTGCAGGGCAGGCTGGTTCTGCTGTTCGATCCAGGCGTTGAGGTCTGTGACGCGGAAGAGGATGCGGGAGCCGATACGCACGTGGGGGATGGTGCGGTTACGGGTTTCCCGGTAGATGTAGGATTTTGACAGATTGAGCATTTGGGCGGCCTCGTTCACGCTGATGAGGATCCGCTCCCTTCTGGGAAATGGCATGGGGTTGTTCACAGGTATTTTTGATTCCATTGGTTCCTCCTACTATATATACGCATTGCAGGATGGGCTTTGATTCAATGTGTACAGCTGTTTGAATAAATTGTTTCCATGCTGTTGCATAGGGTAGGATAGGGTTTTTGGGAGGTGTAATAGCTGAGGGGTGGAGTCAAATAAACGGGTAAAAGGTAAGCAATCTTAAGGGGGGCAATGTCAGTAGCTGCCGATATTGGCTTGTATTTTTCATTGCTGCCTGTGCAAGAAGTGTTGACGGCGCATTCATGCTGTTTTACTATTTTTTTGAAAACAAAGAAAAAAGGCGATTGCTACCAGCACGAACCTGTTTCGGCGGCCGCGCTTGTCCTCGCCTGTAACATCCTCAGGGGTATGCTTTAAAGGATAGGAATGTTTGGCAGGTATCTAGAGTTTTAGAGCAGTTGGTGTCAGTTGCTTTAAGCGCAAGGGCTTTTATTCATCAATTCCATTTTTCAAGAATTGTTCTAGCTTAAATATGCGTATGTTGCTTTTGCCAAGCTTTAACCATAAGATTTTATTTGCACTTCAAAGCTGTTTATGTATTCTAATTTCAATTATATATCCGCATCATATTTTTCAATTTGCATTTTTCTTTTCTTATTCGGTTTTCTGATGTAGAATATGTTAGGAAAATTATAATAATTATAAGGAGATAAACATGAAAGAGTACAAAGTTCTCACACAAAAGGACCGCTTCTTCGCCGGCAAGTTCGATCCCGAGAAACTCGAGAAAGCAATCAATTCGTACGCAACTGAGGGATGGGCTGTTGTCTCCGTCGCTACAGCCAGCATCCCGTCTCTGTCAGGTGCACGAGAAGAAATGATTGTCGTAATGGAGAGAGACAATTAACCATGGAAAATCGTTTTGGAGTGAAGGGCAGCTTATATAATGATGTTTTCTTCACTGAAAGTGCGGTGTCTGGTGCGGCCGTGCTTCGACATCTAAGTGTTGAGATCTCACGGCAAAATGCAAACCTTACGGAAGTAAAGCAAAGACTGGCCGAACAGGCTCGCAACTTGGGTGCCACCGTGGTGATGAATTTCCGTTATGGACAGAAGAAGCATAAGTGGTGGGAGTTGGTCTTTACTTTCAAGTGGGATACAGAGTCGTGGTATGGTGAGGGTGATGCAGTCAAATTATGAAAGGCTGCCTAATACATATAAGGCCCGGATAGTCAAGGAGTTCCTGGAAGAAAAAAATACAGTGACCTTTCCGGGAATGGAGAAAACAAATCTCGAAGCCAGCTGCTTGACAACTGCTTTTTATATTATGGCTATTATGCTGATACTCATGAGGAATTAGCATGAACCTTCCCGGGTCATAAGATGACCTTTGGCAAATTGTGGCAGATTTGAATGCTTATGCCGTTTTCTTCTAATATTAGATACGAGATCTAATTGGCGCTTCAAAGCTTCCTATGTATTTTGATTTCAATTTTATATTGGCATAATGTTTTTAATTTTGCATTTTGCTTTTCTTGTGCCGGTTTCTGATGTAAAATATGTTAGATTTAAAAGGAGATAAATAGATGGCAGTTCCAGACTATCAGAGCTTGATGTTGCCGCTTCTCCAGTTTGCGGAACGCAAAGGAACTGAAATATCAACTAGTCAAGCTGTTGAAATTCTAGCAAAGGAATTGGGTCTTACAGAGGATGATCTAAAGGAAATGTTGCCGAGCGGAATACAACCAACTTTTGTTAATAGAGTTGGCTGGGCTTCAACTTACATGAAAAAGGCTGGGTTACTCGAAGCTAAGCGAAGAGGCTTCTATCAAATTACTGATCGTGGTAGAGATCTTCTCAAGAAGCAACCCAAGATTATTAACGTAAAACTGCTCAAGCAATATCCAGAGTTTCTAGAATTTCAACAACTTAAAGGTACAAGAAGCGCTGGAAAGGCAGGCGAAGCTAAAGGGTTATTAGATATTTCAAAAGTAACACCATCAGAGGCATTAGAAACTGCGTATGAAAATCTCCGTAACGAACTTGCAGCTGAATTACTTGCTATGCTAAAGAAAATATCGCCTGGCTTTTTTGAACGTATCGTCGTTGAACTTCTTGTTAATATGGGCTATGGAGGTTCGCGCGCAGATGCAGGCAAGGCAATCGGCAGGACTGGCGACGGTGGAATCGATGGAATTATAAAAGAAGATAAACTCGGTCTCGATGTCTTGTATATTCAAGCAAAGCGCTGGGATAATAATCCTGTAGGACGTCCTGATGTCATGCAATTTGCAGGTGCTCTTCAGGCTCAAAGAGCAAATAAGGGTATCTTTATCACTACCTCTAGATTTACTGACGATGCTCGCAGCTATGTTTCGCAGATTGGCAGCAAGATTGTTTTAATTGATGGCGAACAATTAACCAGTTTGATGATCGAGCATAATGTTGGCGTATCTATTGTTTCATTGTATCCTGTTAAGAAGGTTGATAGCGATTATTTTGAAGACAGCATTTAGCTAGCGCATCAACATGTGCTAGCAATTAAGTTGCGTTTCGTTACCGGCTGGTTTGCGGAATGTTAGCTAGATAGGCTTTTGGGCGCTCGTTCATAATTAAAATATTTTTCGGATGGTTATTTAATTTAAGGATAAGGAAATGTTGCTAATAAAGATTGATGACAAAGAATATACAAAAAAAGATGCAGTGGCAAGGAAAATTCTAAATATTTGCATAAATACCATGAAGAAGGAAAAGCTAAAATATTTAGCATATTATTATACGATGTCAATGATGGCAATCTATGCAAAGTTATTGATGATGAACATTATTGGAGAAGATTAAACGCAATATCATTAAGTAATATTGCTGTTATCTATCTGCCTTCGTGGCATACAGATTCAAAAAGAGTAAAATATAATAATGAAATTGAAAGAATTTTTAATATAGAAAATAGATTAGGGAAATCAGTAATACTTGTATTTCAGGTAGATAAAAACAATAATATTTTAGCAGATTATAGGTACTTTATTAGATCTACAAGAAAAGAAGATATTTATCTTGAGATTAAAGGATTTTTTGAAGCAATATCTAATGCGCTTGAGCATATCAATCAAGAAAATGAGCAAAATTATCCAGAACTTTTTCATCTAGCAAAAATAAATATTAGAATTTTTGAAATAAAAGGGCTAGTGAAAAATGTATATAATATACCACTGACGATATTAGCAGTTTTAAGTGGAATAAAATCATTTATTCCATAACCGCCATCCAATACATTGAAGTTTTAAAGATCCGAGCAACTCTTTAAAGGAAAAATATAGTGGTTTTCTGGCGAATTGAGAAATCAAATCTTGAATCTATCTGCTTAAAAGCTGTTTCTTATAGTATTGTAAAAATGCAAGTACTCTTGGTGCAATTACCATGATTCTGCTTAGCGAATAAGATGATCTTTGACACAGATTAGCAATGTGATTTATGTTTTTTAGTGTTTTATATCAGATTAGAAGGCACTTTAGAGGCCAATAATGATGGATGAGATTCATATCGGCGGAATAGCCTTCCCGGGAGATCTAATAAAGGCTTTACGCGAAGACAACCTGGTTATCTTCGCCGGTGCTGGCGTTTCAATGGGTGAGCCGGCAAGATTGCCTAATTTTTTGGAATTGGCAGATCGAATCGCTCAGGGAACAGGTCAATCTTATGACAAAAAAAAAGATACAATTGATAGATTTTTAGGAAAGTTATCCTCTCGGGGCATTAATGTCCATCAAAAAGCTGCCTATTTACTTGATAGCAAAGATAAAAAATCAACCCCTCTTCATAAGTATCTTATAAGCTTATTTGGTAATCCGACCAAAATTCGTATCGTAACAACTAATTTCGACACACTTTTTGAATCTGCGCTTAATGATGAGTTTGGAATCAATCAAGTCCGGGTGTTTGAAGGCCCGTCCTTACCGCTTGGAAATTCGTTTTCAGGTATCGTCCATATTCATGGCTCTATATTGCATCCCGACGAAATGGTTCTGACAGATCAAGATTTTGGACAAGCATATATAACAAGAGGATGGGCTTCTCGCTTCTTGGTGGATCTTTTTTTAAGTAGAGTCACGCTGTTTATTGGCTATAGCCATGATGATATTGTGCTCCAATACTTGGCACGAGCGCTTCCCGTAGAATCTAGCTCAAAGCGTTTTGTGCTATTTGGTGAAAAAGAAGGTGACCTTTCAAAATGGAATTTACTGGGGATACAGCCAATTCTTTTTCATCAAAAGAAGCCAAGTGATTTTGGTGCCTTGACAGAGGGGATTCGTCTATTGTCTAAATCAATGACGGCTGGCTTTATCGATTCAAGAAATAGACTCATTTCAATAGCGAAACACGAGCCGCCCCAGAATATTGAAGATGTTGATTTTGTCCTTTCATCGCTAGAGGATGATGCTCTAATTCATGTGTTCACTGAGAATGCATCTTCAGATTTGTGGATATCATGGTTAAATGACCATAATGCATTCGATGCTCTTTTTCGACCGGGGCATCTCGATGAAAAGGATTCCTCTTTGGCATCATGGCTCGCTTCTAATTTTGCCATGGACCATCCAGAAAGCTTATTCACGCTCATCGCAAAGAAAGATCACTACATCAATCAAGAATTCTGGAATAGCCTTCTTCTACAAGTAGTAAAAGATGATATTGGTAACGACAAGGCAAAGATTGTCTCAAATTGGGCGACAATTCTTCTTACGTTTTCAACGGATTATAAGAATTGTATGCTATTAAGTCCGTTAGCTGAACAATGTGGCAAAATGGAACACTATGACGATGTGCTTAGAATATTTGAAGTAATGAGTGAGCCATCTTTTAAATTTGAAGTATTGCATTCATTTTTGCGTCCTGGAATAAATGATAATAATGAAGATGGGGTAACAATAAATATATTATCTGATGCAGATGCATATTACTTTAATAAGATATGGCGCGAGATTCTTGCTCCTCATATTGGTCTTATTGCAAAGACCGCATTGAAAATTTCCATAGGCCAAATTGAAAAACGGCATTATTTGTATGCTGTTTGGAATAATGCCTGTTTTGAATGGGATCCTGATTCTTTAAGCCGACATACAATTGAAGAGAAAAGTCACGATCATGTGCATCATGGTTTCTCTGTTTTAATTGATATGGCGAGAGATTGTGGTGAATGGCTCTTTGATAATTATCCAAACTATATTGCTTCTCAGATCGACGATTGGGAAGGTGGAGATATTCCTCTGCTCAGGCGTCTCGCGGTGCATCTTGTTCAGCATACAAGCTCATTATCAGAAAAAGAAAAAATGCATTGGGCTTTGTCTCATTGTGATTTTTATGATCCAGCCATTCATCATGAGCTATATGGCCTATTTGCTCAATTTTATCCTAAGATTGGATATTCAGATCGACAAAGTATCATAAGCAAGGCCCTTAGTACGTATCCTCGAGATAAACAGAACAAAATGAGTTCTCATTACTGTTTATTGAAGTGGCTTCAGAGAAGCGCTCCGGATTGTCCTCAATTGTCGAAAGCCATTATTGATCTTGAAAATAAAAACCCTAACTTAAAAAATATAATAGAACCACAATTAGATTATTCGGTGCTGAATGAATCTGGATGGGTAAAGTTAATCAGCCCATGGACAGCTGAAGAACTTTTGGAAAAGTCACCCTCTTGCTGGATTGAGGATATATCTAGCTTTCATGCCGAAGGTTTTGATGGACCATCCAGAGAGGGCCTGGCTGAAGAACTAACCAAAGTATCTAGTATCAATCTTCAATGGGCTATTGATTTTGCAAAACTTCTCATAGATCTTGGAATTCAAAATGATGATCTGGTACGATCTATTCTTCTGTCTTGGGCGAAAGTAGCTATACTTGACGAGCCCTCGTTATGTAAGGTAATTGATTTTCTAGATGATAAATCCACAGATTTTTATGCACGTTTTTTGCGAGAGATAGCTAGCTTACTTTTAGAGATTGTTTCCAATAATCCAAAACCATTTGTAATCCAATATTTGGAAAAGACCAACAAGTTAGCTATTCAATTATGGCCTCTCATAGTATCGAGGAGCGATTTACCAAACTATAGCGAAATGTTTGATAATGATTTATATTCAGCAGCTATAAATGATCCCGCTGGGATTTTAGCTCAGTATTGGATTGCTGACCTTGATTTTATAAGAAAAGCAAAAGTAGAGAAATATATGCCTGCCCTGCATGCATCCCAGATGGCTTTATTGGCGCAGGAGCGCAGTATTTCTGGCATACTTGCTAGATCGGTTTTTTTTGTTCATTTTTCATTTTTGCTTTCCGTTGATGAATTATGGACAAATAAATATTTGCTTCCAAAACTTGAAACTATGGCCGATGCTAATTCGCTTTTTGCCGCTTGGAATCCATTCATAAAATATGGTCGACTTACAGCACATTCTTGTGAAGTTCTGAAAAAACCAATAAAAGCATTGTTGGATAATAATACGGTATTGTGTAAAATAGATATGCATCAATTTGTTGATAAATATTTAACTATTGGCATTTATTTATACGATCTGAGCCAGCTTATAAATTATTGGTTTGAAGCTCTACTTACATCTTCTATCCCAAATATTAAGGGCATTTTTGCTCAATATATTTATATGGCTATTGCTGATATGCCTCATGAGCGTCGAATCGAATGGTGGAAAAATTGGTTACGGCAGCTTTTAATTAATCGAGTCGGGAATATTCCTTCGAAATTAGAAGATAAAGAGGCATTTTATTATCTATTGACAGTAGTATACCTTGATGAATTTTTTGACGATGCTGTTGATATTATTACTTCTATGCCATCTTTGAATTGGCCTCAAGATGAGGGATTGAATTCACCTATATATCAGCTAAAAGATAAAGATTTTTTCATTGATCATCCGAGCGCTATGATTAAATTTCTTAAATATCTTGATTCATGTAGAAATATACCACGATGGTTTTGGTTCGGGCTTAATGAAATATTAGCAAAGTTAAACAAAGATAAATTAGATTCCTCCATGAGAGATATCTATGAAAGACTGCTGTCTAAGTATTGCTAATTGCTGAATAAGTATTATTTTAGATTGTAATTTAATCTATCTCTTGAATTTGTATATTTAGCTCATCTGTCAAGACATCAAATATAGAAAAATAAGGAGGATCATTATAAGCTTTTTATAGTTGCTGCTAGCAGCCGATTTTAGAACCTGAGGTTTTATTATTTTGCTAGATTTTTCGAGAATCATGGCATATTTTCATGCTTATACTGCTTTTACTTAATATGATTGAGATTTAGATCGCTCTTCGAAGCTTTTTATTTAATTTAATTTCAATCTTAATTTTTTATAATGTTTTTTGATTTCAGATTTTGATTTTCTTAAGCTGCTTTATGATGCAGAATATTTTAGAAGGACAAAATATGCAAGATAAAATATTTATAAATAATATATTTCCCAATCTTGCAGAATACTCTCTCAATTTAAATTCAAGAAAATTGATAAGTTATCGCTTTTTATTTATAAAGCAATTATTAAAATTCAAACATAAAAAAGCAATAAGACAATTTGAAAATTGGAAACATTTTTATTTAAATAGCAAACCTGAATCTTTAGCAATAAAATATAATAATGAGTTAATATTTCTAAATACATTTCAGTATTTTTATATATCGAATATTATAGAATTTTTAACATTAAGCTATAGCGTTATATATTCAAAAAATATTTATTTAAGAAAAAATTATATTAGGTATTTAGCCATTGTTCTTTTTGAATCGATGGAAGATTTAGAAAAATTACGCGGCGAAAAATATAAGTCAATAATTGAAGAATATGCAGATGAAGAGTTAAAAAATAATATCAAAGATACAATGAGGCAGATTAGGATTCTAACAAAAAAGCACAAAGATGAAATTAGGTTGATTAGGAATAAAATTGGAGCTCATAAAGAACTTAATATTGACATATATGAAAAATATTTAAATGAAATCGATGATATAGGCTTTATTACTTTTGCTAGCGTTTATATGTCTTATATTTCAAATATTAGTGCATATACTTTATTACTTTATGATAAGATTGTAAAAAATTCCTTCTGATACTTGTTTTAACTTGACTTTGTTATATCACGATTCTTGCTCGCCGTCGCTACGCTCCTCGGCAAGAATCGCGCCATGGCGCCTTGCAGGTTAAGCAAATGTTAACCTTTCAGGGAGATGAATATGGATGAGATCCTACAAAAACTGAAAAGTCCTGACGAATGCATGCAACTTGCCAAAAATGTCAGTGAAATAAATCCTGAACTTGCGCAAAAAGCTCGCCGCAGAGCTGTTGAACTTCGGGCTATTTCCCGCAAACCTTCTAGCAATATTGAGTTTGAATTACTCAAGGCCATTTATGCGTATGAGCAAGTGCTATCTGATAAAAATAAGCGCAAGACATCTGCGTCAAGGACATGGCAAATGGTAAAACGATATGGGCTTATTCATGCAGCCGAAATGGCGGTTGATAGGAAAATAGAGCCAGCTGGTTATAAGGTGCTGATAGAAATGGGAATGCCTGATTTAACTTTCGAATCGGTAATTGTCCGGCATCCTGAATCATTTAATGCTGATGTTGTTTCGCGAGCTAAAGAGCGATTAAAAGAATTATCAGAGCTGAAATCATTATTATAATCTACGCAAGTGGTGCGCTAATCGCTATGCGCGAAGACTACCGAAAAGCTTCTATAAAGGACCTTGCTGAAATCACCGCCCTTCGAGAAGGCCGAGGAGATTCAGCTGGACGGGCACAAGGCGTCAAGATTGAACGATTCCGATTCATTCCGGGATATGCCGACTTATTGTGTATTGATATTGACATGGGCTGTGAAGGCGGCGGAAACGGTCTTGCCTCATTCTATGCTTTTTTTGCACAACGAGGGCTTGCCTTACCTGATTATTTGCAGCATATCCAGGCTGGATCTTTTCCATGCTATACATAAACTCTAAAAAAATCAGCGTTCAAGGGGAGGAAGTTATGAAAAAGCTAGTCGCCGTGATTCTGTTGGGGATCGCACTACTAGGAACTCCTTCAGCACAGAATCTCAAATCAGCGCGTCTACAAGGGAAAGTACACATGATAGAAGAAGAAACATGGGACTTAACCTTAAAGTTCGGAGAATATGTTAAAAATAAGCTAACCGACAAAACAACTTACATTTACGACGATAAGGGCAACATGACGGAATGGGCCTCCTATAATGCCGACGGATCACTAAAAGAGAAATATATCTACACCTACGATGATAAGGGCAACCTAACAGAAGAGGCCAAGTATGATGCTGACGGATCGCTAATCTATAAATATATCTCCAGCTACGACGATAAAGGCCACATGACAGAACAGATCAAGTATGATGCCGATGGATCACTAAAAGAGAAATATATCTACACCTACGATGATAAGGGCAATATTATAGAAGAGGCTACGTATAATGCCGACGGGTCACTAGACGGTAAAGATATCTATATCTACGACGTCAGGGGCAACAAGACTGAATGGGCTTCGTACAATGCCGACGGATCACTAGGCTTGAAATATATCTATATCTATGACGATAAGGGCAACTTGATGGAAGTGGCTTTGTACAACGACAATAGATTAGTAGACTTGAAATATATTTACACTTACGAATACGATAAATTCGGGAATTGGATAAAGCAAACAACAAGCAAAGAAGTCTCAAAATTTGGAAAGGTATATCCAGAACCGCGGTATGTTACTATTCGCACCATAACCTATTATCCATGAGGAAAAACAGAATGAACTTGAAAGCCTTTGCTGATCTTGTGAAAGCGTACCACGACTTACCCGGAGAACCCAGGAAGCGCCTTGAACGGGCAATACTTGAAGCACTAGGGACTTCCGAAGGACACGGCGAAGAAATAGCCGCATTGTGTGAAACGGAATGTTTTACTCCCTTGGTGCCAAAGTCGGTTTAAATTTTCCGGTTTTATTCTAAACTGATCTACAGCAATGGCGGAAGATCTATAAAATGAACTACAATAATACTTTTAATATTATTGATGAGAATGATATTATAGGAAATATTTACTCAGAATTAAGCGTTCAAGCTTTGTCTATAGCTTTAAGATATCATTTGACGACAAAAGCAAGCATAAAAAAATATATTGATAGTTTTGAAATAACAAATTGCAAATTAGATAATACACAAATTGAGCTATTAGATATAATAAAAAAATATATTCCAGAATTTACTCTAAGAATTGAACAAATATTAAAATTTTCAATTATTATGCCTCAAAAAGAAATCTCAAAGACCAATAGTAATGGAAAAAATTTTCATATAATAACCAAACCATTAATTAATTATCAAAAAACAATTGATATTGAAACTATCAGCAACAAACTTATCGAAAATTTAAGCAATGAGTCATTAAGCATAATCAATAAAATGGGCTATAAAAATATATTTGATTATATTTCTATTGATATAAAAAATATTAAAAAATCAATCAAAATATCAAAGATTGTAAAAAATGAATTGCAAAATCTTAAAAATGATTCTTTAGAATATTTTAATATTTTAGAAAAAAAGGAAGAGCTTTATTTGCCAAATTTGCCTAGAAATAGTATGTTGAATGCTCCTATATCGATACTCTTTGGCCTTGAATTGGCCAAATGTGAGTATTTTTCTAATACCAAATTAGCTTCTTTGCTATCTCTTTCTCCAGAAGAATGGGATTTCTTAAATAGGATTAATCTATTTTTTGAAGATGACAGCGCTGATATACTATTTTCAAATACAATTAATATTCTATTGCAAAGAGATTTGCCTCTAAGTATTGGAAATAATATAATTATAAACTGCTTATTATTCCCAGGAGATCATACTATAATCTTTAAATATTTAAATAATATGCCATTTCTGAATCTTAGTTATATTAATAATTTAAATATCCCATTATCATATTTAATTGAATTTGAAAAGAATAAATTATCAATATTAAATAAATATGGCTATTATACAGTTGATGATCTATATAAGAATTCTGAACTAAAAATATATAATGAATATGAATTTTCATATGAAATATTGGATTTAATCTATGCTTTTTGGTGCTGCTCAAAAGAAATAGAAGAATATTATAATAATCATAGAAATGAAATTTCATCGAATGAAAATAATATCGAACAAATATTTGATGATATGTTCGCAAATAATGGATTTAGCCAAAAGGAAGCTATAATATTTAAAGCAAGAATGAATATTAATAATAGATATGGAAATACATTAGAAGAAATAGGGTCATATTTAAAAATAACAAGAGAGCGAGTTCGGCAAATTGAAGCTAAAGCAGAAAAAAAAGCTTTTCAAATTTTCAAAAAGGAAAAAGCTGTATTTTTTAATATTTTAGTAAAATATGGCAATGATAACGGCATTTTTTCCATATTTGATATTAGCGAATTTATAAAAAAAAGCCTAAATATAAATTCTTATGGCAGCGAAAAGGTATATGGTCAAATATATTCGATATTATTTGGTTATAAATATGATAAAGAAAATAATATGATTATAAATCCTAATTATAAATGTTTTGGATGCGAAATAATAAAGAAATATATTGAAGAAAAAGTAAATAATGGTAATGAATATAATATCTATGAGCTAATATCTGAAATAAAAATATCTTGCAATATGAAAAAATGTAATTATAAAATTAACAATAATGCAGTACTTGCAACAATTGAATTAATGAAAAATATTGATATATATAATGATAAAGTATATTCAAAGGCCGATTGGGCATACCCCAAAGGATCTCTTAATCAAATAATAGAAGAAATTGTACTTAATCAAGAAAGAGGAGCGCACTATAAAAAGATATATGCCTTTCTTAAAGAAAAGCATCCAGAATATAAAGATATAGAAATCAGAGATTTAGTTGAAAGGCTGAAAAGGAATAAGAATATTTTGCTTTGGGATAGAGGCTTTTATATACATAAAAGAAACATAGAAATAAATTATAACCTTCTAAAAAAAATTGAAAATTGGATTGAAAGTGAACTATATGATTTGCCTATTATTCTAATTAGACGTGTTTATAATCATTTTATCGCAGAATGCAAAGAAAATGGTATTAATTCTGAAACTGCTTTATACTCATGTCTTCGAGAAATTAATAGTTCCATTATAGTATTACCAAAGTATCCTCAAATATATTTAAAAGAATCATATATATTTAGGAGGACAACTAATGAAATAATTGAAGAATTTATACTTAACGCAGGCGGTCCCATTCAAAATGCCTCGCTAAGAGAGTATTGCATAAATAAAATTGGATTAAAGGTTTTTCAATATATAAATTTTTTAAAAGTTTCTAATGAGATAATCAGATTTTCTGAGCGAGAATATATTCATATTGAAAACTTGGATATAAATAAAGCTTATATTGAAGAAATAATTGATTTCATTGATTCAAATATAGAACTTCATGGACATATTTCTGTAAAAAGAGTATTTGAATCAAAAATAGTAACATGCTATAAAATGGGAATAAGAAATGCATTTCTTTTATATGAAGTATTAAAGATTGAAAGTAATGAAAAATATATTTTAAGAAAATATCCAGATATTGCAATAAATAATGAGAATCTAGATCAAGGATTATACATATTAGATAAAATTGCTTTATATATTAAAGAAAAGAGATATTACTGTACAATGTCTGAAATTGAAGATGAGTTTATTGATAAGCTTGGTTATAAAGAAAATATTGTAAGAAGAATTGTAACTTATCCCAAAATATATAAATATACAAACGGCTCGCTTATTCATGAAGATACATTAGGCATTGAATCACTATTAGGCAAGGTTGAAGCAGCAGCAATAGAATTGCTGAATATGAAAAGTAATATTCATGATTCTATTACTTGCTTAGATGAAATGCTAGATTTGGGGCTTCCAAGACTAAAATGCAATCTCCCATGGACAAATACTCTTTTGGCTAGTATTCTTGAAAAGAGCGATAAGGTTATGTTTTTAGGAAATGCTAAGCAGGTAATAAGCTTAAAGAGTGGTAATAAGCAAAATATTTTTGAAAATATAGTAAAATCTATAATAAAAGATCAATTTGGAGGTGCCGTAGACATACATCAATTGGAAAAGGTGCTTATAGAAAAGAAATTAATACTGCAATCTTTTAACATTTCAACAATGCTGCCTTCCAACTCTAGTATTAGTATTAATGGCAATACTGTTTTTATTATAGATTGAGAAAGATATGCTTAGATTACTAAACCTTAAGAATGTTTACGATAGCTCTGAATCAGATTTAATTAATGAGCTTATAATACCATTGTTAAAAGAAAGCATTTTATATAGGAGGGGCGTAGGCTTTTTTTCATCTAGTTGGCTGAGATTGGCATCTATTGGGTTAACAGGCCTTATTGAAAATGGTGGCAGCGCTCAAATAATATTATCACCAAATATTAGCAAAGAGGATTGGGATGCGATTAGAAAGGGCGAAGAAGCTAAGGAAAATCCAGTGCTTCTTAATAGCTTAAAAATGGCAATTATAGATTTAAAGATTAGCTTAGAAAGAGATACTCTAAACTCGCTTTCTTGGATGATCGCAGAAGGATTTTTAAATTTAAAGATTGCAATTCCTAGAAAATCTACTCCATATGGGATGTATCATGACAAAGTAGCCATTTTTTATGATAAATTTGGTGATTCAGTAGCAATACATGGTTCTTTAAATGATTCTATGCAAGCTTCTTATAATGGCGAAGCATTTTCAGTTTTTAAGTCATGGGTGGATGGCCAATTCGAATATTGGAAGAATCATGATCATAGGCTTGAAAAGCTTTGGAATAACGAGAACAGCCAATTTATAGCTATGGATCTTCCTCAAGTAATAAAAGAAGAACTTGCGTCTTTAAGAACATCTGCTATTCCACCTTATAAAAATGATAATAAAACAAGATCGAGGCTTTCGATTTCTATTCCATTGAATCTTACGCTAAAACCATATCAAGAAGAGGCAATTGATAAATGGTTTGATAACGGCTGTCGCGGAATATTGGAAATGGCAACTGGGACTGGGAAAACAATTACCTCTCTTGCTGCTGCAGTAAAAGTATATCAGCGAAATCAAAGAATATTTTTAGTAATAATTGTACCATTTCTTCATCTTCTTGAGCAATGGCGAAATGTTGCTAATAATTTTGGTTTTTACCCAGTATTGTGTGGAAATTCTTATTCATCATGGCAAGAAGATTTAAGGACAAGCATACAAAATTATAACCTCGGAGTTTCAAATAATGTATGCGTAATAGCTGTAAATAAAACAGCTGCTAGCTATAAATTTATTGAAATGATAAAAAGCATTAGGCCTGGAGAAATAATGATAATAGGCGATGAAGTACATACATTAGGCTCAAGCCAATTGAAAGAATGTATGCAATTAAAATATGAGTATAGACTCGGGCTTTCAGCCACCCCGCGTCGTTGGTTTGATGAACATGGTACGAGATTAATATTTGACTATTTTGGTAATACTTGTTATGAATTTAGTTTAGATAGAGCAATAAGTGAAGGTTATTTAGTTCCATATAAATATCATCCTATATTGGTTAATTTAACGCCAGAAGAGCATGAAAAATGCGAAATTATTAATAATAAAATCATTAGACTTTTAAATAGAAATAATATGATTAATGATAATATAAAAAATAATAGGGCTTTAAAAATGCTTTTAATAGAAAGAAGTAGAATAATTTCAGGTGCTCAAAATAAGCTATCAAAATTGCAAGAAATACTAGGAAATATTATTGAATATAACAAAAAAAATGAAATAGAAACTCGAGACATTTTGATATATTGCCCACCAGGGCATCATAAAAAAATACTTAAGCAAGTATCTGATATGGATTTAATATGCCACGAATTTGTTTCTAGGGTATCTGCAAATGACAGATCAAAAATATTAAAGGAATTTGAAAGTGGATTTTATCAAGCTCTTGTTGCAATTAAATGCTTAGATGAAGGATTAGATATACCTTCTACTAAAATAGCGTTTATAGTTGCTAGCAGTTCTAATCCTCGCGAATTCATACAAAGGCGCGGAAGAATATTACGGAAAGCTGAGCATAAGTCGGAAGCGACTATATTTGATTTTATTGTTGTGCCTAATGAGAATATGATTATTGAAAATAATTTAACGGAAATTGGAATTTTCAAGAGAGAACTTCCTAGATTTGCAGAATTTTCTTCTTCAGCTAAAAATGAATTTGAGGCTAGAGAAATTATATGGGATATAGCAAATAGATTAGGAATATTGCCGCTTCTTGATAAGAAACCTTGGGAAATATATGCAGAAAATTTAGCTAATAATTTAGGAGAAAGCTATGAGATCTATTTATAAGCAAAAAGAAATTAATGATTTAATTATAAAAATGCTTAAACAATATTCAGATGAAGTTTCTAGTTTAGCAATAAAAGCTATTGAATTATCTACTGAGATGTCGGAGACTGATGTAATTGAAGTATTAGAATCAGAAATAAGAGATTTAATAAAAGATGAGTGAAAGGATGATAATATGAGACTTTTATCTCTTTGTATGTATAATTTTAGACAATTCTATGGAACATCAGAAATTATATTTTCAAAAGAACATGAAGACAAAAATGTAATTGTTATATTTGGAGAAAATGGTAGAGGTAAGACTGGAATATTTAGGGCAATAGTATATTGTCTTTATAATGAAAAAAAATTAATTCAAGATGGGGATATTAAAGATGAAGAATTGCAATTAATTAATACTCAAGCTTTAGAAGAACACGCTGGAGAATTTGTAGATTCTTTTGTTGAACTAAAATTTGTACACAATAATATTATTTATACATTAAAAAGATCTATGATAGGCAGCAAACAAAATGATAAAGTAATTACTGAAGATCGTGGTACGAAGCTATTAATAAAATATCCTGATGGAAATACAAAAAAGATTGAACAACAAAATGAAATAGATTATGAATTGTCAAAAATATTGGATAAAAGAATCAAAGATTATTTTTTGTTTGATGGAGAGAGAATCGAAAGATTAACAAGAGCAAACGTTGAACAGAAAAAAGAAGTTGCCATAGGTATTAAAAGATTGCTTAATGTTGATGCTCTAGAAAAAGCAAGATCAGCATTATCACGTCTTACAAAACAATTAGAGAAAGATTGTGCAGATAAATTTTCTCCAGAATATGCAAAATTAATTAGAGAAATTAATAGCATTGAATTGTTAATACAGGAAAAGAATGAAAGAAAAAGGGAAATTGAAAATGAATTAGAACATGCATATATAGAAAAAGATAAGCTAGATAAAGAGCTAGAATCAATAAATGAAATTAAACATTTTATTGAAAAGAGAAAGGAATTAGAGACATCAATTGCTGATAAAGAACAGGAAGCAAAAGAAATACTTTCTCAAATGAAGAATTATCCTAAAACAATTGCATTCGGCATTATATTCGATGTTATTAAGGATGTTTATGATTATATAGATAAATTAAAAGCAAAAGGTCAAATACCATCAGCGATTCGCAAAGATCTTATTCAAAAAATATTATATGAAAAAAAATGCATATGTGGCAACAAAATAGAAGAGGGTGATGAAGCATATAAAAGAATTATTGAGTGGCTTAATAATGCAAACGAGCAAGATGTACAAGATTCAATACTAGATATATGGAGATTACTAAGCGAGATACTTTCTAGCTATGAAAAAGATTATTACGATGCTGAGCAAGTCTTGATAAAATATGGTCGAGAAAATAATGACCTAGAAAGATTAAGAATTGATCTTGAAGAAATAAGCAGAAATATAGGTAATTCAAATCGCTCAGATGCTCTAGACTTAGAAGATTGCAGGGAAAAGCTAGAAGAAAAAATTATAAAGCTAGAAGCTGAAAGAAAATATATTATAGATAATATTGAAAGTCATAATAAAGATCATATAAAGATTCAACAAGAAATTGAAAAAGAAAAGCAAAAGCAAATAATTAAAAGCGTAATTGAAAAGAGAGCAATTTTGGCTAGAGATACAAGAGATGCTTTAAATAATACTTATGAAAAGTTTACAGCAGAAATTAAAGAAGTTGTTGGGAAATATGCTTCTGAAATTTTCAATAAACTTCTAGATGAAAATGAAAAAATTGTACTTAAGCAAATTGTAGTAAATGAAGATTATTCTCTTCAAGTATTAGATAGATGGAATAAGCCATTCTTAGCAGATATTTCTGCTGGCCAGAGGCAGATTATGTCAATTGCATTCATAATGGCTTTAGCGAAAGTAGCAGCAAATGGAGGCCTTCTAGAGATACCCTTATTCATGGATACTCCTTTTGGACGTTTATCATATTATCATAGAAAAAATTTAATTAATCTTTTGCCCCAAATGGCATCACAATGGGTATTGCTTGCGACTGATACTGAATTTAGTTTAAAAGAAGCTAATGAGCTGAGAAATACGGGCCTTTGGAGCAAAATGTATATACTTAATGCAACAGATAAGGGTAATACTGTTATAGAAGAAAGAGATATCGATTCTGCTATTCTATTTCTAAAGGATAGGTAAATAAGATGTCAGAGGCGTTACGTGTAAAAACTGAGGCAAAATATAGGCAACTTTATAATGATCTTAAGAATTTCATTGTTGGAGATTTTCATGAGTTATTTTTTATTTGCGCATGTTTAGGATATGCGCATAATCGCAGAAAAGCATTGGAAGGTGAAAGATCAGATCAAGAAAGATTTTGGTCAGATACAATAACCCCAAAAGAGTGGTCATGTTATAAAGCGATAATTTTTAGAGAAAATGATTACAATATCAAATCTATTCAAGATGAAAGAGAAATATTAAATATTATGGAAGAATATGCTAATGGTGGAATATGTATATTAATTGAGCAATTTTTAAAAGATTTTGTTATTCAGGAAAATGGACTAATCCGTCTTGACCAAAGTTTAAGCAAAGAGCTTCCAAAGCATTTTCTTTATTATTTGTATAATAAAATAGACTTCAAGAGTGCAGATAGAGAATGAAGAAAATACTTTTAGTTGAGCCAGCATATAAAAATAAATATCCTCCTCTTGGTTTAATGAAATTATCAAATTATCACAAGCTTAGAGGTGATATTGTCAAATTTGTAAAAGGCTTTGATTCTAATATCAGAAATCAAGAGTGGGATCGCATATATATAAGTACTTTATTTACTTTCTATTGGGATATAACAATTAAAACAATAGAATATTATAAACATTCTACTGGTTCATTAAATAATGTTATTGTTGGCGGGGTTTTGGCTTCCTTGCAAAAGGAACAAATATATAATGCGACGAAAGTTAATGTAATCCAAGGGCTTCTTAACAAGCCTGGAATGCTAGATAAAGGTGATCACATAATTATCGATACAATTACCCCAGACTATTCAATTCTTGATGAAATATCATATGATTATGGATTAAAAGACTCATATATCGGCTATGCAACTCGCGGTTGCCCAAACCAATGCGGTTTTTGTGCTGTTAGATATATCGAACCGGAATTTAATAATTATTTGCCTATTAAACGTCAAGTTAGAGCAATTGAAGAATTATATGGCCCAAAGCAAAACTTAATACTAATGGACAATAATGTACTAGCTTCTTCTAATTTTGATAAAATTATTTCTGATATTATTCAATTAGGATTTTTTAGAGGCGCAAAATTAAATAATAAGATGAGATATATTGACTTTAATCAAGGAATAGATATTAGGCTTCTTGATGAGAAAAAAATGCAATTATTATCAAATATAGCTATTCGGCCATTACGGCTTGCGTTTGATCATATAAGCCTAAAAGAAAAATATATAAGTAGCGTAAAACTTGCTGCAAAATATAAAATAGAACATATATCAAATTATATATTATATAATTATACTGATACACCAGAAGATTTTTATAATCGACTTAGAATAAGTGTTGAGTTAAATGAAGAACTTGGAACAAAGATATATTCTTTCCCAATGAAATATATACCTCTAACAAATCATGATAGAAAATATGTCGGTAAATACTGGAATAATAAGCTATTACGTGGTGTTCAATGTATTTTGCTAGCCACTCGAGGGAAAATTGGTCCAAATCTAGATTTCTTTAATGCAGCTTTCGGAAAAACAGCAAAAGAATTTATTGAAATTGCTATGATGCCAGAAGATTATATAATAAATCGCCAAATGTATATTAATAATAAAGCTATTGAGTGGAAAAAAGCATTTAGAGAATTATCTGAAATCGAAAAAGAAGAATTAGTATGTGCAATAGAAGATGGGATTCAATTCAATCAATCTGATAAGGTTTCTTCAATTCTTATTCATTATAAAAGAAGAAAGCATAAGGATGGATTTACATAAAAATTATGTAAATAGAAATGCTTTATATGTATTCCTAACATTCAAAAGATACAGCAATAAGCAAGTGCAAATTTCTCCTTACCCGGCAGCTTTCGAAAACGTGAGTATTCTAGCTTCCATAAGGGAGCAAAGGAAGCATCTCAAGAAAGACCGAGCGATTTTTCTAGTGGCCGGGATTACCGACATGAGAAAATAGATCGATGGCATTGCACGGATCGCCAGCGATAAAAAAGCCGACAGCGTGTGTCGCATTTGGTGATAAATTTCCGGTTTTATTCTGAACTGACTCCTTATTAGTTGACACAAAGGGGGTATAGCACGAAGTACCTAAAAATTGAGAGAGCAAGTATGAAATACCCTCTTAATTTTAAGCAGAAGGGCCTCAAGGAAAATATTCTGTGCTAAAATTCTCATGCATCTCAAAGAGAAGGATACAGAAGCCATGAATAGAAAACTATTGAGCTTCTTTCTATTACTGCTTCTTATCAATGCTTCGTTGGTATTCAGCCAGGGTAGGATTTCTATTGCTTCATTCAATCTTAGGGTTTTTGGCCAAACCAAGGCCGCAAAAGAACCGGTTATGGATATTATCGCCGATATCATCAGGCATTTTGATATTGTTGCCGTCCAGGAGATTCGCGACAAGGAAGAAACTGCTATCTACAAATTGCTTTCAAAAGTAAATCGAGACGGAAATGGGTATGCTCTTGTAGTAGGACCGAGGCTTGGAAGAACCAGCAGCAAGGAGCAGTATGCCATATTCTATAGGACTTCACTTCTGGAAATGGTTAACAGCCCTAAAATTTATGATGATGTTGGCGATCAGTTCGAACGTGAACCACTGCTTGCAATGTTCAAGGTCAAGAATGGCAACTTCGATTTTATTCTTGCAGATATCCATACCAAACCTGAAGATGCCATCAAGGAAATTTCCTTGCTGCCTTCCGTCATGCAGTATGCAGGCAGCCTTTTCGAAGATCCAGATGTGCTCTGCCTGGGCGACTGGAACGCAGATGGAAGCTACTTTAATGAGAATGCTTTTCTGAGCGTTTTTCCTCAGGACCACTACTTTTTAATTATTCCCAATGACGCTGATACCAGTGTTGCATCAAAGAGCAATAGCTACGATCGGATGGTTGCCACGGCAACGATGAAAGAGGACTGGACGGGGGAGTGGGGAGTATACCGGTTTGATGCCGCGGAAGGATTTGGCAATAGGGGAGTAAAGCCTGCCGACATAAGCGATCATTATCCTGTCTGGGCAATTTTTTATGCTGATAAAGATAGCGATTAGTATGCCGCTTCGAAGCTTAATTCGGTGGAATCCGAATCTTGCTTTGTATAATTTGCAAGTCTATGATTTATCATTCTGCTATGTAAGATGAATAAACAAAATCCATTTTGCTATCATCGATTAAAATGCGCGGGCTTGAAGGTATGGCGCTGGCACTCGAGAGCATTGCGAAAGGAATTTGCAACACTCTCTAGTGCAAGCTCCATTGCTTTAAGCTTATGAAGCCGCTTGTATATCGCATGATTTACTTCCTAAGTACTAAAACCGGGCATTATTCAGTAGCAAGCTTGCTGCGGTTTCTGCAATAACCTGATTCCGTTCTTTCATATTAAGTCCCATATGACGCTTCCAGACCATTGCCTGGAGTGTGCTTTTGGCTAGATTTTATGATAAGGCATCGGCATCTCTTCGGTTAAATTTCGATGAGGCAATGCGTTTTTTGTTGACAGCAATAAAAAACCGTACTATTATTCAAAGTAAGTTTTCCGAACGAACCAATAAGGTTGAATCAGATGTACCACAAGGTTTTTGGTCCTAAAAGCTCTCAATTGCACAATATGAACTTGATCTTAGAACAAATAAAAGCTAATGGACCAATCAGTCGAGCGGATATAGCTAGGAACCTTTCCTGTAGCAAATCGATGGTTACGATTAATATAGAAGAATTAATACGCTACGGACTAGTAAAAGAAACTGGAAAGGGTAATTCTACTACTGGCCGAAAATCTACCTTATTAGAATTCAACCCTAAATCCTATTTTTTAATTGGTGCTGATATTCGCCCAGATCACTTTAAGGTAATTATTTCTGACTTAGATGGGAATATTTCATTTACGCACCCTTTTAAATTAAGAAATACTAACCCAAATTACCTCATTCCTACTATTTCTCGCTTTATTTTGCTTACAATTGAGCGTGCTGGAATAGAAAAAACTGCCGTTTTATCAGTAGGGATTATGGTTTCTGGGATTGTGGATCCTAATTTAGGTATCGTAAAATATTCTGCTCTTTTGGGTTGGCATAATCCAGTTGAACTTGCTGCCCAAGTTCAGGAGGCTGTACAACTTCCGGTATATGTGGAAAATGATGTAAATGCTTTAGCATTAGCCGAGTACTGGCTTTATTATAATAGGCAAACAATTTCATCTATAGCCTACATATATATAAATAAGGGCGTAGGAGGGGCATATATTAGCAGTGGTGCAATCTGCCAAGGAGCAGATTTTGCTTTTGCAGAGTTTGGGAAATTGATTATTTCGGGCGATCAAGGACCAGCTAGCCTTGAGTCCTATGCTTCTTTCGATTCTCTTATAAAACGATTTAAAATTCCATTAAAGCAATCGCGAATAAAAGCATTAAATGATTATCTTTCAATCAATAAAGAGACGGCTTTTCAGCTGTATGCCTTCCTTATCTCTTGTCTTTCACAAGCCCTTACTATAATTGTAGCAGTTCTTAATCCTCACATATTTCTTTTAGGAGGAGGATTAGAGTTTCCAGATAATTTTTTCAGAGATTTAATAGAAAATACTCGCGTAATGCTTCCAGCTTTGCCAAACCGGACCCTGCGAATTATTTCTGCTTCACTAGGTCAGGAAAAAGAAGCTTTAGGAGCTGCGGCAGTTGCCTTAAGTAATACCCGCTTCAAGTTTATCATATGAGGCTAATTTCCGGAGTATTCCGGATAAAATCTTTGATGATAAGGAGCAACAGTATGAAAAAGCTCATCGTAATTCTGATGACTATTTTGATCTGCTTGCCCATCTTTGGGCAAGCGGGAAATGGTCCGTCGGGAAAGCAGGCTGGACTTAAAAAAGTCACAATACTTTGCATGACTAGCCCAGAAACAAATGCTTTGAAGGCAGCAGCTGAAGAATTTATGAAAAAAAATCCCGATTTCCAAATCATTTTCTCTGAACAAGGGAGATTGGGATACTTCACCAACGTTACTACTCAATTGCTGGGTGGCACCGATGCATTTGACCTTGTACAAGATAATACTACTTATATTACAGAATTGGCAGCAGCGGGAGCTATTGATCCCTATGATCCCTACCTTTTTGATAAAAAGTATACAAATCTTGCAGAATATGATTTGGACGACATTCCTGTAAAATTGGTTTACAATGGGCAAATTTATTGTATCCCAACTGATCTTTCTAGCCAGATTACTTATATTCGAAAAGATCTGATTAATAAAATTCCTGATACTTGGGATGAATTGCTTGAGAATGCGAAAAAATTCAATCAGTCTACCAACTCTTTAAGCCCTGTGAAATATGGCGATATGCTCACCGCTTTAACAGGTGGCCCTGAAGCTCCAAAGATTTTTTACACTGTTCTCTGGTCCATGGGAGGAAATGTAATTGATGAGAAAGGGAATGTAGTTATAAATAGCCCAGCTGGCAAAAAAGCAGGGGAATTCTATAGAGAACTTTCTAAATATTTGCCTAAAGATATTACAACTTATGATTACACAAAAGTATTTGATAGCTTAAAGCTCGGACTTACGGCTCAAGCCGCACCTTTCTGGAATGCAGCTTGGAATGATATGAAACTTTCTGATAGTCCTTTTAAAGATAAATATGCTATTGGATTAATTCCAGGGGTACGACAGCCTGATGGAACCATTCTACGCACCCCTCAAACACATGGCTGGGGACTAGTTATTAACACGAACTCTAAAAATAAGGAAGCAGCATGGGAGTTCCTTAAGTATGCTACTAGCAAAGAAGGATTCCGCGTACGGGGGAAAGCAGGGTCAAGCGTATATCGTCCTTCAATTCTAAATGACAAGAGCTATGCTACTGGTGAATATTATTCTGTCATGGCTCAAACTTACAAAATTGCTAGAATGGAGCCTTTGGTTACTTATTACAGCAAGCTACATGAAATCCTTAATTCAATGGTAGCAGCTTTCCTCACTACGACAACTCCTATTGAAGACATTTTAGCAAAAACAGAAAAGTCTATTTTAGAATTGAAAAAAAACTATAAGTAAAGAAAAATTGGGGAGTGGCTTTTGATGAAAAATAGTATTTCCAAATCAAATCGCATTTTTCGTCTTGCTTTACTCGCACCTGCGATTGTTGTTCTTGCTGTTACAACTCTTATACCTATTCTGTACATGCTTGTGGATTCACTTTACCGATTGGATCCTGTTGTGTTTAAGAAGGCATGGCCTTTTGTCGGGTTAGGAAATTATGTGGATGTTTTAAAGGATCCCATGTTTTGGTCTTCTATGCAAAAAACAGTGTTATTTCTTATTTAT
>Ga0078972_1007140_pt1 | contig 25334 bp, 18 predicted proteins | sample YelNatPaOPGAMG01_FD_67568 | JGI IMG/M metagenome (GOLD analysis project Ga0078972, IMG submission 67568) | Hot spring thermophilic microbial communities from Obsidian Pool, Yellowstone National Park, USA - OP-RAMG-01 (SPADES assembly) (version 2) | ecosystem: Environmental > Aquatic > Thermal...
GGTCCACAGCCCGTATGGAGCTTCGCCATCCTTGTACGCCGGCACAAACACCACATCCGTGGACCATCCGGTGGACTTGTTATCGCCCTTGTGCATGCAGTGGCCGGCGGTCATGAAGCTGTTGCTGGAGTAACTACTCCCGATCACCGCCGCGGAGCAGACGTACGCAACACCGTACTGCTTGAAGAACAGCTTGCCAATGGTGATGAAGGGCCACTTGGTCTTGTAATTGGTGATCGTCCAGACGGCATGCCGGGTGAAGGGCGGGGGATAGCTGTAGCCGAGGAACTCTGCGGCCGGCTCAAAGGCCACATCCTCCTCCAGGAGCTCCAGGGCGCCCAGAGAGTTCTGGTCCTTGAGCGGGAGCGCTCCCTTGATCGCGCCGGCCGGCCCATCCGGCCCCGCCAGCGCGTCGGCGGTCAGTGCCCCTTCAAAGGTCATTTCCGGCATGGGATAGGGGATGGCGGCTCTCATCTCCTCCGCCGTCCAGGGACGTGAGGCCATAACGAACACGCCGTCCTGATCCGAGGTGCGGAACGCACCACTGCCCGGCTGCGCGGCCTCGCCGCTGGAGGACTGCGCCGGGATATCGGCGCTGGCCGGCACCAACCCCAACAGTGCCACCAGCAAAATCACCCCCACGATGGCGGAGAACACCTTCAGAAACCTGCTGTGGGACATAGGAACCTCCTTATCATACGTCCCGGTCACTCCGAATCACCGCATTCCAGACGGCTCGGCAGTTGAACCCTGTCTCCAGCCCTCCTTTCTAGGGGTAATGCAATCTGCCGAACCCGACGCAGGCATACCACCATCCACTGCGGCGTACAAGGCATCGGCCGGCGCATCACTGCCGGCAGTGCACCTGGCCTCCCGTGCTGTGCGGCCGCTCGCTCCCTTTGGGCGTGGGGACGGATCTGCCGGCCCGCACGCGGGCGTACGCGCCGGCGCGCGAGCCAGAAAGACCTCACCCTTTGCTGGGGTGTGCGCCCATATATGTGTTTATCGCTTCACGACGGGTGAATTGTGCACAATGTGCAGAAAGGTGCAGAGATGAGAGATAGAGAGAATAGGAAGAAGGGATAGTGGAACTATGTGCGGCAGTGACCTGCTACCGGAAAACGCGGCTGGTTCACCTCCCTTTCCCAGCGCGGTTGAGGTGCGAACCGGGCACCTGAAGAACTTTACAGCCGGCGTACTTACTTTATTTTTATTGTACACCAATCCGGGGAAAATGTCAATAGCAGCGTCATGTTTTGGTATCATCAATTTTGTTAAAAATATGGGTGCTGGGGAGCCGGGCGGGCCGGCGTTCCCCACAGCCGGCCCGCCAGCTCCTCCGGCAGGGCGTTCCGGTTGTCCAGGGTGACCTTTACCCGCCAGATAGGAGCATGGGCCGTGCCGGCCAGCCGTTCCTGGAGCGCCTCGACCAGCTCCGGCCGCACCACTATCAACACACGGGCGTTCGGATAGTCACCGACCGTATCGAGGAGCGGGGCGAATCCCTCTCCCCGCAGGAGCTCCAGGGGGCCTATCTCATCGATGATGACCAGGTCATCGCCGGCGCGCAGTGCCTCTTCCACCAGTTGCATGCCCCATCGAAGCACCTCTGGGTCCATGACGAACGGCCCGACCCGCGGGCCGGCCTGCTCGCCGGCCGCCCCGGTGCTGTACTGCAGTCGCATCTCGCCCGTGCGCAGGTCCTGTAAGTAGGCGCCGGTCTTCTCTCCCTGTTGGTTGAACAGCGCGGGGGAAATAAAGCCGCCGATGCGTTTGCCCCGCCGGCGGCCCTCTTCCACCAATCGCTGACAGACGGTGCTCTTTCCCACCCGACGTGCGCCGGTCAGCAGGATGATCATGGCAGGCGCACCAGCCCTTCCAGGAAGCAGAGGAGCAGGCCGGTCATCATATGGGCCTTGCTCGAGCGGCCGTTCAGCCAGCCGGCGAACAGCTCGGTGGCGCGGCGGTTGCGCACGCCGTAGCGGTAGCATGCCCAGGGATGCTCGTAAAAGAGGCGTGCCAGCAGGAGGATGGGGCGGAGCCGAGCGCGGGCGTAGCGTTCCACGGCGCGCGAATAGGACGGCACGCGACCGCGGATGATGGCCTCCGCCGCCAGTTTGGCACTGGCGACGGCATGCCGGATGCCTTCTCCGCTCAAGGGGTCCACCAGGCCGGCGGCGTCGCCGGCCAGCAGGGCACGCGCCGTACCGTGGGGTTCCGGCCCTCGATAGACCGGCAGGGTATGGCCGTGCCAGGGCACATCCTCCAAATCCAGGCCGAATTTGCGCATTTCGCGATACAGCACGGCGCGCAGTTCAGAGCCCCTGCCGCGCAGTTGGCCGATGCCGATGGAGAGATGCCCGGCTTTGGGGAAGATCCACAGGTAGCCGTTCCGCAGGGCGCCGAACTCGAACAGGGCGGTATCGGCGAAGCGCTCCATCACCGCCGGCGCCGGCGTATATTCCACCTCCACCGCGCCGACCAGCTCTCTCTGCCGGCGCAGGCCGAGCTGATGGGCCAGGCGCGAATGGGCGCCGTCGGCCGCAATGAGATAATCGGCGAAGAGCACATCGCCGCCGGTCGTGCGCACCCGCACACCGTCGGCCCCCTCCTCGACCTCTGCCACCGCCGTGCCATCCCATACGTCGGCCCGGGCATGTTGGAGGATATGACAATCGAAGCGGTCGCGCATGACCATGCTGATGGGCCGGCCGGCCAGCGGCCAGCGCACCGCCTGCTCGCCCCGCCAGGAGTAGAGCACATACGAGGGCCGGCGCTCGACAACGGGGTCGAAGGAAAATGGGAACATGCGGAAGACCGCCGCGGGGACCGCTCCGCCGCAGGGCTTATAGCGCGGCAGGCGCTCTTTTTCGATGACCAGGATGCGGGCGCCGGCCTCTCCGAGGAAATAGGCGGCGGAACTGCCGGCGGCGCCGGCGCCGGCGATGATCACGTCATAGCGCGAGGCCCCCACCATACCCCTCCGCACGGGTGCCCAGAGATTACATAGTTTCGGGAGCGCTCATGCCCATCAAGCGCAGGACCTTGGCCAGCACCAGTTTGGTGGCGGCGACCAGCTTGAGGCGCGCTTTCGTGATGGCCTCGTCCTCGGGCAGGCTGGACAGCACGCGGCAGTCGCGATAGAAGGCGTGGAAGGCGCTGGCCAGGTCCATGGCGTAATAGGTGAGGTGGTGCGGTGCAAGCCGTGTGGCGGCCAGCTCGATGATCTCCGGCAGGCGGAGCATCTCGCGGATCAGCGCGATCTCCGAGGGATGCTGGAGCAGGGAGGTATCGCCGGCGCGGTAGTCTATGTCGCCGGCCTTGCGCAGGATGCTGGCGATGCGGGCATGCGCGTACTGGACATAATACACCGGGTTCTCGTTGGATTGTTCCTTGGCCAGCTCCAGGTCGAAGTCCATCTGGCTCTCGGCGGCGCGGGAAAGGAGAAAGAAGCGCACCGCATCCGGCCCCACCTCTTCCACCACTTCCCGCAGGGTGATAAGGTCGCCGGTGCGCTTGGACAGCCGCACCACTTCGCCGCCGCGTTTCAGCGTCACCAGTTGATACAGCAGGAGGGTGAGGCGGTCCGGGTCCAACCCCAGCGCCTGCATCATGATCTTCATGCGCGGCACATGGCCCTGATGGTCAGCGCCCCAGACGTCAATGACCCATTCGAAGCCGCGCACGACGAATTTGTTGTAGTGATAGGCGATGTCCGAGGCGAAATAGCCGGGAGTGCCGTCGGAGCGGATGAGCACCTCGTCCTTGTCGCCGCCGAGCTTGGTGGCCGTGAACCAGACGGCGCCTTCCCGTTCCTCGACCATGCCGGCGGCCCGCAGGATTTCCATCACCTTTTGGAAGGTATCGTCCTGATAGAGGGAGCGTTCGGAGAACCAGCAGTCGTAATAGACGCCGATGAGTTCCAGGTCCTGGCGGATGCTGGCAATGGTGCGCTCCAGGGCGATCTCGCCCAACTGGCGGGTGGCCTCCTCGCGCGGCATGTGGAGGAACTTGTCGCCGTATTCCGCGGCCAACTGCCGGCCCAACTCGATCATGTACTGGCCGAAGTAGCCGGCCTCGGGCATGGGTTCGTCAATGCCCAGGGCCTGGACATAGCGCACATAGGCGGTGGCGGCGAAATTGTCGAACTGGGTGCCGCGGTCATTGATATAGTACTCGCGGTAGACGTTGTAGCCGGCGGCCTGCAGGACGTTGGCCAGCGTGTCGCCGATGACGGCGTTGCGCGCCGAGCCGATGTGCAGGGGGCCGGTGGGGTTGACGCTGACGAACTCCACCTGGGTCTTCTTGCCTTTGCCCAGGTCAATGTTGCCGAAGGTCTCGCCGGCGGCCAGGATGGTGTCCACCTGGCGGGCGATCCATTCCTGGCTGAGGGTGAAGTTGATGAAGCCCGGTCGGGCGGCCTGCACCCTGGCCAGCATGGGGGTGGCGGGAAAATGGGCCACGATGGTCTCGGCGACCTCCAGGGGGCGCCGGCCGACTTTGCCGGCCAACTGCAGGGCCAGCGGCGTGGCGTAATCCCCAAGGCTGGCCTGCTTGGGGCGTTCGAGGATGATCTCCGGCAGTTCCAGCTCCGCCGGCAGGGCGCCGGCGCGCTGGGCGGTTTCCACAGCCTCTTTCAGCAACCGGTTGAGTTCACGCAGGATCAATGTAGGTCTCCTCCAGCTCGATGTTCTGCAGTGTATGCGCGCGACGGGGCGCATCCGGTGCCGGCGGACGGGTTCAGCACGGTTCCATCTGTCCCCAATTGGGGCCGGCCTGGCAGTCCACTTTCAAGGGCACCTTCAGCGGATAGGCGTTCTCCATGATGTCTTTCACCAGGTGGGCGGCCTGCTCCTTCTCCTCCGCCGGCACCTCCAGCACCAGCTCGTCATGCACCTGGAGCAGGAGCCGACTGCGCATGCCCTGCTCTTTCAGGGCTTTGTGCAGGCGGATCATGGCGATCTTGATGATATCGGCCGCGGTGCCCTGCACCGGCATGTTGATGGCCATGCGTTCCGCGGCGGCGCGCAGGCCGGCGGGTATCTTCTGGCCGGCCTGCAGTTCCGGGAAGTAACGGCGCCGGCCCAACAGCGTCTCCACGTAGCCCATCTTGGCGGCCTGTTCCTTACAGCGTTCCACATATTCCTTGACCCGGGGGTACTGCTGGAAGTACGCCCGGATGAAGGCCGCCGCCTCCTCGTTGGACATGCCGGTCTGCTGGGCCAGGCCGTAGGCCGTAACGCCGTAAATAATAGCGAAATTTGTCGTCTTGGCAATCCGGCGCATCTCCGGTGTCACCTCTTCCTTGGGCACGCGGAAGATGATGGAGGCGGTGAAAGTGTGGATGTCCTCGCCGCGCTGGAACGCCGCCACGAGCTGTGGGTCGTCGGTCATATGGGCGAGGATGCGCAGTTCCACCTGGGAATAGTCCGCCGAAAGCAGGAGCCAGCCCTCTTCGGCGACGAAGGCCTCGCGCACCCGCCGGCCGATGGGGGTGCGGATGGGAATATTCTGCAGGTTGGGGTCGCTGGAAGAGAGCCGGCCGGTGACCGTGCCGGTCTGGTTGAAGGAGGTGTGCACGCGCCCGGTCTGCGGGTTCACCAGCGCCGGCAGGGTCTCAATATAGGTGGACTTGATCTTGGCGATCTGGCGGTGCTCCAGGATTTTGTCCACCACCGGATGGGCATCGCGCAGTTTCTCCAGCACGTCCGCCGAGGTGGAATACTTGCCGGCGCTCGTCTTTTTCAGCCCTTTGGCCGAAAGCCCCAGGTGGACGAACAGGGCGTCCGAGAGCTGTTGGGAGGACTGCAGGTTGAAGCGGTAGCCCACCATGCGGTATATTTCCTCTTCCAGCTCCCACATACGGGCGGCCAGCTCGCGGTCCAGCTCTTCCAGGGTCCCGACGTCGAGCTTGATGCCGGCCATCTCCATATCGGCCAGCACCTCCACCAGCGGCATCTCTACCTCGGTGAACAGGTGCCAGAGGTTTTTCTCCTTCAGTTCCGCCTCCTGGAGGGGCTTCAGGCGCAGGAGCATGTCGGCATCCGCCGCGGCATAGGGGCCGGCCTGTTCCACAGGGACGTTGGCCATGCTGTCCTGATGCTTCCCGCTCCCGATCAGCTCGGTGATGGGGGTCATCTCCATGCCCAGCCTCTGCCAGACCAGGTTTTTGAGGCCCAGGTTGCGGCTGGCCGGGTCAATCAGCCATTCGGCGATCATGGTGTCGAAGAGGGGCCCCTGCACCTCCAGGCCGTGCCGGCGCAGGATGATCAGGTCATAAATGGCGTTGTGGGCTACCATGGGGATGTGGGGATTGGCCAGCACAGGATGCAGGAGCCGTCGCACCGTTTCCATGGACAACTGCCGGCCGCGCGCGTGCCCGACCGGGATATAGTAGCCCTCGCCGGCCTTATCGGAGAGGGAGATGCCCACCAGGTCGGCCTCCATGGGGCGCAGGCCAGTGGTCTCCGTGTCGAAGGCCACTGCCGGCGCCTTCTCCAGCCGCTTTGCCAGCTCCTGAAGCTCTTCTTCGGTCTGCACCAGGTGATAGGTGCCGAGGGCTGGCTTGGGCGGGAGCGTCACGGGTTGGGCCGCAGGCGCCGCCTCTTCTGGGAAGATGGAAAGCTGGGTTGGGCCGGCCGGGACAGCCGGCGCCGGCAGGCGGGAAACCAGTGAGCGGAACTCCAACTCGCGGAACAGCTCCAGCACCCGCTCGCGGTCGTAGCCGGCGAAACGGCAGGCGTCCAACTGCAGGGTGATGGGGGCATCGCGCAGGATGCGCGCCAACTCCTTGCTCAGGAAGGCCTGCTCGCGGTGCTCCTCCAGCGCCTGGCGCAGGCGGGCGTTGGTGATCTCATCCAGGTGCTCATAGATGTTCTCCAGGGTGCCGTACTTCTGCAAAAGCTGTGTGGCGGTCTTCTCGCCGACACCCGGCACGCCAGGGATATTGTCCGACTTGTCGCCGATGAGTGCCTTGAAGTCGACGAGCTGATGGGGCCGCAGGCCGTAGCGCTGGAGCACGGCCTTCTCGTCGTAGATGACGACGTCGGAGAAGCGCCGGCCGGAGGTCATCACGCGCACGAGCGGGTCAATGAGCTGAAAGGCGTCGGTATCGCCGGTCACGATCAGGGTGGGCATGCCCTGCTGTTCGGCCTGGGCGCTCAGGGTGCCCAGCACATCGTCCGCTTCGTATCCCTCCAGGGTGAAGATGGGGATGCGGAATGCTTCCAGGAGCTGGTGGATGCGCTCGAGCTGATAGCGCATCTCGTCGGGCATGACGGCGCGGTGCGCCTTGTATTCCGGAAAGCGCTCGTGGCGGAAGGTCTTGCCGACGTCGAAGGCGACGGCGAGGTACGCCGGCTGAAGCTCCTGGAGCACATGGAGGAGCATGGAGGTGAAGCCGTAGACCGCGTTGGTCAGTTCGCCGCGCGAGGTGGCCAGCGTCGCCGGCAGGGCGTGGAAGGCGCGGTAGGCCAGCGAATGCCCGTCGATTAATACCAACTGTGGGCGGTTGCCCTCGCTTTCTGGTGTCACGTTCGTCTCTCCTCCCAGGCATGGCACTGCCTGGATACCGGCACAGGCACGCTATTCGAGCAAGCCGGCCAGGCGTTCGGCGGCCTGGCGCATCTGATAGCGCAGTATCCCCAGCGGGGTGTCGGCGCCCAGGATACAGGCCAGGAGCCAGCCGGGGCGCACGGTCTGCCAGTAGATGCGCCGGCGCGCCCCTTCCAGATACCCGTGATAGACGCCGGCCTCGCCGGATTCCCCCACCATGCCCATGATCTCCTGCGCCTCCTCGTGCAGGCGGCGCAGGAGCGGGGCGAGGGATTCCGGCTCCACGCGGCCGACCGCGCCGGAGGCCAGCGCCACCCCCATGGGGCCGACCAGCAGTACCGCTTCGGAGACCAGTTCCCGCTGGAGTTCTCCGACCACGCGGATAATGGCCTGATCGCGCGAGGCGCTGGGCGGCGGCTGGGGAGCAGGGACGGCCGGCTCCACTTCTGGCGGCGCGGCCGGCGGCTTGCGCTCCATGGCCTGGCGCAGGATGCTCTGTAAGTCGTCGAAGAAGAAGGGCTTGGGCAGGACGCCCTGCACCTCGATGGAGCGGAAGCCCTCGTCCAGCTCTTCGCCCTCCAGGGGGATGAGCACCAGCCGCAGGGCCGGGTAGCGCCGGCGCACCTCCCGCACGAACTCTAGCGGGATGGTGTCCTGCAGGCCGGTATCGATGATGGCCATATCAAAGGCGGTGCGCGCCAGGCGTGCCCAGGCATCTTTGGCGGAGGTCGCCGCTTCGGCCAGGTAGCCCAGCGCCTGGGTGATGGTCTGGCAGAGCATCTGTGCGAATGCCGGGTCGTTGTCAACGACGAGGACATGCGGTGGCATTGAGCATCACTCCCCGCCGGCCGCGGTGGGTTTTCCCGGGACGCCGGCACTCCGCATTATACGATTTCGGGCGGGGCTTGTCAACGCGGGCACGAGCTCTCACAGGATAGGTTGCGGATGTTCGCGCCGAACATGGGTTCTCAGTGGTTGTCAGCACATCCTGATGGGTCGGCGTCCTTGACAGCGCCGGCGCCCCATGCTATCCTCTGCGTGATTCCACTGGCTGGAGCGAGCGGAAGGACGATGAGCACTTCCACCGATGATTCCCTGCGCCTCTGTCTGACGACGGGCATCGCCGCCGCCAAGGCCGGCGACAAGCTTCAAGCTCGCCTGTACCTGGAGCGCGTCCTGCGCCTCCAGCCCTCTCCCGAGGAGCGGGTGCAGGCTCTGCTGTACCTCCAGGAGATCGCGGATGATCCGGTGGAGCGTCGCGCCTATCTGGAGCAAATCCTCATCTTCGACCCGGCCAACCCCACCGCCCGGCAGGAGCTGGCGATTCTGGAGGGCCGGCTCACCCGTGACCAACTGCGCGCCCCTGGGGCATCGGAAGAAACGGGGCCGGCGCCGGGGCCTGAACCGGTGCCCAGCCGGCGCTTCGTATGCAAGAACTGCGGCGGCATCATGCGGTTCGATCCCTGGAAAGGGCGTTTGATCTGCCAATACTGCGGCCATACCATCCTCCCCAGCGAGGCGGTGCAGGCCGGCTATGTGGTCGTGGAAGGGGACTTCCTGACCACCCTCCCGACAGAGGCCGGTCACCGCTGGCAGAGACAGTCCTATGTCGTACAGTGCGCCGGCTGTGGCTCCCGCATCATCCTTTCCGAGGGGCAGTTCAGCGCTTCCTGTCCCTTCTGCGGCTCCCCACAGGTAGCCCGCATCGAGCTGGACCCGGACGTTATCCCGCCGCACGCCATCCTGCCCTTCCGCGTTTCGCAGGAGCAGGCTGTGGCGGCGGTGCAGGAGTGGCTGGGATCGGGCTGGTTCGCGCCGGCGGACCTGCGGCGCGCCGTCCGGCTCGCTTCCATCCGGCGGGCCTATCTGCCTTTCTGGGCGTTCGACTTCATCGGCACGGTCAAATGGAACGCGCTGGTGCAGGGCGGTCCCGAATGGAGGCCCACTGCGGATGCCCTGTCCATTTTCGAGGAGAACGTGCTGGTGCCGGCCTCTGCGACGGTGCCGGCCACCCTGCTCGAACAGGCCATGGATTTTGACCTGCACGAGCTGGAACCTTTTGCGGAGGAGAAGCTGGCCGGCTGGCCGGCGGAGCTGTATCAAGTCTCCCTGGCGGATGCCTCGATTCGCGCTCGCGAGCGCGTGGCGCACATGGCCCGCCGGCGCATCACCGGCGACTTTCTGGCCGGCAAATCCTATCGCGCCCTCTCCCTCAGCACCCACATGGTCAACATTGATCGCTTCCAGCACCTGCTTCTGCCCTTCTGGCTGTTGAGCTACCGCTACCGCGATCAGCTACGGCAGGTGGTGGTGAACGGACAGACGGGCAAGGTCGCCGGTGAACTTCCCCGCACATACGCTCCACTGCTCATCCTGGCCGGCCTGGCCCTGGCGGTCATCGCCGCCTTTGCCGTGCTCATCTACCTCATTACCTCATCCGGCGGATTGGGCGCTCTCTGAGGCCCTATTCGCGACCTTTTCCCCTTTTCAGGGTTATCATCTGATGAGTGCGCCGGCCTGTGGACGCCGGCGCACTGCGCACCCCATTCCACGGAGGATGTCATGAACCGGCGAGTCGTCATCACCGGCCTGGGCGCAGTCACGGCATTGGGGGAAGATGTACAAAGCCTCTGGGAAGCCGTGGTGGCCGGGCGCAGCGGCGTGCGCCGCATTCAATCCTTTGACCCCAGCGGCCTGAAGACCCAGGTGGCGGCGGAGGTGCTGGAATTCGACCCCGCCCGCTATATGAACCGCAAGGATGTGCGCCGGCTCGACCGCTCCATCCAGTTCGCGGTCAACGCCGCCGGCCAGGCCATCGAGGACGCCGGCCTCCTGACGGACCGGTTGGACCGCACCCGGGTGGGCGTCATCATCGGGAGCGGCATCGGCGGCATCCACAGCCTGGTGAAGAGCCACCAGGTTCTGGAGACCGAGGGGCCGGACCGCATCAGCCCCTTCTTCGTGCCGGCCTGTCTGGCCGACATGAGCGCCGGCTACGTTTCCATCCAGTACGGCTTCGGCGGGCCGAATATGGCCATCGTCACCGCCTGCGCCTCGGGGAACAATGCCATCGGCGAGGCCATGCGCATGATCCGGCTGGGCCTGGTGGACGCGATGATCGCCGGCGGCACGGAAGCGGCCATCCTGCCGCTGACCATCGCCGGCTTTGACCAAATGGGCGCGCTGGCCTGCAATTCCAACGACGCGCCGGAGCGGGCCTGCCGGCCGTTCGACCGGGATCGCGCCGGCTTCGTGCTGGGGGAGGGGGCCGGCGTGCTGGTGCTGGAGGCGCTGGAGCACGCACAGGCGCGCGGCGCCAGGGTGTATGCCGAGCTGGCCGGCTACGGCGCCACTTCCGACGCCTATCACATCGCCGCACCTGACCCCAGCGCCCAGGGCGCCGTCCGTGCCCTGCGGCTGGCGCTGGAGGACGCCGGCCTGGCCCCGGAGGATGTCGACTACATCAATGCCCACGGCACGGGCACCGACCTGAACGACGTCATGGAGACGACAGCCATCCGGCAGGCCTTTGGGCCGGCGGCGGATCGGCTGATGGTCAGTTCCACCAAGGCGGTGACGGGACACATGCTGGGCGCGGCCGGCGCTGTAGAGGCCATCATATCCTGCCTGGCACTGTACCACGGCGTCGTGCCGCCCACCATCAACCTGGAGAACCCCGACCCGCGCTGTGACCTGGACTATGTGCCATGGCGAGCACGCCAGGCTCCCCTGCGCGCCGTAGTCTCCAATTCCTTCGGCTTCGGCGGGCATAATGCCTGCCTGGTCTTCCGGCATTATGCCTGATCCCTGTATCATCAGAACCATTACGGGTTGGAGCGGCCTATGAGCCCCTATGCGCATATCGCGGGGTGGGGGATGTACGCGCCGGCCAGGGTGCTCAGCAACCAAGACCTGGAGCACATGGTGGATACCACGGATGAGTGGATCCGCTCGCGCACCGGCATCGTGGAGCGGCGCATCGCCGGCGAGAAGGAATCCACCGCCACCATGGCGGTGGAGGCGGCCCGCCGTGCCCTGGCCCGCGCCCACCTCTCCCCCCGCCAACTGGATGCCATCATCGTCGCCACTATCTCGCCCGACCATCTGACTCCTGCCACAGCCTGCCTGGTGCAGGCGGCGCTCGGCGCGGATAAGGCGGCGGCCTTCGATGTCAGCGCCGGCTGTTCCGGCTTCATCTATGCCCTGAGCCTGGCGCAGATGGGCATCACTGCCGGCGAATGGCACAGCGTGCTCATCATCGGGGCGGAGACGCTCTCGCGCTTCGTCAACTGGGAGGACCGCAACACCTGCGTGCTTTTCGGCGACGGCGCCGGCGCGCTGGTGCTGACGGCCTCCGACCAGCCCGGCGGGGTGCTGGCCTGCGTGCTGGGAGCGGACGGTTCGGGGGCCGATCTGCTGGTCATTCCCGCCGGCGGAAGCCGCATGCCGGCCAGCCCGGCCACCCTCGAACAGCATGCCCACACCATTCACATGGACGGCCGCGCCGTGTTCCGCTTTGCCACCCACATCTTGCCGGAGGCGGTGGAACAGGTGATGCGCAAAGCCGGCCTGCCCCTCACCGCCATCGACATGGTTATCCCGCATCAGGCCAATATGCGCATCATCGAGGCGGCGCGCAAAAAGCTCCGCCTGCCGGAGGAGGCATTTTTCGTCAACCTGTACCGCTACGGCAATACCTCGGCGGCTTCCATCCCTATCGCGCTGTGCGAGGTCGCTGACCATGGGCTGATCAACGATGGGAGCCTGGTGGTGCTGGTGGGGTTTGGCGCCGGCCTGACCTGGGGAGCGGCAGTCGTGCGCTGGGGAGTGGCTCTGCCCCAGCCGGCGCGCCCGTGGTGGCAGCGCGCCCTGTACATCGCCCGGCTGGCGTTCGGCCGTTTGCCGGCGTTCCTGCGCCGGCTGTTGTACCGCTTGTGGCAGGCACTGCCCTCGCGGCGGGATGAGGAATAGGGGCAACCAGGAGAGCTGTCCTTACGGGCGCATTCGCCGCTCGAACAAGGACTGCTTCAGGTCGGTGAAAAGGACGTATCCGCCGGCCCCGAATGCCGCCTGCGCATCCTCCAGCGCCTCGGGGATAACTACTTCGACATGTTCGGAGCGGCCGACGGCCCAGGCGCGCAGGGACTCCGCCAAATGGATCATAGCCTCCTGGTCGCCGGCGATGAAGCCGCAGGTGACATCCCCATATTCCAGGTCCTCGGAGGCGATGAGAAGCCCGCGCCACGCGCCTTCCGCCGGCCAGACCCAGACCTGGCCGGCCTGCTGGTGCGCCGACAGCCGCTCCAGGCTCAGCCGATACCAGACCCAGCCCTCACACAGCAGTCCGCCGGTCAAGCGGTACCAGGGGCTTTCCCAGATGAATTCCCAGGCGGTCGGTATCTCGCCGGCGTCCAGCCGGCGTGCCTCGAAGGTGCCGCCCGCCGGCGCCTCCCACAGCAAGCCGTCCGCCAGCCGGCGGAAGCCGTGTACCTTTGCCAAATGGTGGACAGGGGCATTATCGCTGGCGGTGCAGAAGCGCGCCACGGTTACTCCACTGCGCCGCACCACGAACATCTGATAGGCGAAGAGCACGCTGGCCAGGCCAAGCCCCTGATACTCGGGGTGCACCCGGCCGCCCTCCAGCCAAGCCTCGTCCGGGTCGGGGAAGGAAACACGTCCTAGCCCGGCCAATTTGCCATCCACCTCGACGACGTAGAAATGGCCGGCGGGGTCCTGCACCCAGGCGTCGAAGACGCGCGGCAGGTAATCGTGCCCCTCCCAGATATCGCGGGTGAGTTCCAGCACTGCCGGCTTATCCTCAGGTCGCGCGGAGCGAATGAGCAGTGTCATAGGCTATTCCTGAGCCTGATCTGCGGGATGTTCGTCCTGGGGAGAAGGGGCGGCCGGCGTCTCGCCGGCGGGCAGGAGCCGGCCCTCCGCCAGCATGCGCTCCAGCAACTGCCGCGCCTCCTCCTGCTGTAAAAAGGTGGAGAGCAGGGCCTGCTTATAACGCACAGCCCGGGCACTCTCCTGGTACTGTTTCTCCAGCCGGTCCATGAGCTTGCCGGTCAGGTCGCCGACGAGGTCGCGCATTTCCTCCTGCAGGCGCGCGATCTGCTCGTGAAGCTGTTCGTTTTCCAGCAGGAGCGCGCTGACGGCCTCGCGCTGGCCGCGCCCGAAGAGGCTCAGCAGTCCTCCCTGGCTCAGGCGGTCGCGCAGGCGCATCACCTCTTTCTCCAGGGCCTCGATGCGCGATTGCTTCTCGGCGATGATTTCCTCGTACTTGCGCGCCAGCTCCTCTTTATCGTGTGCCAGGGAATCAAAGAGGCGCGAGACGGTGCCTTCCTGCTGGCGGCGCTGTTCCTCCAGCGCTTTCTCCAGCCGGCGGCGCCAGCTCCACGAGAGAAGCCAGATTATCAGGCCGGCGACCGCCGCCGTCGCCAGGAAGGTCAGCAGTACCTTCGGGTCCATGAGCACGTCCATACGCTGTGCCATCCTTTCTGTCTGTCACGGCCAGGGAGTGCCGCTGTCGTCCCAGGGAGCCGGCTCCCGCCGGCGCTTGCGCCCGCCCCAGATCACCACCGGCGGGAAGATCAGCGGGATGATGAGCGGCCCGACACAGCAGAAGCCGCCGCGCGGGACCGTGCGCTCCCCGTCGGCCAGCGCCGGCACTTCCCGCACCTCGACCGGCTGGCCGGCGAGCACTGCCAGGGGCCGGCCCGGCCCTTCGAGGGCCGGCGGCAGGGCCGGCAGAACCTGGCCGGCGTCCCATGTCTGCTCCAGCGCGGCGAACTCGAGCCGGCGCGCGTCCTTCCAGGACAGGTAGGCCGGCACGCGCTCGTCAGTGAATTTCACCCGGTACACGGCCAGGTCGCGTTCGATCACCGGGAAGAGCCGCGGCTTGACCCGCACGATCAGCTCGCCCTGCTGGCCGGGCAGGGCGCCCATGCCGCGCAGCGCGATTTCGGCCGTGTACGTCCCTCCTGGCGAGACGGCGCTCTCGATGTGGTGTTCGATAGACGCGCCGGCGAACAGCTCCAGCGTGTCAAAGGTGAAGGGCGGCACCAGCATCAGCACGGCCGCCAGGACAAAGGCCGCGCCGCCGGCCAGGGATGGGATGCAGGAGCGCCGCACCGAGGCCCGCATGTCCGCCGGCGCATAGTACGGCGCGGCGAAAAAGGTATAGTACGCCAGCACCCCAACCAGCAGGGGAAATACCCAGTCCGCGATTGTGCCAGCCAGCGACAGATCGGTCAGATATCCGATCCACAGCAGGATGCCGAGCGCCAGGTTCACGGCGCTGATGGTGCGCCAGGTGGTGTGCGATGCCCAGGGAGTGTACGAAGGCTCCAGGGATGTGCGCATGGTCACACCTCCCAGCTTTCCATGCTCCTTACACCGCCCAGATAATCATTCCTGGCAGGAAAGCATCGGGCAGGTCCGGATGCGCCGGCCGCACCCGCACCGTGTAGCCGAAGCGGCCGCTCTGGGTGCAGGTGACGGTGCTCTGGAACGTGTGGAGGCGGTCGTCATGCACGCCGGCGTGTTCCATCTGTACGACCTGCGGCTCGGTGATGCCGCGATCCGGGTCCAGCCGGCCGAAATACAGCTCCACCAGCACATCTTCGGCGGCCAGCTCGCCGAGGAAGATTTCGGCGTGCACGTCGAACTGTTCCCCCACGCCGATGCGCTCCAGGTCACGGCTGGTCTCGACGGAGCGGATCCAGACCTGGGCCCAGCCCTTGCGCACCTTGTTCACCCAGGCGGCCAGCTCGCGGGCGCGCAGCATTTCATCGGCGCAGAGCCGGCGGAAGTGTTCATGGGCCGGCAGGTACATCCGTTCCGTGTATTCCCGCACCATGCGGTTGGTGTTGTAGTACGGCACAAGCTGGGCGATGGCGCGGCGCATGCGCTCCGCCCAGCGCCGCGGCACATCGTCCGGTCCGCGCTCGTAGAAGAGCGGGACGATTTCCTTCTCGAGCAGGTCGTAGAGCGCCTCGGCCTCGACCTGGTCCTGATAGGCCTCGTCGGCATATACCTCGCCCTGGCCGATGGCCCAACCGACATCCTTGGAATACGCCTCGTCCCACCAGCCGTCGAGGGTGCTGACATGGAGCACGCCGTTGGCGACGGCTTTCATGCCGCTGGTGCCGCTGGCCTCGCGCGGCCGGCGCGGGGTGTTCAGCCAGACGTCGGCGCCGGCCACCAGGTAGCGGGCCAGATTGGCGTCGTAGTCCTCCAGGAAGACCACATGCCGGCGCACGTCCTCCTGGCGGGCGAAGTGCACGATCTGTCGGATGATCTCCTTGCCCGGGCCGTCCGCCGGATGTGCCTTGCCGGCGAAGATGATCTGCACCGGCCGCTCCGGGTTCAGCAGGATGCGCTTCAGACGCTCCGGGTCTTTGAGCAGGAGGGCGGCCCGCTTGTAAGTGGCGAAGCGGCGGGCGAAGCCGATGGTGAGGGCGGCAGGATTGAGCGCCTCGCCGGCCTCGTCAATTTCGCTCTGCAGGGCACCGCGCCGGCGCAGTTGTTCCTGCAGGCGCCGGCGGGCTACCGCCACCAGCCGCTCGCGCCGGCGCTCATGGGTGCGCCACAGCTCCTCCAGTGGGATCTGCTCCACCCCTTTCCACAGGTCGCCGTTGGCCTGATCGGTGCGCCAGGCCGGCCCCAGATAGCGGTCGTACAGCTCGGCCATGTCGAACGAGGTCCAGCTCGGAATGTGCACGCCGTTGGAGATGGAGGTGATGGGCACCTCGTCCTCCGGCAGGCCGGGCCACAGGCTCTGCCACATGCGCCGGGAGACCGAGGCGTGCAGTTTGCTGACGCCGTTGCGGAAGGCGGAGAGGTGCAGGGCCAGCACGGCCATGTTGAACGGTTCCTGCCAGTTGTTGGGGTTGATGCGGCCGAGTGCCAGGAATTCCTCGCGCGTGATCTTCAGCCACTCGTAATAAGGGGTCAGGTATTTGTCGATCAGCTCGACGCCGAACTGGTCAATGCCGGCCGGCACCGGCGTGTGCGTGGTGAAGATACTGCCGGCCATGGCCGCCCAGCGGGCGACCTCGAAGGGCACGTTGTGCTCCTCCATGAGCTGGCGGATGCGCTCCAGCGCCGAGAAGGCGGCATGTCCCTCGTTGACATGGATGACGGTGGGGGAGAGGCCAAGGGCGCGCAGGGCGCGCATCCCGCCGATGCCCAGCACGATCTCCTGCTGGATGCGCATTTCCATGTCGCCGCCGTAGAGCTGATCGGTGATGTCGCGGTCCGCCGGCGCGTTGGCCGGGATGTTCGTGTCCAGCAGGTAGAGCGGCACACGGCCCACCTGCACCCGCCAGACCTGCGCCTTCACCTCGCGGCCGGGGAAGGGGATGGCGACGATAATGGGGTTCCCGCCGGCGTCCCGCTCCAACTGCATCGGCATGGTGTAGAAATCGTTGATGGGATAGGATTCGCCCTGCCAGCCGTCGGCGTTGAGGTACTGCCGGAAGTAGCCCTGCTGGAAAGCCAATCCGATGCCCACCAGCGGGATGCCCTGGTCGCTGGAGGATTTGAGGTGATCGCCGGCCAGCATGCCCAGCCCACCTGAGTACGTGGGGATGCAGTCGGTCAGCCCGAATTCCATCGAGAAATAGGCCACCAGCAGGTCTTGGGCCTGGCTGTGCTTGGCCCGGAACCATGCCGGCTCGGTCTGCTTCATGTAATCGTCGAGGCGTTCGGCGATGCGCGCCAGTTCGGCGCGGAAGCTGGCGTTGGCCGCCAGCGCGTTCAATCGTTCTTGCGATATGGTGCCCAGCATGCGCACTGGGTTATGTTCGGTAGTTTCCCAGAGGCCGCGGTCCAGCCGGCGGAATAACTCGATCGTATCATGGTCCCACGCCCAGCGCAGGTTATACGCGATCTCCCGCAGTGGTTCCAGTTCCGCCGGCAGTTTGGGCACGACCTCGATCGTGCGTACCGGCTTGATCATGTCTGCTCCTTTCCGCAGTGTATCCTGTGATGATGGGGCCGGCGGTGTGAGGGCCGGCACATATGATACTGGATTATACTACTCTAGCGGGGGCATTCCGGCAAATATGAGGGGCTTTGCCGGCCGGCAGAGCAGGGCGCTGGGCGCAGTGCAGAGGACAGCGCCCGGAGATAGAAAGTACGGTGGGTGAAAATCCGGTTGGGAGAAAGCAGTGTGAACGCTGGGCGCCGGCCTGCGGTGCAGGTGCGGCGCCCCACAGTTGTCAATCGGTGTCGGAGTCCAGCGCCTCGCCGGCCTCGAACTGGCGCGAGCTGATCTTCTTGATGCCGTTGCGCACCTGCCGCAGGGACGCCTCCAGCGCCGCCTCCAGCTCCCGCAGTACCTGCAGGGCGTACTGGTCCGCCTCCTGCCGCAGGGCCTCCGCCTCCGAGCGGGCGCGCTCCAGGATCTGCTCCGCCTTGGCCTGCGCCACCACCACCTGCTCGTGCTGGGAGAGGGCGGCCTCTGCTTCCTGGCGCGCCTGGGCTTTGATGCGATTGGCTTCTTCCTTGGCCTGGGCGATGATGCGCTCCTGCTGTTGCTGGATACGCCGCGCCTGCTTCAGCTCCTCGGGGATGCGGATGCGCATCTGATCGATGATCTCGAAGACAGCATGCTCATCCACCACCACACGGGCGGAGAACGGGAGCCGCCACCCTTCGGTCAACAGCGCCTCAAGCTGGTCAATCCACTGGAGGATATCGATCGAGCTGGTTTGTTCTGGCGTTTGCATAGTTCTGCCCCTTTTCGGTGAGGGTGCTGGACCCAGAATGGCCTCGGATTTCGCCGGCCGGCGCGCGGCGCGCCGGCGTCAATCGCGCAGGGAGATCATCCGCACCAGGTCGTCCTTGCCGGAAAGCCCGCGCAGTTTCTCCACCAGGGCGTCCCGCACATGGGGCGGCACCATCTGTTCGACACAGCCGCCGGCGGCGGCCACTTCCTTGACGATGCTGGAGCTCAGGAAGGCGTGGGCCTGCTCGGTCATCAGACAAACCGTCTCCAGGGCCGGCGCCAGCTTCTTATTGGTCATCGCCATCTGATACTCCAGCTCGAAATCATAGGTCACGCGCAGTCCGCGCACAATGACCTTGGCGCCGATGCGGCGTGCGAATTCGACCGTCAATCCGCTGTAGCTGGTGATCGTGATGTTGGGGATATCCTGAAGCGCTTGCTGGACCATGCGCAGGCGTTCCTCGGTGCTGAACAACAGGTTCTTCAGAGGCCTGTCGTAGACTGCCACCACCACCTGGTCGAAGATGCCAGCCGCCCGCCGGGCAATGTCGATGTGGCCGTAGTGAATCGGGTCAAACGTGCCGGGATACAGGGCTATCGTCATCTCATCCCTTCTCGCGGTGGGAATATGGGCCGCCTTGCCGCCGGCCCAGACTTTACTATAATTTGTCTTCATTCTAGCACAATCCATGGGCATCGTCAACTATGTGACGGACTCGCGAATGTTAAAACTTATACCCTGGGGCAGAGGTGTTTGACAGTCCCGTCGTCCTCTGATATATTGGCGGCATGCGAGCGACAAAACTCTTCTGGAACACGCTTCGACAAGCGCCGGCGGGGGTTGACCTCCCCGGCCAGCAGTTGTTACTGCGTGCCGGCCTGCTCCGTTCGCCGGCGCCCACCGTCTGGACGCTTCTCCCGCTCGGCCAGCAGGGATGGGAGCGACTGCTGGCTTGCACTGCGCAGGTGGCCCAGGATGCCGGCGCACAGCCGGTCGCTTTCCCCTGGGCGCGGCCGCCAGAATCTGAGAGCGGCAGAGGCGCGCGGTGGCGCTGTGGCGAGCCGGCCGGCTGGGCCGCCTGGGACCTGGCGTCGCGTGAACTGCGTTCCTACCGCCAGCTTCCCCAGCTCTGGTACGCGGTACAGCCCCATCTGTTCGCCCATGTCAATACCCGCGCCGGCCTGCTGGGCAGCGCGCTGAGCCGCCGGCTGGAGCTGTTCGGGCTGTATGCGTCGCTGGAGGAGGCGCTGGCCGGCCAGGAAGCCCTCGCCGGGGCATACGGTGCGCTGTGGAGCCGCCTGGGGCTTCCCCTCGCCGCCGTTGCGGCCGGCCCTCGGGACGCTGTCGCCTGGCTGTGGGAACATCCCGACGGCGAAACTGCCTTTTTCCGCTGTGCGCGCTGTGGGTACGCCGGTTTGCCGGCGGCTACCGAAGCGCCCCCTCCGCCCGCGGACGCTTCCCCGATGCTTCCCATGGAGGAAGTGGAGACGCCGGACTGCACCACCATTGCCGCGCTGGCGGAGTACCTGGGCATCTCGCCGGCGCAGACCATGAAGGTCGTCTTCTACACCGTGGAACAGGAGGACCAGGTGGTCTGCGCGGTGATCCGCGGCGACCTGAACATTGACGAGCAGAAGCTAGCCAGGGCCTTGGGGAACAAGCCTTTCCGGCTCAGCACGGACAGCGAGGTGCGCTGGGTTGGCTCCGTGCCCGGCTACGGCTCACCCATTGGCCTTAAGCGAGTGCAGGTGCTGGCCGATCCGTCGGTGATGGCGGCGCGCAACCTGGTCGCCGGCGCGAATAAGGAACCGTTCCACATCCGCAATGTCAACGCCGGCCGGGACTTCAGCGTGCATCAGGTGGTGGACCTGCGGGCTGCGCGGGCCGGCGATCCCTGTCCTGGGTGCGGGGAACCGCTGGAAGAGGCACATGGATTTGCCCTGGGGGAGGTGGCGGTGCAGACGGCGGAGGAGGTCGGCATATCCGATGCCCATTATCTGGACCAGGCCGGCCAATCCCAGCCCCTGGTGATGCTGAGCATGGTTTTTGACCTGGACCGGATCTGGGGGACTTTGGCCGAGGTGCATCGGGACGAGAACGGCCTGCGCTGGCCGGCTCCCGTGGCGCCGGTGCAGGTGCATCTGGTCGCGATCAAGCTGGATGTGCCGGGGGTCGCGCAGATGGCGGAGCGTGTGTATGAGCGCCTGCGGCAGGCCGGCCTGTGCGTCCTCTTCGATGACCGGGACGAACGTCCGGGCGTGGCGTTCAAGGATGCCGATCTGCTGGGCGCGCCGCTCCGGCTCACGGTCAGCCCGCGCGCGCTGGAGGCCGGCGGCATTGAGGCCAAATGGCGCACTGCCGCGGAGTCCGAGGTGGTGGCGGAGGAAGCGCTGGCCTCGCTGATAGCCCCGCTGTTATCCTGATGTCTCTTGTCAGTGCCTCTCAGGCCTCCTGCCGGCCGGCAGGAGGCCTTTTCGCTTTGGCGCGGCGGCACGAATGGGGTATAATGGCCTCACGTCCATGTCATCATCTGATGGGGGATTTGCGATGGTATATTACTTGATCGCCGGCCTGTGCTTTCTGGTGGGGCTGAGCGCGCTGGCTGGGGCGCTGTTCAGCCGATCGCCGGCGCGGCGTAGGACGCTCTTCGCCGCGGTGTGGCTCGTCCTGTGGCTCGTATCCATTGCCCTGGTCTATACCGCCGAGAGGCGGGGCGCCGCGCGTCCGGCGGCGCAGACGCCGACGCGCTCAGCGACAGCCGCTTCCGCCACCCATACGCCGCGCCCGACCTTGACGCCGACGCCGGCAATACCCGCCGGCCTGGTGGCTTTCCACAGCGACCGCACCGGCGATTTCGAGATATGGGTCATCCACGATGACGGCACGGACCCGAAGCAGTTGACCTCTTCCCCTGAACGGGATATTGAGCCTTGCTGGTCTCCCGATGGCTCGAAGATCGTATTTGCGTCGGGCAGGGATGACCCGGATAACCTCGAGCTTTATGTGATGAACGCCGATGGCTCGGACCAACGCCGGCTGGTGGAGCTTCAGCCAGGCGATGACCTGGCGCCGGCGTGGTCTCCGGATGGGAGCAAAATCGCTTTCCACTCCAACCGCGATGGCAACCTGGAAGTATATGTAGTCAATGCCGACGGCACAGGGCTAAAGAACCTGACCAATTACCCGGAGGCGAATGACAGCCGGCCGAGCTGGTCGCCGGACGGCAGGCATATCGCCTTTGTGTCCGACCGGGACGGCAACAGCGAGATTTATGTGATGGACGCGGATGGGAGTAATCAGCGCCGGCTGACCTTTGACGTGGCGAATGACACGGTGCCGCGCTGGTCGCCCGATGGGCGAACCATTGCGTTCGAATCCACCCGGGGTGTGCGCTTGAGCATCTATCTCATGGATGCGGATGGCTCCCATGTGCGGCCGGCCCTGCGGCAGGCGCAGGAAGATGCGGCGCCTGCATGGGGCAACGGCGGCCGGCGGATCTATTTTTCCTCCTTGCGCACTGGCTCCTGGGAGATTTTCTACGTGGACCTGGTGACAGGGGAGGAAGTTCAGCTCACCAAGGCGGAGGGGTACAACCGCTACCCCGCCTGGGGGCCACTGCCCGCCTCTAAATAACCATGGGGTGGGGAAAAGAACAGCGGGGGCCAGGATTTCCTGGCCCCCGCTGATTTGTCCTGCGTCAGCCAATGCTCACGGCACGTAGGCGTTGTAGGTGCCGGACCAGTTCGGCTTGTTGATGAGGTTGACCACGGCCGCGATGGGCTGGTTGGATGTGATCTTCACACTGCCGGTGAAGTTGTCGCCCAGCGGGTTGAAGGCCGAGGCCGGCACGGCGCCCGAGTCACTGCCGAAGCGGGTGTTGTAGGCATCACCCGAGTTGCCGGCGATGGTGGGGTTGAGCGTCAGCGCCACACTGCCGTCGGGGTTGTAGTAGGTCAGGGTCAGGTTAGCGGTGCTGGCGCTCAGGTTCTGGACGGCGATCTTGGACCACTGCACCCAGGCGGTGCCGGACTTCTTGCGCGGCGCGTAGGGGACGAAGATTTCGGTGGCGCCGGAGGGCACCGCCACGTAGGTGGAGGCGTCGTTCTCATCCGGCCGGTTCCAGAAGGTGTGCACGACGGCGGCCAGCGGCTGGCCGTTGGTGCAGTTGATGACCACCGAGCCGTTGAAGTTGTTGCCCAGAGCGCTGGCGAAAGCCGAGGCCGGGTAGGCCGGGTTGGTCGGGCTGCCGAAGCGGGTGTTGTACTCGCCCATGGTCTTCGGCTGGATGGTGTCATTGATGGTCATCTTGGGCGTGGTGTTGCCGGTCTCGAAGAACTGGATGGTGACGTTGGCCGGGCTGGTGCCCAGGTTCTGCACCATGATGTTGGAGGAGCGCACCCAGGAGCCGACGGCCGGGTCGCTGGTGCGGTCCACGCGGAAGACGGACGGCGCATAGAGGGTGGTGGCGCCGGCGCTGACGCCCTCATAGGCGCTGGCCCACTGCTGGTAGATGTACTGGGCCCAGTGGTTGGTCACCACGCCGGCGATGGGCTGGTCCGAGTGGACGTACACGGAGCCCTGCCAGTTGCCGCCCAGGTTGGGGATCTTGGGGCCGGAGAGGCTCAGGTTGTAGCTCTTGGAGCGGCCGGCCTGGATGACGTCGGAGATAGGCCCGGTGACACTGCCGTCGGTCTGGTTGTAGTAGTACATCTGGATGTTGGCATCGGCAGTGCCGGCGTTCTGCACGGTGATGATGGAGAAGCGGATGAGCTTGCCCGGGATGGTGCCGGCCGGCTTTACCGTGGCGTAGGGGAAGTAGAGATCGGTGCCCGGGGCATAGGTGCCGGCGTAGGCATCGCCCGTGATGCGGTCATCCGCTGTGCCGTAGGTGGACTGCCAGGTCAGCATGGTCACCGCGGCGACCTTCTTGTCCGCGGAGATCACCACGGAGCCGACCCAGCCATCGCCCACCGGCAGGGTGGAGGATTGGAAGACGCGCGAGCCGTAGGCGTTCAGCGTGAAGGGCGAGCCGGAGACATCGTTCGCGCCGGTCTGGTCGTAGTAGTCGACCGTGACGGTGGCCGTGGAGTTTTCCACGTTCTGGATGACGAAGTCGCTGTTGCCGGTGCCGGGGTTATCGGCGAAGGCCGGCACAGCCATCGTCACCAGCATGGCCACGGCCAGGATGAAAGCAAAGAGTCTTTTCCGCATGTTCACCTCCTGTGTGATATGTGAAAAGGATAAGGCCAGCGTACCGCGAACCGGTCACAGGGCCTATGCCGGCCCTGATACTGTTATCATTGTAGCCGGCGGAACCCTCAAAATCAATACCACCATTGGGTTATTCTGGGGTAATGCGGGCAGTCAGTATGCCCCACGGCCCCGAATGACCGCGCCGATGGTCTTGATAAGGATGTGCAGGTCGAGCCACAGGGAGTAATTCTTGATATAGTACAGGTCATCCTCGGTATGGAGGTGCATGGGGCGGTCCGCGCGGCCGCTGATCTGCCACCAGCCGGTGATGCCGGGCGGGACGGAGAGCCGGCGTCTCTGCCACGGCTCGTACTGCTCGACGATGCAGGGAAGCTCCGGCCGCGGCCCCACCAGGCTCATCTCGCCCTTCAGCACGTTGAAGAACTGCGGCAGTTCGTCCAGGCTGGAACGGCGCAGGAAGCGGCCCAGCCGCGTCACCCGCGGATCGTTGGGAAGCTTGTGGATGGGTTTGCCGTCCTCGGTGTACTGGATGACCTCGTGGAGCTGGTGCTCCGCGCCGTCCACCATGGTGCGGAACTTGTACATGAGGAAGGGCCGGCCGTTCTCCCCGATGCGCCACTGCTTGAAGATGACCGGGCCGGGCGAATCCAGCTTGATGGCCAGGGCGATCAGCGCCATGATCGGGGCAGTGATGACGATAAGCACGGCCGAGAGGAGCACATCAAAGACACGTTTGACCAGCCGGGTGTAGCCGTTAATGGCCGGCGCCCGCAGGCTGATGACCGGCATGCCGTCAACTTCTTCCACCTCAGTGCGGGCAAAGGCCAGGTCAAAGAGGTCCGGCACCACCTTGACCTCGACGGGAAGCTTCTGCAGTTCCATCACCAGGTTGATGAGCCGGTGGTGCGCCCGCAGGGGCAGGGCAAAGATGACCTCATGGATATTCTGCTCCTGGACGACCTCGCAGACCTTATCCAGTGGGCCGAGCACCGGCACGCCTTCGTACTCGCGGTCCCATTTGTCCGGGTCGTCATCCAGGAACCCCACCACCCGGGCGAGGGGCCAGCCGCGGTTGGAATGGATGGCGCGCGCCAGGTCCTGTCCCACCTTGCCGGCGCCCAGGATAAGCACCCGCAATGGGTCGTGGTCGCGCCCCATGCGGATATAGAAGAGCGTCCGCATCAGCACCCGGAAACCCGTCAGCGCAACCAAATCAAAGATGAAGAAGTAGACAAAGAGGAGGCGGGGCACGGTGCGGTAGGTGAGGTACAGCACGCCGGCGAAGGCGGCGGTGGCCACCAGTACCGCCACCGCGACCGACTGCAGTTCCTGCGTCAGGCTGGCCATTTTGCGGGGAGAATAGACAGAGAGCGTATTGAAAAAGAAGACCCACAGCACCACGACCAGCACGTAGACCACGGGCGATAATTCTGCCGCCTTCGGGTGCACGATCTCGGCGCCAAAGGGCCAGGACAGTCGGGCCAGACGGGCCAGCGCCAGGGCGATCACTGTCAGGATAATGTCGCTGGCTCCCAGGAAAAGGCGAAAATTGACTTCGGAATCGCGGGGCACCTCTCACCCTCCTTGCCGCTGTTGCGCGTGCGCACGTCACCACAGGGGCAGGGGATGTTTGCTGAACAGACGCATTATACTCCTGAGATGGATCCACGTCAATCGGTTGAAGGGGCCGCGCGCGCTTTCCCGACGGTGGTGATGAATAATGCGGGCGGAGGGGACGTAGTAGACCGACCAGCCGGCGGCGCGCGCCCGATAGCACCAGTCAATGTCCTCGTAGTACATGAAGAAGCCTTCGTCCAGCGGCCCAACCTG
>Ga0078972_1007141_pt1 | contig 25331 bp, 17 predicted proteins | sample YelNatPaOPGAMG01_FD_67568 | JGI IMG/M metagenome (GOLD analysis project Ga0078972, IMG submission 67568) | Hot spring thermophilic microbial communities from Obsidian Pool, Yellowstone National Park, USA - OP-RAMG-01 (SPADES assembly) (version 2) | ecosystem: Environmental > Aquatic > Thermal...
ACTGGCAACGCGGCTGTGAGTAGGCCCACCAAGAAGCTGACCCAGAAAACCTTGTACTCCGGGACTTTGAACGAGAACCATCTACTGCGGTTGTTCTCGTCGGCGTCGACAGAGGCGTTTATTATGTATGTGTTAGCCACAGCGTAGGGGAACACCAAGTTCTCAACGTCCACCCACTTCTTTCCGTAGAGGCCGAAGATCAAGAAGAACGAAAAGCCGAATATCAGCAGTATGTACAACGACCAATAGATCACTGGAACTATGAACTCGCCCAGTGGAAGTGCCTGGCCGGGCCTAAGGCCGTTCTGCCATATCGATAGGGCAAGGTTGCTTTTCGGGAACATGTAGCTTGGCACCCAGGACTGGAACTGCGCCGCCATGAACGGCTCATTTAGCGCAGCGCCTACTGCCGTTATCGTCTTGTCGATGTTTCCGTAGAACTCTTGGCCTCCTCCGCCTACGTAGCTGACACCGCCGTTGACAAGGGTAATGAACAGCAACGGAACTAGCTCGGCCGCGGAGAGTCTCAACTTAGGGCTTATCCTGCCCAGTACTGCGTTTACCAGTGGTATGTATATAAATGGCAACATCACCGCCGTGATCAGCTCTCCCTTCGTGGTATACAGCCATGACAGGTTCGAAAGCACGGCTATGACTACCGTAAAAATTATAGATATCAGAATTGATCGTACTGTAAGTGCCTTGTTGAGTTTAACCTCTTGGCTCATTTTTTCACCTTAGCGAGGTGGGTGCATTCTCAAGATATTTATCACTTTTGATGCCAAAAGGATACGTTTATATAGAGGCGCGTGCACCGGGAAGAAATCTATTCGTGTCCATAAATTAATACATTAATTATATTTTGTATATATTTGTTACAATCGTCACAGTGTGATGACATGTCTAGAATTAGTATCCAAGAGAAAGAGGATAAAGTCCAGTAGCAATCAATCTGGGTGTCACAAAAAAATTTTTATAGATGTAAGGTCTCCCCGCTATTTTATGCACTTAGGGAGGCACTCTTTTGCAGGTGCCCTGCTAGCGTTTATCTTCGTACTCACTCTCCCCATGGCAGTTTCTGAGGTCGAGAGGAGATATCGGCCTGCTGATGGTGTGGTCGCCGGTGCTGGAGGATTTTTTGACATCAATTACGATAACATCAACAAAAACGTAATGGCCATCTCCAGCTTCGGCTCGAGGCTCACAGGTTATGTCGGCTCTGCTAAAGCCGCTGACTACATCGAGGGGGAGCTGCGGTCTTACGGTCTCAGGGTCGTTAGACAGCCGTTCCGTGTTATCGTGCCAGTCGACGAGGGCTCCAGCATATCTGTTCTGGACTCGAGTGAAACGAAATACGTGGCGTACGCAATTTGGCCCAACGGCATCCAAACTTCCACCACTCCGCCCGAGGGGCTAATCGGCCCTTTAGTTTACGTCGGCAGGGGGTCGCTGAGCGAGCTGGAGGGCAAGAACCTCCAAGGGGCCATCGCCCTGATGGATTACGAAAGCGGCAGCAATTGGCTTAATGTCGCAAAATTGGGTGCAAAGGGGGTTATTTTCATTGCCCCACCCCAACCTTCAACCTATTCAGAAGCTCTAGGCAAGTTTGTCGATACGCCCCTTTACTTCCCAAGGGTTTACGTGGCTTACGAGCAGGGCGTAAGCCTCAAAAGGATAGCTCCGTCACTCCCTTTGGTTCGCTTAGAGTCCAAGATGCGTTTAAGTGAGGTCACAGCCGAGAACATCATCGGCATATTAGAAGGTTCCAGGGCCGATGAAACGATCATAGTTTCCTCTTACTATGACTCTTGGGCTCCGGCGCCTCTGCTCGCGAGTTCAGCCAAGGAAGCTATCTCCCCAGCGTACGTCTTGGAACTTGCCAATGTGATGAGCAAAAGCAAACCCCTCAGAACGGTCTGGTTTGTTTTCTTTTCCGGTCACTGGCAGGCATTGCAGGGTTCAAGGGAGTTTGTCGAGAGGTATTACTTCGGCCCAGAGGCCGTTAACGGCACGTTAAAGCCAATGATGTTGATCAACGTCGGCAACCTAGACCCTGAAGGCACAGGCCTAGAGCTCATCAGGGGTGGGGCAGGGACCCTGTACGCCACCGTCGGCATTGCCAGCGGAATTACCCAGAGATACGGGTGGGTCCGGCAACAGATATTCACTAGGTACTTGCACGACCCTACTCTAATAGCCTCTGTACGGGACATGACCGGAAGCGAGCCGTCAGACTTAGTCAGAGAATTTTTCACTAACGACATGTTCTGGGGCACCGGAACTTATTACTACATGCTAGACTCCGAGCCTGCAGAGCTCACCAGGGGCTTGTCCTTCACCATCCAAACCTCATTCGCCAGCAAGCAATGGATCGGGGATCTCTCGGAGGCAAGAGCCCTATCCCCCGAAGAGGTGGCACGTCTGGCTCCGCAACTGGTCATAACGGGGCATCTGATAGGCTCCTTTGTCAACGAGCCCGACTGGGGCGCGCTATGGGCCGAGACATCACCGTTGAGGGTCTATATAATCCCAGGCGGATTCTCGCAGTACTCCGGCTTCATTACTTTGAAGGGAGAGACTTTAGTATACAACCTCACCAAGGGCTGGTACAGCCCTCTGCCTCACGCCCTCGTCCGCGTATCGGTTGGAATGGTAATCGGCGGCACTAACTACTTTCCGTATCCGTATCCCTTTAATAAATACATGGTGTACTCGGACGAAAACGGCCGGTTTGAGGTACATGGCCTCTCCCCATATCCCTTCATTCCCGGGAGGTACATCATAGACGCTTGGGTTGTCAACGAGACCTCTGGTAAGATAGTCTACGCACCGGATATGGGCGTCTATGGTGCAAAGGTCCTCCCGCCAATCGCTTCGCCGTTGGCGCACCCGGACAAGGCATCCGTTGTGCTGATGAAGGTAGGTGGAGCAATAACGATGTACGATGTGTTCGACCCTAGGACCGGCATACCTGGGCTAATACCCGATCTAAGAGCGCCCAGTTTCGGTTCGAACGGGGGCTGGTTCTATAACAAGGGCACGTTGTTAATGCCGCAAGACTTTCCATCTAAAGGGGAGTCGCTGTTCTATGGCGTATATTACAACGGCTATGAGCCCCTGGCATTGGTTTTTGGTTTGTCAGGAAGCAAGATGATGGTGATGGCCAAAAGCGGGGGTGTCTCAAGGGCTGTAGAGCTGAAGCCCTTCCTCGTTCTCGTGAACAACAGTCAGGCCGATCCGGAGGGCTATGGTATAACCTTATCGGGCGAGTCACCAAGCGTTTACGATGGAAACGCGTTAATCTATGCCGAGCAGATCGTCCTTCTTACGGGTTCCAGGTACGATAAGCTGAGTTCCAGAGGTGTGAGAAGCGTCAGCATAGAGGAGAAATTGACAAAGGCGGAACAATACCTAAAGGAGGCCAAGGTGCTCTACGAGGAGCGAAAGTACAGCGAAGCATATTCTAAAGCTCTGGTCGCTTGGGCATGGGGATCCAGGACATACGAAGAGGTCATGGTGCTCATTGACGACTCGGGCAGAACGAGCTTGTTCTACTTTGCCCTTATAATTCCAGCGGCGATATTAATGGAGCGCCTATTGGTGCACGCAGAGGGCAAGCGACAGCTGCTGAGCATCATTGCCTTGGGCGGGCTCATGCTTGCGTTTTTCGCCCTTGTACACCCGGCCCTGACCGTGATGACCAACTCAACCATGGCAATATTGGGCCTCATAGCGTTCACGCTTTTCATAGCTACGGCCGGAATCCTCGCAGATGCGACGCAAAAGATACTGAAGGAGATCTCCTACAAGGTTCTGGGCGTTCATACGATAGAAACAGAGAGGGTCGGCATTGTGGCCACTGCCTTTACGGTCTCCATCGAGAACATGCGTAGGAGGTGGTTCAGAACGTTGCTTGTTTTCATGAACTTGGTTTCCATATCGTTCGCTTTGACATCGTTGACCTCGATATCGCCCTATGTAGGCATCAAGTACGTGCCTTGGGGAGAGAACCTAGTAGCACCTTACTCCGGGATATTGGTAAAGAGCAGCTTCAGCGTTCCACCCGGAGATGTGCTCGGACCCTACACCGCACATTTAGTCCAAGGCATAGTTGGAGAAGGCGCAATGATGCTGCCTAGATCTTGGTGCTATCCATCATCTGTAGGGCCGAACGTTGGTGTCGTCACGAACTTGGTGAGCAAGAAAAGTACTGGCGAGATCAAGACTTATCAGATAAATGCCATGTTGGGCCTTACACCAAAAGATGTGAGCTATACTCTCGAGAATTACTCAATAACCCCTCTGATTTACGGCGGTGAAAAGTACTTCTGCATAATACCTGATACTGCAGCAAAGGCGCTAGATGTCACTCTGGGCGACAGGGTCACCGTCCAAGGTATAAGCTTCAGGATATCGGGTATCTATAACGCCACCCTCATGACTCCAGAGGCGATGCGCGACCTAAGCGGCGTGGGCATCTCGCCCACGGATCCTTACTACGTGCAAGCCCTCGGCATTGGCGTGACAGTCCCGCTAGTGGCCGGCCAACAACCACCACAGCTCTCATGGTCGAGGTTAATCGTAATCCCCTACGACGTAGCCATAGAACTTGGAGGCTATGTGGCCGAGGTATCGATCAGGTTCACCCGTGACGCTAATGCTGAAGAAGTGAGAAAACTATCGGCCGACTTGGCTAGCATACTGAATGTGCCTGTGTACATCGGGATTGAAGGCAGGGTCAAAGTGAGCTCAAGGGTGTCTACTTTTTCGGCGTTCGGCCTTGAGGGTGTGATCATGCTGCTTGCCATAGGCTCCCTTAACGTAATAGCGACCCTCATCGGAATTCAAAGGGAACGGGTCAAGGACATGTACACCTACACGACGGTAGGGCTCACCCCCACCGGCGCGATCACAATGGTCATGCTCGAGTCTACAGTCTACTCTCTGTTGGGCATTCTCATCGGATACTTCCTCGGTTTCATCGGAAATGACCTTTTCAGAAGCGTTGGGATATTGCCGACAAACTTCACTTTCAATTACGCATCGCTTTTCGCCATGGCCTCTCTGCTAATAACCCTTCTGTCAGCTCTCGTAGCATCCGTATATCCCGCTTATTCGGCGGCGAAACTGGTCACAGTATCTCTGGAAAGGAAGTGGAAACCGCCGACAAAGCCAAAGAGGGGTCACTGGGAGATTCCGCTTCCGATGAAGATAGCCGAGGTCGATGAGGTTGGAGGACTGTTAACCTTCTTAAGGGAGTACTATCTGGGAGCTGGGACAGAGAAGCCAAGCTTCAAGGTAAATAACGTGCATGCGCTGTCTGCAGGGGTTAGTGAATTAAGGCTCCGTGTGGAGTTGTCGTTGGCTCCCTACGAGGCAGGTGTCAACGGTACCGTTGACATTAATGCGCTGCGCGATGAGCAAGACAAGAGTTGGAACTTCATGATAGTGCTGGGAAAGGTTACCGGCGAAGAGGACATATGGGAAAAGGGCTCCTATGCATTCGTCGACGACCTGAGAAGGCAGATGCTGCTTTGGAGGTTCTTGTCCGTAGATGACAGAACAAAGTATATTACAATTTACAAATCACATCAAAGCAATCAAAAAGTCGAGTAGAGCATTTGCGTCCCCCGCTCGAAAAAATAAAAACTTAAATACCTTATTTAAATCAAAATTTTTCGGAATTGAATACCGAAGCCTCTGTCGGAAGCTCTGGTGAAACCCCAGGTGGATTCAAAAAGGGGCTCACTTGGAGGGCGTTGTTCGGTCTGATCGCTGTGGCCACGTTGTTTATACCTGTAAACATCTATCTGTACCTCTCTACCGGTATGCTCATATCCACAGCCACGGTGTACTTGATAGCAATACTACTATCGGAGATAGCTAGGTACACAGGGAATCCGCTTTCGAGGCAGGAGCTTTTCATAATATATGTGAGCATGGGCGCCGTGGCCGCAGCCATACCTCCGTACTACTGGCTGGTGTATCGGTCGTTTTTTGTTAACACTCCGGTTACGCTCGCTTACAGCATCGAGGGGGTACCGTTGCCTTATCTCGTTCCAGACTGGATCTCCCCTCCGATGGGATCAAGAGCGCACATGTACAGGACTCTATTCCAGCCTGAATGGTTAAAGCCAATCTTCGTTACCACCTCTTTCTTCCTCCTGTCCTTCATGGCCGACTTAGGCCTGAGCATTTTGATGTCGCGCATCACCGTAGAAGTCGAAAATCTCAGGTTTCCGTTTGCCACCATCGATGCCTCCCTCATAGAGACCATAACCTTACGAGAAAGCGAAAGACTCAGGATCTTCATGGCCGGGTTCTACCCGGGTTTGATCTATGGGGCCATCCTGTACGGCGGCTCCAGTCTCGGCACCCCAATCCTGCCTCTGCCGTGGATTGACCTGACTTGGTTCACTGAGAAATACATACCCGGAGCGATTATCGGGATCGCAACAGAGCCGTCGTCGTTCGTGTTCGGTCTCCTGCTCCCGATAAGCACCTCGTCAGCTATGCTGGTAGGCTCGGTCGCTGTTTGGATTGTTCTGAATTACTTGTTCACTGTCAATGGGGCTTTCTTTCCGCAATGGGCAACGGAGTACCATTCCGGCATGACCATAGCCTCTATTTACCAGAGGACCTTCCAGAGGATATGGATATCCCCTCAATTCGGTTTCGCCTTGGGCTTGGCAGCTGCTTTACTTCTGTACTTCAGGAAAAGCATCGTAAAGACCATGGTTGAAGGCTTAAGGGTTGGCGTAAGAACCAGATCAGAAAACTTCCCCTCCTTTGGCTTGGCCCTGTTATTATACCTGGCGGGCTCGTTAGGTTCGGTCGTGATGTTCAACTTGCTCGTGCCAGAAATACCCCTCTACATACCCCTGCTGACCTCCACCCTCATAAGTTTCATGATAGGAACTTTGGCCGCTCATTCCGTGGGAGAGCTTGGCTTCTTTCCGTCTATGCCTTGGCCCTGGCAGGCGATCGTGTACTTGACACCATACCAGGGTTATTCCGCGTGGGCCGTTTCACCTTATATATGTCTCGGATCGCCAGGCGGCATCTCTCAAGCTGTCAAGGTCTCTTATTTGACCGAGACGAGACCCAAGGACTACTTCAAAGCGCTGGTCGTGGCAACGGCTCTCAACGTTGCGTTCGGCTTCGTCATCGTTGACGCGTTCTGGAGGCTCGCGCCGATACCCTCGAGCGCCTATCCTGCCTCGATGATCTACTGGCCTGCTACAGCAACAAACGACTCCCTGTTCGTGACGAGGCAAATAAATCTCGATGTGAGGATGTTATTGGGATCGAGCGCCTTCTCCTTTGCCCTCTATTTGGTCGGTAACTTGCTACAAAGGTCCGGCATACCCTTCTCCGCAGTGCCTTTCCTAATAGGTTGCTACACTCTGCCGACTTCGGCTATCATGATCTTCCTAGGCTCGATTGTAGGTCAATATGGAATAAGCAGGTACGTGGGTAGAGAAAAGTGGAACCTCATGAGGGGCGTCCTCTCAGCAGGCGTATTTGCAGGAGTGGGTGTCTTCCTCGGGGTCAGCGTCTCAATAATGCTCATATCAAAAGCCTCGTGGGTGTGGCCTTGGTAAACCAACGCTCCACTCGCGTTCCCACATGGGTGTTGAAAAATGGTCGTTTTTCCAAAAGCCGGAATTTGAGCCGACGTTGCCGCGTGCTGGGATGTCAAGTTAAAGTATTTTTAAACAAGTCTCTTCTGCCGTTGGTGCGCGATGGAACAAAGGGTGGCGTTACTTTCGGTCTCGGACCTCAGGGGCCTTAAAGACTTCGCTGCCAGGCTTTTGGACCTCAACTTCATTATATATGCCACCGAGAACACGAGGCGAAATCTTGTCGAGGCAGGGCTGGCGGTCAGGGATGTCTCCGAGATAACAGGCTTTCCCAGCATATTGGGGGGCAGGGTAAAAACCATACACCCATTACTCTACGCGGGGATCTTGGCCTCTAGGTCTAGGACATCGCACATGGAAGAGGTCGAGAGGTTAAACTGTCCTCTCATCGACATCGTGGTCGTAAACCCGTATCCCCTCCCCAGGGAGGGCATGAGCCTGGAGGACGTAGTCGAAAGGATAGACATAGGCGGCATTGGGTTGCTCAGGGCGGCCGCCAAGAACTTCGAGTACGTTACGGTGATCTGCGACCCGGGCGATTACGGCCGCGTGATCGAGGAGCTCACTTCGGAGGGGGCGGTGTCGTTGGACACAAAGAAGCTCCTGGCGGCCAAAGCCCTCGATTTCGTTACGAGATACGACCAAGAAATTGCAAGGGTGCTCAACAAAGCCCTGTTCGGAAAGGACGTCCTCTACCTAGGCTACGAGAGGTCGGAGAAGCTCAGGTACGGCGAGAACTGGCACCAGAACGCCAGCCTGTACGTTGATCGCAAGCCCGAGGGTTTTGGAATAGCGAGAGCTAGGAGACTCGGCGTTGAGCACATGTCGTTCAACAACTTCTTGGACGCAGACGCGGCGCTGTGGGCAGCATCTGACCTGGCAGAATATACCGTGAGTTCGGTTGTGATCAAACACACGAGCCTGTGCGCAGCGGCGACTGGACCCGCGCCCTTAGAATCGCTAAAGGCAGCATGGGACGGAGATCCGGTGAGCTCCTACGGCGGCGTACTCGCCTTCACTTACCCGGTTAACCTAGACGTCGCCCGCTTTCTGTCCGAAAGGTTCATCGAGGTAGTGTTGGCCCCATCCTTCTCGGAGGAATCCGTGGACGTGCTTCTCAAGAAGAACAGGAGGTTAAGGTTGTTGGAGTTGGGCGAAATGGGGAAACGGGGAGAGGCCGAGGAGTACAGGTTCATCTCGGGGGGTTTGTTGGTCCAGGACAGGGACCTGGGCTACACCAGCGCCTCCGAGTTCAGGAACGTGACGAAGGCCGAGTTCCCGAAGGAAAAGCTCGAGCTGGCCAGGTTTGCCTGTATCGCGGCCAAGCACGTTAAGTCGAACGCTGTGGTCATAGCCAGGGAGTACAGGAGGGGCTTTTACCAGACGGTGGGCATAGGCGGGGGTCAGCCGAACAGAGTGGACGCCATATCGAAGCTCGCCATCCCGCGCGCGCTTGAGTTCTGCAAGAGGAACGGGCTTTCGTCAGTTGAAGTGCTGGGCGAATGTGTGCTGGCCTCGGACTCCTTCTTCCCATTTCCCGACAGCATAGAGGTCATGGCCGACGCTGGCCTGAGGTACGTAGTCCAGCCCGGGGGGTCAAAACGCGACCCCGAGGTCATAGGTGCCGCGGACAGGAATGGCATGGCCATGCTCTTCACTGGGAGGAGGTGTTTCAGGCATTGAGCAGCTCCTGTGAAAATGGTGAATACGCACAGGTGCTTAGGGAGCTCTATGGGCTCAGGGGCATAAAGCTTGGTCTCGACGTCATAAGCGGTTTGCTTAAAGAGCTAGGTAACCCAGAGCGGGACTACCCGATAATCCTCGTCGGGGGCACGAACGGCAAGGGGTCCACGACCGCCATGATAAGCTCAATGCTCCGCGAGGAGGGGCTCAGGGTGGGGAGGTTCACGAAACCGCATCTCTGCAGGTTCACGGAAAGGGTCGTCGTTGACGATGCGGAGATAACCCAAAAGGAAGTCGTCGAAATTTACAACGAGGTGAAACAGGCCGGAGGCCGGGTCTCGAGCAGGCTGGGGCGGTTCCCGACGTTTTTCGAGTGCTGCGTCGCGATGGCGTATGAGTACTTCTCGGAGAGGAAGGTCGACGTGGCGGTTGTGGAGGTCGGCATGGGAGGCAGGCTGGACGCGACGAACGCTTGCGATCCCGATGTCTCGGTTATAACGAACGTCTCGCTTGAGCACAAGAGCCACCTCGGGGATACCGTCGAGAAGATAGCAGCGGAGAAGGCCGGCATCATAAGGCCCGGGCGGCCGACGGTATCCGCCTGTTCGGGCCCAGCGCTCAAGGTCATCGAGGAACGTTGTGCGGCATTGCGCTCGGAGCTCATAGCTGTCTCCAAGGACGTCAAATACGACGTTCTGAAATCGGATCTCGCTGGGCTGGAGCTGAACGTCGATTTCGGAGATGTGCACCTTCGCAACGTAAAGGTGAACATGCGGGGCAGGTTTCAGGCGGCGAACGCGGTGACTGCGATGGTGAGCGTCCTCAAGTCTTCCGAGGTCATAGACAAGGTCAATTTCGACGAGCGGACTTTGAGGAGGGGCCTTGAAAAGGTGTCCTGGCCGGGGAGGCTCGAGCCTATCAGCCGCGAACCCTTGGTCATACTCGACTGCGCCAAGGACCCCTCCGCCGCCGAAGCGCTGGCGTCGAGCCTAGAGGAGATCTTGCCTAGAAGCAAGTTCAGGACGGTCGTCAGTATATCATCCGACAAGGAGTACGACAAGATCTTGTCTTCCATCGCGAGGGTGACCGAGGAGTTCGTGCTGACGAGACATGGCGTCATGGGTAGGGCCCTGCCCTTCGAAAAGATGGCCGAGGTCTTGGATGGCATAGGGGTTAAGTACGTCTCAGAGCCGACTGTCGGCGAGGCGGTGAGGCGTGCGCTGGCGTCAGCGGGGAGAGGCGGAAGGGTGTTGGTCACGGGTTCCGTCTTCACCGTCGGCGAGGCTAGGCCCATCTGGTCGGGCGAGCCCTACGACGGCTTCTGACGGTTCTCGAAAGCGCCGGTAAGAACCCGGACGACCGGCACTCCGACCAACGTGCCAACCAGAACTAAAATCACCCTTTCGACGGGGTAGACCCAGAAAACCGCATGCCACAGCGCAACAAACCCTTCCCTGCTCATGCTTCCTGTAAAACCAAGCACACACTGGAACAGCAAGCTTCCTGTCGAATGTTGTCCCATGGTGCCCAACAGGGCGCACCCTGAGAACCTCTTCCAAGTTATTCGTTCAGCTTTTTCCCCGGCGGCATCCAGCCTGGTGAGCACCAAGGCTATCGGAATAGCGACCAGATGCAGCCAGTGAAATGGTACGTCGAACTCTGAGCCGAAGAGCCCGATGCGCACGAAGACCAAGGTGAAGGGCCCCAACAGGAACGCGAGCAGCGCAAGCATGTAAACCAGCAAAGCGGGCCATGTCCTCTTCCTGTAAAGCAGCCCCACTATCAAGGTGTTCGCCGCAGGGGGCAGGAAGTCTAGGAACAAGAAGGCCGGCGGCTTGGCAACAAATCCCAGGACGGTACCCAGAACGACCACGATGGTGCCTTGGAGAGGCCCCAGCAAAACGCCGTATAGCGGAAGTATCACATCCGAGGCCGAGAACCTCCCACCTGGCAGCCCTATGACCGGGAAGGTAGGCACAACCCTGAGCGCCATGAGCAGCGATGCGAATATGGACGAGATGACAAGCGTCCGCGCCTTGGGTCCCAAACTCTCGATTTCAAGCCTCAGGCTTTCCACTCCGAAACCCCCGCCTGTCAGATCTTATCACGAAGGCATCTGTAACCACAATATCTACCCTCACGTCGTTTTCGCCGCTTGGCACCTCATCGAAAAACTGCTCGGAGAAAGCCAAGCCGACAGTTCTCCTATTACCTCCAAGCCTTTTCAAAAACCTGTCGAAATAGCCCTTGCCCCTGCCGAGCCTGTTGCAGTGCACATCAAAAGCCCTACCTGGGACTATTACGAGGTCTATATCCTCCTCGGCAACGGGTCTAATTCGGTTGCGGTCTGGCTCCATGACGCCGAAGATCCCTTCCCTAAGCTCCTCGAGGTCGAGTATCTCGCAGGGTATGAGATCCTTCCCATCCTCGTCAATGAGAGGCACGACAACCCTCTTGCCCGAACTCAACATGTCCTCGATGAGCCCGGTCGTGTCGACCTCATCCTGCTTTGAAACGTAAGTCATTACGCACTTGGCTTTTGAAAACTCCTCGAGGCCCTTCAGCTTGGATATCGCCCTTGAGCTCTTCTCGGATCTCGTTTCGGCTGACATCAGCGAGAGCCTGCATCTAACTAGCTGCCTAACCCTCTCCTTCGGTTCGCTCGTTTCACCCTCCAATCCACGGTAGGGTCATAAGTAGGTGACAAAAAACGTTGTTGACTTTCCAAAGTCCATTTTACAAGGAGATGTGAACAACATTGAAATTCGCCAGCAGGGAAGTATCATCGAGATGGCAAAATTTGAGCCTCATCTCCGCAGGTGGTGAGTGGTGACGGTAGGGGTTTTATTGGTGAGCTATGGTTCCAGGGAGGCGTGCATGGCCGAGGCTCTGTCGAGAAGCGGAAGGGGTGTCAAACTTTTCGTCGCTGACCGTCAGAGGAACCCGCTCAACGTAAGGCTGGCCTCGGAACATGTCGTGATAAGCGATCTGAACGTCCGAGAGGTCGCGGAGTTCGCCCGCAAGAACGCCCCTATGATAGACTTCGTGCTCGTCGGCCCTGAGGCACCCATCGTGGGTGGCATAAGGGATGTCATAGAGGGGGAGCTGGGTATACCGGTGCTGTGCCCGACGAGCGCGGCAGCTGTTGAGGGAAGCAAGTCGAAGCAGCGCAGGCTTATAGAGAAGGTCGCGCCGGAAGCGAACCCTCCGTACAAGGTCTTCCCGAGGAACGGGAGCGTGGACGTCGACTCGCTGAAGAGGGAGCTTTGGTCCCTGCTCGACGAGTTCGGCGAGGTCGTGGTGAAGCCGGACGGTTTGGCTTCGGGCAAGGGGGTTGGTGTTTGGGGCGACCACTTCTCAGACAGAGCAAGCTTCTTCGAGTACTTCATGTCACTTTATTCGCAGGGGCCCGTGGTTGTCGAGAAGAAGATCGACTGCGAGGAGTTCAGCCTGCAATTCCTCTCGGATTCGAAGAGGCTGATACCAACGCCGGCCGTGAGGGACTACAAGAGGGCTTTCGATGGCGATGCGGGACCGAACACGGGTGGCATGGGGTCGTACAAGGACACGGGTGAAATCCTTCCTTTCATGGACGTGGAGGACTTCGAAAAGGGGGTGGAGTTGGCCAACAGAATATTCAGGGCCATCCTCTCAGAGGCGGGGGAGGGGTCTATGAGGGGTTTCCCTATGTACATGGCATACGCTATATCGAGCGACGGCCTCAAGATCTTCGAGGTGAACAGCAGAGCCGGAGACCCTGAGGTGATGTGCATCCTTCCGGTTCTGGAGGATGACTTCGTCGAGGTTTGCTTCAAGATGCTGGACGGATCCCTCGGCCCCCTGCGTTTCGGGAGAAAGGCCACTGTGGCAACGTACCTTGTGCCGCCTACCTACGGCGGGAGGCAGCCGGGGCCGTTCAGGGAGATCGAGGTAGACCTCTCGGAATGTGAGGAAGCGGCATCGAGAAGCGGTGGCTCGATGAAGGTCTACCCTGGCTCTATGGACCTGAGGGACGGCAAAAATTTCTCGCTGAGGTCAAGGACCGTTTGCGTTGTCGGCATCGGGGATGGAATAGAGGAGGCAAGGCAGATATCTCTCGGTGGGATACGCGCGGTCAGGGGGAGTGGCTTGTGGCACAGGTCGGACATCGCGTCGCGGGAGCACATATCCAAGAGCGTGAGGCACGCGAAGGCCTTAAGGGGTGAGCGCTGATGTCACACTGGATCGAGGACCTGATGAGGGCCGACGAGGAAGTGGGTGCGCTCGTCCTCAAGGAGCTTAAGCGACAGCGCGAGACGCTGGACCTCATACCGTCCGAGAACTTCGCCCCGCTTCCGGTGATGGCCGCCCTGGGCTCCGTCTTCACCAACAAGTACTCAGAGGGTTTCCCCGGGCGCAGGTACTACGGTGGCAACCAGTTTGTGGACGAGGTCGAGAGCTTGGCGGTAGAGAGGGCCAAGAAGGTGTTCGGCGTCCCGTACGTGAACGTGCAACCCTACTCTGGCACCCCGGCTAACCTAGCTGTATACCTGTCAACCTGCGATGTCGGCGACACCATAATGGGGCTGGACCTAAGGGAGGGTGGCCATCTCTCCCACGGCTGGAGCGTCAGCCTCAGCGGCATTCTGTACAAGAGCATACCCTACCACGTGAGGAATGACGGCTTCATCGACATCGATGGGGCGAGGAGCTTGGCAAAGGAGCACAAGCCCAAGCTGATATGGTGTGGCTATTCCGCCTACGTGAGGGAGTTCCCGTTCAAGGAGTTCGGGGAGATAGCTGACGAGGTCGGGGCGTACATGGCCGCGGACATAGCGCATATCGCGGGCTTGGTCGCAGCGGGCGTGCACCCCAACCCCTCACGGCACGCCCACATAATAACCACCACCACGCACAAGACCCTGAGAGGCCCTCGCGGGGCGATGATAATGGTGACGGAGAAGGGCATCGCCAAGGACAAGGAGCTGCCCGGGAGGATAGAGAAGGCGGTTTTCCCGGGGCTACAGGGCGGTCCCCACGACAACAACACAGCGGCGATAGCTGTGGCGCTCAAGCTGGTGCAGGAGCCCGGATTCAGAGAGTACGCCGAGCGGGTGGTGAGGAACGCGAGGGCGCTCGCCAAGGTGCTTCTGGAACGCGGCGTGAGGCTGGTTACGGGTGGAACTGACACGCACATGGTGCTCATAGACCTATCTGAGATGGGCGTCGGGAAGGGCGTGCTCGCGCAAGAGGCCCTTGAGCTGTGCAACGTGATCGTCAACAAGAACACTGTGCCCAACGAGAGGTCATCGCCCTTCTACCCTAGCGGCATAAGGGCAGGGACTCCCGCGGTGACCTCACGGGGCATGGGTAACGCCGAGATGGAGGAGATCGGCGGCATAATGGCTGATGTGCTCTTCGAAGCGCTAAAGTTCGAACTGCCTCAGAGGGGCAGGCAGGAGTACATCAGGGGATTTAGGGCAAAGATGTCCGAGAGTGAGGTCGTGATCAGGTCCCGGGAGAAGGTGAGGGCCCTGTGCGAGAAGTTCCCCCTATACAAGGAGCTTGGGTGAGACCATGGGCGCCAAGATCCTGAGCGGCAGGCCTATAGCTGACGCTATGTTGGCTGAGGCAAGGGCCAAGGTCGAGAGGCTGGGCTTCGCGCCGTCTCTGCACATCGTCAAAACCTCGAACTCACAGGCCCAGGATGTATTCGTAAGGACGAAGGTGAGGGCATGCAGATCTGTCGGGGCGAGAGCGGTTGTGCACGAGCTCAGCGGCCCCTCCGAAGCTGAGATCATCTCCCTCATCGGCAAGTTAAACCGAGACGATGATGTGCACGGAATAGTGGTCCAGCTGCCTCTCCCAGATGGCATCTCGACCATCAAGGTTCTTGAGTCTCTGGATGTTGGTAAGGATGTTGACGGCCTCCACCCGCTGAACCTAGGTATGCTGCTGGCTGGCTGCGAGGCCAGGCCCACAGCGACGGCTTCCGCCGTATTAAAGCTACTAGAGGAGCACAAAATAAACGTGGAGGGATCTGACGTGGTCGTCGTAAATAACAGCCTGCTGGTCGGCAGGCCGCTTTTCGCGATGCTAACCCAGCGGATGGCAACGGTGCAGGTTTGTCACGTGAAGACGAAGGGTCTGCGCGAGAAGACCTCGAGGGCGGACATCCTTATCTCGGCAACCGGCGTGCCGAGGGTCATAACGGGCGAAATGGTTGCCGAGGGGGCTGTGGTGGTCGATGTCGGCGCTGGCTTCGTAGATGGAGCGCTCGTCGGTGATGTTGACCTTCAAGGGGTTTCCGAAAGGGCCTCGGCCGTGAGCCCTGTACCAGGGGGGGTCGGCCCCATAACAGTGGCAACCATCATAAGTAACTTGATAAGCTGTGCCATCGGGGGTTAAGTCGGAGGTCGATGCGGTTGTTGAGGATAGGGGTGCTCGCCTCCACTCGGGGCACCGACATGCAGGCAATCATAGATGCGATAAGGACTGGCAGGCTGGACGCCGAGATAGTGTGCGTGATAAGCAACAAGAGGGACGCGTACGCGCTTGAGCGCGCAAGACAACACGGCATAGAGGCGCTTTTCCTAGACCCAAAGGGAAAGGCGCAGGTGGAGTACGATATGGAGCTAGCCTCGGAGCTGGAGAGGAGGAAAGTGGACCTGGTTCTGCTGATAGGCTACAACAAGTTCCTCAGCCCCGAGTTCGTGAAAAGGTTCAGGAACAGGATCATGAACATCCACCCCTCCTTGCTCCCAGCCTTCCCGGGCTGGGACCTTAACGTGCACCGGGCTGTCCTTGACTACGGTGTGAAGGTTACGGGGTGCACGCTCCACTTCGTGGACGAGAGCAGAGATGCCGGGCCCATAATAATACAGAAGGTGGTGGACGTAAGAGAAGAAGATGACGAGGAGGCCTTGAAGAGGAGGGTTCAGGAGGCAGAGGGCGAGGCTCTGATCGAGGGCATCAAGCTCTTCCAAGAGGGAAGGTTGTCTGTTGAGGGAAGGAAGGTCAGGATACTAGGCCATGGTAGCAGAGGTTAAAGACAGGCGCAGCTCTCGGAACTCCGGGCGCATGGACGTATCCCCGAAGTACCGCGGTTTAGGCGTAGACCCCACGAAGAGATACCTGGCCCTTTTCAAGGAGCTGTTGGACTCAGAGTTCGAGGGGGCTTTCACGACGGTCCTCTCCCATCCCAGAGACCGAGACATGGGCTTTGTGCTACACGTCGACGGGGCAGGCAGCAAGCCCGTGCAGGCGTACTTGAACTGGAGGGAACTGGGCGACGGAAGGGCATTCCGGGGTATAGCGCAAGATGTGGTTGCGATGAACGTCGACGACATTATAGCGGTGGGCGCGGCTCCCGTAGCTTTTGCCGACTACGTGTCTTTGAACGCTTTCTATGTGGACAGGGGAGTGGTGCTTCGCGCCCTGTGCAGCGGCTTCTTGGATTGCAAGAGGTTGCTCAGCGAGCACGGCCTGCCGATGAAGTTCGCCGGAGGCGAGACCGCGGACCTACCTGACCAGGTTGGGACGCTGGACGTATCTGGTTGTGTGCTGGGGGAGGTGGGCATCTCGGAAGTCATAACCGGTGGTTCCGTGGGCCCCGGCGACGTTATAGTTGGCCTTGAGAGCGGTGGTACGTCCTCGTACGAGAAGGTTTTGAACAGCGGCATCATGTGTAACGGCATAACCATGGCGAGGCATTGTCTATTGAGCCGCGCGTACAACAAACTATATCCCGAGACCTATAGGTCCTCTGGCAGGAGGTATAGCGGCCGGTACAAGGTAGACGACTACGTGGATTTTCTCGGGATGACCGTAGGCGAGGCGCTCTCATCACCCAGCAGGCTGTTTGCCCCCATCGTCGCGAAGGTCTTGGAAAAACACAGGCACGGCGTCAGGGCGCTGGTGCACAACACGGGAGGCGGTCTTACTAAGTGCCTCAGGCTGGGAAGCCGCATACACTACGTAAAGGACAACCTCCCCGAGCCGGATCCCATATTCATCCTGATAAAACGGGAATCTAAGGCGAGCTGGGGTGAGATGTTCATGGACTTCAACATGGGCGTGGGCTACGAGCTGGTCGTGAAAAAGGAGGTGGCAGAGGACGTCATCGGAGTCTCGGAGTCCTTCAAAGTAGGTGCGCGCATCATAGGCAGGTGCGAGAGGAGCAGAGGACCAAACAGGCTGACCGTCAGAAGCAAGTACGGCACCTTCACCTACACCAAAACTTAACGCGAGTTCACGGGACGAGAGGATTGCCAGTTTGGCTCGAGGCTCGGCCTGGCGAAAATTAACAGAAACCTATAAATTTTAAAGGGCGTAAACAACAGAGTATAAAAGCCCTCTCTTTGCGAGCTAAGGATGTGAGGTTTCAGGCAAGCGTCGAAGTCAGGCTCAAAGAGGGATACTTTGACCCCGAGGGACAGGCCGCAACCTCTGCCCTCAGGGACCTCGGATATCCGGTCGGGGAGGTCAGGGTTTACAAGGCGTACGAGTTCACGGTGGAAGCCAGTTGCGAGGCCGAGGCGAAGAATGTCGTCGAGGACATCTGCAGGAAGGTCTTGGCCAACCCAACAAAGGACGACTACCGAATTCACCTAGAAGTGATAGCTCAGCATGGGAAGTGTTGACGAGCTGTCCTCGGTTGCGAGCGTTGACATCCTGGGTTTAGACGAGGGGGGCCTCTTGGAGACCAGCAGGAGGCTGACCCTAAACCTGGCGCTCGAGGAGCTCCTTTACATAAGAGACCACTTCAGAAGGCTTGGCAGATCACCCACCGACGTGGAGATACAATCAATAGCGCAGACTTGGTCGGAACACTGTTACCACAAGACCTTCAAAGCGAAGGTGTTCTGCGACGACGGAACCACGGTTGAGGGCATATTCAGGACATTCATCTCGAGGGCGACCGAGGAGCTAGGCAAGCCTTGGTGTGTTGACGTCTTCAGGGACAACGCGGGCATCGTCGAGTTCGAGGATGGGTACTGGTTGGCCGCTAAGGTTGAAACTCACAATCACCCGTCTGCCATAGAGCCCTTCGGGGGTGCGGCCACAGGCGTGGGAGGGGTTATAAGGGACATCCTGGGCGTCTGGGCCGAGCCAATAGCCTGCACCGACGTCCTTTGCTTCGGCCCCCTCAACACTCCTTACGAGTGCCTGCCGAAGGGGGTCAAACATCCTAGGTACATATTCAAAGGTGTCGTCTCTGGTATAGGGAGCTACGGAAACAACATGGGCATACCCACCGTGAACGGCGCGGTGGTGTTCGACGAGAGCTATACGGGCAATGTGGTGGTCTTCTGCGGTTGTTTGGGCATCCTCCCGTCCGAAAAGTTCGTGAGGAACACATCCCCCGGGGACGCGATCTTGCTTGCCGGTGGGAAGACCGGAAGGGATGGCATACACGGTGCGACCTTTTCATCGTATAGGTTGACCAGCGAGTCGGAGCTCAGCGCGCGGTCCGCGGTCCAGATACCGAACCCGATAGAGGAGGAGAAGCTGGCGCGCGCCGTCCTCAGGGTCAGAGAACTGGGGCTCGCCAGCGGCATAACCGATCTGGGAGCCGGTGGGATATCTTCGGCAGTGGGCGAGATGGCGCACAGGTCGGGATGTGGGGCAGTGGTGGAGCTGGATAAGGTACCTCTCAAAGCCCAAGACATCCTGCCTTGGGAGATATTCCTGTCGGAGTCGCAGGAGAGGATGCTGCTCTCCGTGCCGCCCTCGAACGTCGAGGGCGTCTTGAAGGTCTTCGAGGAGGAAGAGGTTGAGGCCACCGTCATAGGCGTGTTCACCAAGGATAGAGTGCTCAGGGTTAAATACCGAGGCCAGGTTGTGGGCGAGCTGGATATGGTTTTTCTATTCAACCCGCCGATTTTGAACATGAAGGCATCTTGGAGCGGGCGTGTTGAGCACGAACCGGCCTTAGATGCCCCTCAGGACCTCCAGGGAGTTCTCATTAAGCTTCTGGGCTCCCCCAACATATCGAGCAAGGAGGCGGTTGTTAGGACGTACGACCAACAGGTGAGGGGCAACACGGTCCTGACCCCGTTCTTAGGTCTCAGGCCGGTGCCATGCGATGCAGCTGTCGTAAAACCTCTCGAATCCTCGGAAAGGTGCGTCTCCATATCCTGCGGCATAAACCCCCGCTACGGCAAGATCGACCCCTACTGGATGGCCGCCTCATCGATAGACGAGGCCATAAGGAACAACGTTTGTGTCGGCGGCAGGAGGATCTGCCTCTTGGACAACTTCGTATGGGGCGACCCGTGGAAGCCGGAGGAGCTCGGAGGTATCCTTAGGGCGGCGAGGGCTTGCTACGACTTCTCCAAGGCATTCGGAGCGCCTTTCATATCTGGAAAGGACAGCCTCCACAACGAGTCCCCCCTAGGGCCGGTAACGCCCACCTTAATGATAACCGCGATCGGCATAGTACCTGATGTCAAGAGGGTTGTATCGCCGGTACTCAAGACTCCGGGCGACGGGATTTTCATCATCGGATCAACGAAGGCCGAGCTGGGAGGCTCTGAATATTACGGCCTCTTGGGGTACTTGGGCAAGAGCGTACCTAAGGTTGACATCGAGCTCGCACCCCTGATAATCTCGAGGGTGGTTGAAGCCATTGACGCCGGCCTGGTCTCAGCGTGTCACGATCTCTCCGAGGGCGGCCTGGGGGTAGCGGCCGCTGAGCTGTCGTTATCTTCCAAAGTCGGTCTCGAGATCGACCTCAGAGAAGTTCCCGTGGTCGACGCTCGCCGCGATGATGTGGTGCTCTTCTCGGAATCGAACACCCGCTTTCTGGTTGAGGTCCCACCGGACCTTGAGGAGGAGTTCGAGTTCGTCATGAGGGATGTGCCGCACGCGAGGATAGGCCGGGTTGTTCAAGAGGAGGGGCTGAGGATAGTGGGCACCGACGGCAGGTTCGTGGTCGACTTATGTCAAGAGGACGTCAGGAGGGCTTGGAGCGTGAGCTGGCCTTGAGGCCGGATGAAGTTCGCGTCTGTATACTGCGCGCCCCTGGCACCAACTGTGACAGGGAGACGGCGAGGTGTTTCAGGGACCTCGGAGTTCAGGTCTCCGTGTTGCGCGCCAACGAGCTCAAGGGCGATGCCATTGAGCTTTTCGACCTGCTCGTAATACCAGGGGGTTTCTCATACGGCGACTACGTCAGGGCTGGCGCGCTCTGGGCCAAGAGGCTTTTCGCGAGGTTCAGGGACGCTATCTTAGACCACGTGGAATCCGGCAGGCTGTTGCTAGGCATTTGCAATGGGTTCCAAGTTCTTGTCGAGGCAGGGCTGCTGCCCTGGACGGCGAGGGACGGCAGGCCGACGGCCTCCTTGGCGGTAAACGCTTCCGGCAGGTTCGAGTGCAGATGGGTCGTCGTTAGGAACGAGAACAGGGGACGTTGTGCCTTCACCAGCAAGATTCCACAAGGCGCGCTCCTGAAGCTGCCGGTGGCGCACTCGGAGGGCAGGTTTCTGCTCGCTGAGCGCGAGGCTGAGTCGAACCTCAGGAGGCTCCTTGAGAACGACCAGCTCGTCTTCAGGTACGCGGACGTTGAGGGGTCTCCGGCGCGCGGCGTATATCCCTACAACCCGAATGGCTCCTACGAGGACATCGCTGGCGTGTGCAACGAAGCCGGGAACGTGCTCGGCCTCATGCCGCACCCGGAAAGGGCCTTCTATCCGTGGCAGTACGCGTCCCTCCTGGGTGAGGTGCGCTCGTTGCCTGGCGGAAGCGGACGGTTAATTTTGGAGTCGGCGGTCGAATACATTTGTAGCGAACTTTAGGCCGCAATTTCTCAAATTGGAGCTGACGGCGTGAGTGTCGCATTAGATCTCAACACTGCGAGCCTTGGAGCCTTGACCTGTAGGCCTCCAGCTTCTCCGAGAGCTCCCTATCCCCGACAGCCAAGATCTCTACGGCGAGCAATGCGGCGTTCTTGGCGCTGTCTATTCCAACGCAAGCGACTGGCACGCCCGTCGGCATCTGGACCATGGACAACAGCGAATCCAGCCCGCCAAGCTTGACCGACCTCGGCACTCCTATGACCGGTTTCGTGGTCCTCGCCGCTATCGCGCCTGGGAGGGCTGCGGACAGGCCAGCTATCGCCAGGAACACTTCCGCGTCGCTCGACATGACATACTCATCAAGGGTCCTCGGGTTTCGGTGCGCGGAGATCACCCTGATCTCCGCGGCGACTCCGAAATCCCTGAGCGTTGAGGCCGCCTCCTCCCCGAGGCCGAGGTCTGTCTCGCTTCCAACCACAACAGCCACCTTGCGCCCAGTCATCCGCACCGTTAAACACCTCACAGGCCGTTCGTCCTCTGGAGCGTCGCGCCGAGGCTTTTCTTATCCCTCTTGCTCTCGACCGGTATGTCGTGCACGTACTTGCAGGTCAGGCATCCCAGGCAGAGCTCGTTCTCGTTCATGCCTATCGCCGACGTGAGGTTGTCGATCGTGTTGTACTTGAGGGAGTCGGCTCCCAGCTCCTCAGCGACCTTGTTGCAGATCTCCTCGTGGCTCAGCCCAAGGTACTTCCTCGCGATGAGCTCCTCGCGGTAGAAGTCGATACCGTATGGGCATCTGTCGAGCAGCGGTGGGCAGCTTATCCTGACGTGTATCTCCTTTGCCCCGACCCTCTTCAAATCGCTTATGTACCTCCTTACGCTGGCACCCCTGACTATGCTGTCGTCCACCACGACTACCCTTTTGCCGGTAACCACCACGCCGAGCGGGTTAAGCTTCTTCCTAACAGCATCCTGCCTGTCCTTGTGCCTGTCCAGTATGAAGCTCCTCCTGTAGAGGTACCTGTCCTTCTGGAAGCCCTCCTTGACCGGTATCCCGGTAGCGAGCGAGAAGCCGGTGGCGGCGGACCTCCCCGAGTCCGGCACGGGTATTACTATGTCGGCGTCGACCGGGAAGCTCTCGCCCAGAACCCTGCCAAGCCTCTCCCTCACATCGTAGACGCTCCTGCCCTCGAAGACGGAGTCGGGCCTGGCGAAGTAGACGTACTCGAACATGCAGTGCGCGTGCCTCCTTGCGCTGACAACCTGTTTGGAGTGCATCCCCGATGGCCCGATTGCAACCACCTCCCCGGGGCGTACCTCCCTCACAAACTCGGCCCTCATGTAGCAGTCGGAGAAGGCAACCGATTCCGAGCTCACGAAGAAGCCATCCTCGTTGTAGCCGAGGGCCAACGGCTTGAAGCCGTACGGGTCTCTGAACGCCACAACGCCAGGCTCCTCCCCGGAGTATAACACGACCGCCGAGTAAGCGCCCTTCACGAGGGATGCCAGCTCCTCATAGCCCCCGAAAACACCCGCGACATTGAGCTTGCGTGCCAACAGGTAGGCGAGCAGCTCCGCATCGGTCCTAACCTCCACGTCCATCTCTTTCCTGACGAGCTCCCTCAGCTCGTTGAAGTTCGCAACGTCCCCGTTGAACGCCAGGGACAGCCTCTCGCCACCTACGCTCACCTCAACGGGCTGTATGAACTCCTCACCGTCCGCTCTGCCACGTGTCGAGTATCTGTTATGGCCTATGCCAGCAAACCCCGATATGTCGCCCCTGTGGTTTATCAGCTGGCTCACCAAACCCTTTAGCTTGAGGGTTCTGATGTCCTGTCCCTCAGACAGGAACGAAACGCCGACCGACTCCTGTCCCCTGTGCTGAACTGCGCACAGGCCCTCGTAGATGTAATCAAATAGCCTCCCCCCGTCCCAAACCCTGGCCGCGACCACCCCGCATCTGTCCCATATGAAGGGCTCCATGTTCACGTCGCCTCATCAAGTGATTCGAACCTACGCCCTGTCAACCTCTCATAGGCTTCGATGTACCGAAGCTTTGTGGCGTTGACGACCTCCTCTGGGAGTAGGGGTTGCTCAAGCCTGCTACCAGGCGGTGGGCCCTTCTCAGGCCAGCCCAGCCTCTCAGCCAAGTAGTCCCTCACTATCTGTTTGTCGAAGTCTTGCTGAGGCCTTCCTGGCGCATAGCCTTTGGCATCCCATAACCTGCAGACGTCGGGGGTCTCGGCCTCGTCGGCTAGAAGCAAGTCTCCTCTAAGCCTGCCGAACTCCAGCTTGAAGTCGGCGAGAATCAGGCCTCCGCGCTCGGCGTCTCTGCCCATAATTTCGTTCATCTTCAAGGACCATTCGACGATCCTGTCAAGCTCGCTGCCGGACGCCCATCCCCTGTCTAACACCTCGTCCACGGTAATGGGCCTGTCGTGCGCCTCGAACTTGGTCGTGAACTCGACGATCGGCTCTGGCAGCCTTTCGGCCAACAGGGGCCTCGCACCGTTCGGCAGCTTAACCTCGCCCCTCAGGAGGCGGCTCCAATAGGAGCCGTAAACGTAATTGCGCACTATCACCTCCACAGGCACTATCTCCAGCCTCTTTACGACCATCCTCCTCCTGCCCTGCAAACTCAAGAAGTGAGTCGGTATTCCCATGTCCTCGCACCTCTCAAAACAGTAGGCCGAAAGCTCGCACATGACGATCCCCTTCAGGGGGATCTTGTCCGCGAGCATAACATCGTAGGCCGATATCCTGTCTGTGAACACCATGAGGAGAGTTTCCTCGTCCAACTCGAATATGTCCTTCGCCTTACCGGACCTGAGATACCTCAAAGAGCTCTCGGAGTTCAAAGCGCCCAAACCCTGCCTACCACAAATTATTGATAAGAAATTCTTACAATTTAATGTAACTTATACTTTTTCATGTTAATTCTGGTTCTCCCGGGCGGGCATCGTTTTCGCATCAAGTTTAATAACTGCTCCCGGCTGCCAAGGGGTCGAGCCAACTTGCCCTATGAGGATGCCCTTAGGGACGTGCTATCAAAGGTCGAACAGCATGCCGCGTACAGGTCTAGGTGCCTAAACCTCATTGCCAGCGAGAACGTTACAAGCCCGATGGTGCGAAATATCCTCGCCTCAGACCTGGGCCACAGGTACGCCATAGGCTTCCTGTACACCAGGGTCTATCGTGGATGTCGCTACATCGACGAGCTCGAGGAAACCACCAACTACCTGCTCAGGACCTTGTTCAAAACCGAACACGTAAACTACGTGCCCGTTAGCGGCACCGTCGCCAACCTAGTGATGTTCAACGCCCTGACAAAGCCAGGCGACACCACGATGGCGCTCAGCGTGATGGACGGCGGCCACAGCAGCTTCAGGGAGTGTTCGAAGATTCACGGCGTCAGCATGGTGCCGTTGCCCTTCGACCAGACGAGGTACAACGTCGACGTAGACGGGGCGTCTAAGCTGATAGCGCGCGTCAAACCCAAGGTCGTTTTGTTCGGCGCGTCCGATTTCCTCTTCCCCCATCCTGTGGCGGAGCTCTCGCAGGTCATCAAGGAGAACGGCGGTATAGTGGCATATGACGCTGCCCATGTTCTGGGCCTCATAGCAGGAGGTTGTTTTCAAGACCCCCTCAGAGAGGGCGCCGAGGTCATAACGGGGAGCACACACAAGACCTTCTTCGGTCCGCAGGGGGGCATAATACTCTGCAACAGGAAACACTCCGAGAGCGTAGACCACTCAGCTTGGCAGATGGTCAACAACCACCACATCCACAGGGTTGCAGCTCTGGCCCTTGCGACGGTGGAGATGTTGGAGTTCGGAAGGGCTTACGCAGAGCAGGTAGTGAGGAACGCCAAGGCCCTTGCCGAGAAACTGCACGGCCTCGGTGTCAAAGTGCTATGCCCGGATCTTGGTTTCACGGAGTCGCACCAGGTCATAGTTGATGTAGGCGAGGGTAGGGGTCAAGCAATGAGCAAGCTCCTAGAGGAAGCCAACATAATCACGAACCAGATGCCCCTGCCGTGGGACAGGGGTGAGGAGCTTTGCTCGGGCATAAGGCTGGGAGTGCAAGAGGTGACTAGGATGGGCATGACCGAAGATGACATGGCTGTCGTGGCTGGGCTTATAGCCGAAGTGCTATTGGGCAGATGCAGACCCCAGGAGTTGCGAAGCAAGGTTGAGGGCTTTGCAAGCACCTTTCAAGAGGTAAAGTA
>Ga0078972_1007142_pt1 | contig 25327 bp, 25 predicted proteins | sample YelNatPaOPGAMG01_FD_67568 | JGI IMG/M metagenome (GOLD analysis project Ga0078972, IMG submission 67568) | Hot spring thermophilic microbial communities from Obsidian Pool, Yellowstone National Park, USA - OP-RAMG-01 (SPADES assembly) (version 2) | ecosystem: Environmental > Aquatic > Thermal...
AGTGTTTCGAGCGGCTGTGTCATAACCGCCGGCGCAGTAGATCTTGGGCCGGTTGTTGTCGTTGGGGTCGAACAACTGCTCGCAGTCGATCCAGTAGCGGGCACCGGGCATGTCGGCGCCGGTGGTCCAGGAATCGGTGGCGATGTTATAGATGCTCAGCCAGGGCCGGGCACTCACGTTGTAGCCGCCGATGACGTAGAGTCTGCCGTCATAGTACACGACCGAGGGAGCGCGCACCTCGCGGCCGGCGGGGATGTTGGCATAGTCCTGCCAGCCCGAAGCCAGGGTGGAGAGGGTGGTGGCCGTGGCCTGGGCCGAATCGCCGCCGCCGGAGGCGGTGACGATCAGGGTGTCGCTATCGCCCGGGTTGGAGGTCCAGGGCACGTGCACGGTCACGTCGAACGACCAGGTGCTGTTGTTGGGCATCACCGGCGTGGACGAGGGGCCGGAGACCGGCCAGGTGCTGGTGTAGGAGAGGTCGAAACTCTGGGTTACGCCGGTGGTGTTGACCACCTGGAAGGTATAGGTTACGTCGCTCCCCCGGCAGGCGCCGTCGCTCTGGGTTTCCGGATTGAGAATCAGGCCGGTGCGGAAGAAGAGGGTCCAGGTGTTGAGGGTGCCGGTATCCCCGCTCGCATCGTCGCAGACCATCAAGGTCCAGGTGCCCTGGGCGTTTTTGAAGTTGAAATCGTCCAGGTTGCCCTCGGGGTTCCAGGAGACGTAATAGTAGGGCGGGGGCGGGTTGTGGTTGACCGAGTCGGCCGGGTTGGGGGAAGATTCGTCGAACAGGACGTTGATGTTGTCGGCGCTGCCGTCCGGGTCGGTGTAGAGTTCCACCGTCGTCCCATCGGGACCCTGCAGATACATATCCAGGTCGCTGCGCCAGGTATGGGCGATCCACACCCCGACGTTGAGGTCGCCGATGGAGAAGGAGTCGGGGACGGCGATGGTGGAGACGACATAGTTCGGGCACCCGGCATCGGGGATGGCCAGCGGGGTGGAGTTGGTGTAGACGTAGGAGACGGCCAGGGGGCCGGCGCGGAAGAGGCTCTGGGGCGCTTCGAGAGCGGTTTCCTCCTCTGAGGCCTTTTCCGGAGCGACGGGGGGAGGAGGCGTCGGCGCCGGCCCCTGGGCCAGGGCAGCCGGAACCAGGCTACCCAGGATGGCCAGGAGGGCCAACAAGGTGAGCGGTATCTGACGTTTCATGGGGATTCTCCTCTCTTCTTTTCAGACGAACCGTACCCTGGTCTGTGCCGTTGGGATGTTCTCCAGAGATCCCCTGGACGGCATCCGGAAGATGGCTCGGCCGGCATCACCTCCTTTCAAGCGTTCCAGTTCCGGGTTGAAGAAGGGAGAAGGACAATTCTATTATACCCCAGGCGGGGGAGGATGTCAAGCACTCGCGTGGGGCAACCCACCGGGTCGTCCCTACGAACGAGGAACGATCAACGCTCAACCATCAACGTTCTATACCGGGGTACAAATTCCCCCTGGCCCGGGGCGCCCACGAAGCGGTCCTCCCGGACGACCGGCCGGCCGCCCATCCTCTTAACCCACGAAACGGGCCGAGTCTCCTGCCCCGGACTCTTCCCCCGAAGAGGGGGGATGGCCGGCCAGGTAGGCTTCGATGGCCCGGCGCAGGGCTTCCGGGGCCACCACCGAATCGGCCTTCCGCTCCGGAACGCCGCCCAACGCCTCGATGACCACCTCCGGGGTGATGCGGAGGGCTTCCTCCAGCGTTTTGCCCTCGGCCAGGCTGCAGGTCAGGCTGCTGGAGGCGATGGCCACCGGGCACCCCATCGTCTTGTGGGCGATCTCGACGATGCGCCCCTCACGCACCTTGATCCAGATATGGGCCATATCCTCCGGACAGAGCGGCCCTCCTCCCCCCTGGCCGGAGGCATCGGCGTCCTCCAGCGTCCCCACGTGGCGGGGATGGGTAAAATGCTCCAAAAGTGTGGGTGTATAACGCGGACTCATCGCACCTGCCTCCGCAAGATGCCTTCCAGGACTTCCAGGAAGCGCTCGATTTCCTCCGAGGTGTTGTAGAGATAGGGGCTGACGCGCACCGTTCCGGCCACGCCCAGCCGCCGGGCCAGTGGGTGGGCACAGTGACCACCCGAGCGCACGGCGATGCCCTCGTCGTCCAGGAGTTGGGCGATCAGGTGGGGGTTTACCCCTTCCACCGTGAAGGAGACGGCTGCCCCCCGGCGCTCCGGCTCCAACGGGCCGTAGATGCGGAGACGAGGCATGGCCTGCAACCCCTGCAGGAGTTGGGCCACCAACGCCCTTTCGTGGGCCTGGACCTCCTCCATGCCGATGGCCTGCAAATAGTCCACCGCTCCCACCAGTTTCCGGCCGCTCCAGGGGTCCTCCGCCCCGCCCAGGGCAATGCCGCCGGCCACGTTGGCCGTCCCGGCCTCGAACTTCCAGGGCAGGTCGTTCCAGGTGGAACGCTCCAGGGTGACATCGGCGATCATGTCCCCGCCGTAGAGGAAGGGGGCCATCCGCTCCAGGAGGGACCGCCGGCCGTAGAGAACACCGATGCCGAAGGGGGCCAGCATCTTGTGTCCGGAAAAGACCAGGAAGTCGCAGTCCAGTTCCCGCACATCCACCGGCATATGCGGCACCGATTGGGCTCCGTCCACCAGGAGAAGGGCGCCGGCGGCATGGGCCCGTCGGGCGATCTCCGCCACCGGGTTGATCGTCCCCAGGACGTTGGAGACGTGGGCACAGCAGACCAGGCGGGTGCGCGGCCCCATTTTGGCCTCCAGGTCGTCCAGGTCCAGGGTGCCGTCCTCCAGGATATCCACCACCCGCAGCGTCAGACCGGCCTCCTGCGCCAGGGCCTGCCAGGGCACCAGGTTGGAATGGTGCTCCATCAGGGTGATGACCACCTCGTCGCCCGGAAGAAGCCGCAGCGGACCGCTCTCCTGGCGCAGAAGGGAGTTCGCCACCAGGTTCACCGCCTCGGTGGTGTTGCGGACAAAGATGACCTCCCCTTCGTCCTCCGCCCCGATGAAGCGGGCCACGTTCTCATGGGCCTGCTCATAGAGCAGGGTGGCCTCCTGGCCCAGAAGGTGGGGGGAGCGGTGGATGTTGGCGTTGTAGTGGCTGTAGAAGGCCACCAGCGTCTCCAGCACCTGGCGTGGCCGCTGGGTGGTGGCAGCGTTGTCCAGGTAGATGAGCGGTTTGCCGCGAACGGTGCGCTGGAGGATGGGGAAATCGGCACGAACGGCGTTCGGGTCCATCGGTTTTCCTCACCAACGTTCCAGTTCTTCCAGCACGGCAGCCACGGCGGCCTCCAGAAGGCGTCGGCCCCATTCCTCCGAGGCCAGGTTGACATCGGCGCCGGCCGAACCGTCCGGATAGTGCTCGGCCCAGACCTGGGCGTTGGGCCAGACCGCCGGATGCACCACCGGCCGGACCTCCACCGGACGGTCGGAGACGACCCCCGGGTGCAGGGCCATCACCAGCGAAGTCTCCCCGGGCGTGCCGTGGCCGTCCTCCTTCTCCCCAAAGGCCTGGTCCAGGACAACCTTGACCCCGGGGAGTTCCCACCAGGAGACGACCTTGATGCGCAGTTCGCCGTGGACATCGTTGGCCTCGGCCACGCCGGAGAGGAGCACAGGGGTGTTGCCGCCGTGCCCGTTCAGGAGGAGGATGCGGCGAAAGCCGTGCCGGGCCAGCGAGGCCAGGATGTCGCAGGTCACCTGAAGCAGGGTGCTGGAGCGCAGGGAGATGGTCCCGGGAAAGGCCATGTGGTGGAGGGACATGCCGTAGGGGAGCGTCGGGGCCACCAGGACCCCGCTGCGCCGACCGGCCTCCCGGGCGATTCCGGCCGGCACCAGGTGGTCGGTGCCGATGACCGCCCGGGGACCGTGTTGCTCCGTGCTCCCCACCGGGACGATGATGCGGTCATCGTGCTCCAGGTAAGCAGCCACCTCTTTCCAGGTCATCTCGGCCAGCATCATCTTTCACCTCGCCAATCCTGAGCCCTAAGCCCTGAGCCCTGAACCCTGAGCCCTGAGCCCTGAACCCTGAGCCCTGAGCCCTGAACCCTAAGCCCTAAACCCTAAATCCCTCCCCCCAACCACTTCGTTCGTACTCCCCCCAGACGCGCTCATAGACGGCGAGCGTCTGCCGGGCCAGGGTAGCCCAGTTATAACGCTCCAACACCTCGCGGTAGGCGTTTTCCACCCGCTGGCGGGTCCAGTCGGGGTGCTCCAGGGTATGGAGGATCCCCCAGGCCAGGGAATCGGGGTCGCCCGGATAGATGGTGATGCCGGTCTCGGCGTGGCGCACCACCTCGGCCAGCCCCCCGGTCTCGGCCACGACGACCGGCGTGCGGGCGGCCATCGCCTCCAGGGCGACGATGCCGAACGGTTCGTAGAGGCTGGGGAAGACGGCCACATCGGCCACCTTGAAGAGGCGGTCGCGGGTATAGTCCGGGGCATAGCCGACGAAGTAGATGCGTTGGGCCACGCCCAGTTCCCCGGCCCGGCGGCGCAGGTCCTCCAGGAGCGGCCCGGTGCCGACGATGACGAATTTGGCCTGGCTGTAGCGGGCCAGGACGCGGGGAACGGCCTCCACCAGCACCGGCACCCCCTTTTCGGCCACGATGCGGCCCACATAGAGGACGATTTTCTCATCCGGAGCGGCATAGGTTTCCCGAAAGGCGCTCAGGTCCTCCCCCTCCAGGGCCTGGAAACGAGCGGGGTCCACGCCGTTGGGAATGACGTCGATTTTGTCGGCCGGGGTGGCAAAGTACTCCTGCACCTGGCGGGCCATGTAGCGGCTGGTGCAGATCACCCGCCAGGCCTCGTAGGTCAGCCACCATTCGGTGCTGTGGATGGACTGGGACTGTTCCCCGGAGAGGTGGCCCTGACCCCGCCCCCGTTCGGTGGCGTGGATGGTGGCCAGGAGGGGAAGGCGATGGCGGTGCTTGCATTCGATGGCCGCCCGGGCCACCAGCCAGTCGTGGGCGTGGAGGAGGTGGGGCCGGCCGGCCTCCCCCATCAGCCGTTCGGCCCGCTCGCGCAAAAGCCCGTTGTTGTCCGAGACCAGGCTGAAGAAATCCTGGCCGTACCCCCAGGGAACGCCCACACGATGGATGAAGAGGCCCGGCCAGCCCTCCTCCAGAGGGCCTCCGGCCAGACAGGGGACGATGAGATGCACCTCCACCCCCTGCCCGGCCAGGGCCGGGGCCAGTTCCATCACGTGCCTGCCCAGGCCGCCGACCACATAGGGGGGATACTCCCAGGAGAACATGAAGACACGCACCGCCGTTACCTCAGATGCTCCTTGCGCACCACCAGTTTCCACCACAGCCGGACCAGGTCGCGGGCCGTCCGCCACAGGCGGGGAAAGTTGAAGAACTGGGAACGGCCGTAGGCCCGGTGGTAATGGTGGACCGGCACCTCGACAAAGCGGAAGCCGGCATCCTGCATCTTCTTGACCATCTCCAGGCAGATCGTCCCATGGTTCGATTCCAGGGTGATGCGGTCGAAGATGCTCCGGCGAATCAGGCGAAAGTCACAATCCACATCCCGCAACCGGAAGCCGAAGAGGAATTTGACCGTGTAGTGGTAAATCCGTCCGATGATCTTGCGAATCAGGGGATCGGAGCGGTCGATTTTATAGCCGTTGACCACATCCACCCCCTCCCGCAACGCGGCCACCAGATTCTTCAGTTCACGGGGGTCGTATTGGGCATCGCCGTCGGTGTAAAAGACCCATTCCTTGGTGGCGGCAGCAAAACCGCTGCGCAGCGCCCCGCCGTAGCCCCGGTTCCTTTCATGGCGGATGATACGCACCTCCCCCGGGTAGATGCGCTCCAGTTCCTCCAGGATGAGGGGAGCATAGTCCTGCCCGGCATCGTCCACCACGATGACCTCGTAATCGTCGGTGATTTGGCGGAGCGTTACCAGGGCGCTCAGCACCATGCTGGCGATGGTGCCCCCGTCGTTGTAGCACGGGAAAAAGGCGGAGATGCTCAGTTTTCGTTCCATGTTCGTGCTCCGTGTTGCGTGTTTCGTGTTTCGTGTTGCGTGTTGCGTGTTGCGTGTTGCGTGCTCCGTGTTTACGCTAATCCCAGAAGGCGTAGCGCAGGATACAGTAGACGGCCTGCAGCGCATCTTTCCAGCCGATCTTTTTCCCCTCGGCGTAGGTCCGGCCGTAGTAGGAGATGGGCGTTTCGTAGATACGGCAACCCAGCCGGGCCACCTTGGCCGTGACCTCCGGTTCGAAGCCGAAGCGGCTGGAGCGCAACCGGATGCGGCGCAAGACCTCGGTGCGAAAGACCTTGTAGCCCGTCTCCATATCGGTCAGGTTGAGGTTGGTGAACATATTGGACAGGGTGGTGAGAATCTTGTTGGCCACCGAGTGCCAGAAGAAGAGCACCCGATGGGGACCGCCCAGGAAACGCGAGCCGTAGACGACATCGGCCTTGTCCTCCAGGATGGGGGAAAGGAGGGCGGGGTAATTCTCCGGATCGTACTCCAGGTCGGCATCCTGGACCAGGACGATTTCCCCGCTGACCTCGGCAAAGCCCCGGCGCAGGGCCGCCGCCTTGCCCTGATTGCGTTCCTGGTAGAAGATGCGCACCCCCGCCCGTCCCTCGTAGGCCGAGAGCACCTGGCGCGTGCCGTCGGTGGAGCCGTCGTCCACGACGATGACCTCCTTTTCCAGCCCCAGGGTATCGGCCTGGAGGACCTTTTCGATGACCCGCCCGACGCGGTCCCGTTCGTTATAGACCGGGATGACGATGCTCAGGCGGCGAAACGTTCCCATAGGACCCTCCTCAGCGGCAGCCGGCCGCATAGTAAAGCACGTGGCCGGCCCCGAAGGACAACCCCAGGAACAAGAGATACAACCCGGAAAGAAGCGCGGTCATCCGGCCGGCCCGGCCCCGCCGGCTCCAGCGGGCCAGCCACCAGGCCGTGCCCAGGGCCACAAAGGGCAACAGGAAATACATATAGCGCACGTACAGGTTCAGGGTCAACCCGACGGCCGCAAAGAGGAGTGCCGTGGCCAGAGCCAGCCCCAGCAGGCGGACGGCCTGAGCGCGTTTCTCCCAGGCCAGGCCGGGCAGTGCGGCCAGGGCGAGGAGAAGCGGCCAGGCGTCGTAGTAGGCCCGGGCCTCGGCGGCCAGTTCTTCCATCCCGGCCAGGACGGCCTGGCCCCAGTTCGAGACCTCGACCGCCCGCAGGCCCAAACCGGGGTCGATGACCGGCCCACGGACCAGGATTCCCCCCTGGCGGGGCTGTTCCAGGTTGCTCCCCCGGCCCATCTCCCGGAGGGCCCCCCACATCGTCGGGGCAAAGTGGCTGTAGTAGAGGAGCGTGACCAACGCCAGCGCTCCCAGGGCCGTTCCGGCCCAGCGTCCCACGGCCGGCCGGGGCAACCCTCCCGGACGGGGGAACAGGCGAGACAGGAGGAGCAGTCCGCCCAACAGGGAGGCCGTCAGCAGGACCGCTCCGGGATGAGAGAGCAGCCCCAGGGTCAGGAGCGCCGCCGCAGAAATCCAGGCCGGCCGGCGGGCCAGGGAGCCAAGGGGGGAAAAGAAGAGGGCCAGGAGGAAGAGGAAAAGCCATTGGCCGAAGATGTTGGCCACGATGCCCCAGGAGAAGATGATGTAGGACTGCGGCATGGTCAGATAGAGGAAGGCAGCCAGCCAGGCCGTCCTCCCCCGACCCAGCAGCCGCCGGGCCAGACAGGCCACCGCCAGGGCGGACGAAGTATCCAGCAGGACGGCGGCCACCTTGAGGGGCACCAGCCGGCCGCCGAAGACGGCCCAAAAGGGGGACAGGACGATGTAGAGCGAGGGCAGGTAGAGGGTCTGCAATCCCCGCCACTCCCCGGAAGTAATGGTGAAGAAGGGTTGCCCCCGGGCCACATCCATCAGGCGGTGAAAGTGGAAGCAGAGGTCCCACGTTTCCATGGCCGGGTGGAAGGAACCGGCCAGGCGCACGGCCAGGAAAAAGAGCACCACGCTCCAGAGGGCGCGCGCGGTCGGGCCGTCCAGTTGCCCTCCCAGCCGGACGAAAAGCCGGTCGAGCGGCCTCCGGAAGAGGGCGTGGAAGAGGAAGGAACAGGCCAGGCCCAGGGGGAAAAAGGCCAGGCCCGGGGCAAGGAGCGGACGGGCCCAGCCCAGCACGGCGGCCAGCACCAGGGCACAGGCCGCCCCCACGCCCAGGGTGGTATGACGGGGCCAGCCCAACCGTCGTGCCAGGAGCACGGCCAGCAGGACGGTCAGAAGAGGCCAGAGATAGGCTTCGAGGGATAGAAAGACCGTCCCCCGGCCCACCTTCCACACCTCCAGGCGGTCCAGGGCCACCCCCAGGATGCGGGGGTCGCTTTCCCCCGGGGAAAAAGTTTCGCTATGCCATTCCAGCGCCAGGCCTCCCGGGGAGAGGGCCTCCGCCGGCAGGAGGAGGGAATAGACCTGGGGTGTGGGGCCGACCGTCGTCTCCAGAAGGAGGATATCGCCCTGGGTCAGGCTCAGGCGCGGGGAGGGCCAGCCGGCCGGCCGGGGGGCAGAAAGGTGCAGGTTGAGACGACAGGGGGCCTTTCCTAAGGCGGGGAGAGCCACCCGGCCCTCTCCGGTACTCCAGCGGAAGGACAGGTCGGCCCGTTTCTCCGGCTCATAGAAGCCGCTGAGGTACATTTCATCCGGCGGTTCGCCGATATCCAGCGCCAGAGGGGGAAAGATCTGGCCGGCCAGGAAGGAGAGCAGGAACGTCCCCAGGAGGAGAAGGAACAGCAGGGGATCGCCCAGGACCCGCCCCAGGAAACAGCCCTCCCGACGGAGGGCGTTCCCCAGGGCAGAGAACGGACAGAAGACAGAAGGATGTTCCTTCATGGTTGGGAATCGTCCTGTCCAGCAGTCTGCAGATCTGCAAGCATAGCCTCGATGGTATGCTCCAATACTCCCATGTGATGCGCACAAACTGAATACACCGCCTCCGCGTCAAGGTCGAAGTAATGATGGGTCAACACATCGCGCATCCCCATCACCCGTTTCCACTCGACTTGCGGATAACGGATCAACAGTTCACCCCCAGTGATCTTATCCAGATGCTTAAGGCTCTCACCAATGGCGATCAACTGCATACAGATGGCATCCAGTTTTTCCAACCCTGTCTCCGACTTCACAAAATCCTCGGCAGATGCAATTGAGGCAAACCGCCTGGCAACGATTCGGGTAGCGCCAAGAATCCGCTGCAGGATTTCCTTGACCAGTTCGAGATCAAACATAGATGGCTTCCCGATCAATTCGTCCCTTGAGGAAAGGGTTCATCCGCTCGCGGTATCGAACCACGTCAACCGGTCGCTGTAAGAGATCCTCCAGTTCCTGCTTGATACCAACCAGGATCAGTAAATCAGGCCGGGCGAGTTCTACCACAACATCTATGTCACTGGCATCCAGGATCGTATCCCTGGCCCCGGAACCAAACACACCGATGCGGACAATGCCGAACTCATCCCGTTTCAAATCCATAAACCTGGCCAGGATACGCAAGACCTCATCTCTTCTCATTACCTATCTCCTCCGGGAAGTCCCCGCAATACCGAATCTAACCCCTCACTTTCATCCCCAGAATAGCACAAGGGAAACCTCATGTCAAACCCGCTGTTCTCCAAGGATCTGTTTCAGTGCGAGTTTGAAACCCGCCCCTGCCTCGTGGTGGAAACCTGGCCGACCTACGAAACTGGCACGGTCTCATTCTCCGATGAGCACGTCCACCCGTTGCCAGAGGCGGCGAAGGCCTTCCTGGAGGCGCTCCGGGCGCAGGTAGAGGTCCTCCCGGAGGCGGGAGAGGTCGCGTTGCAGTTCGGCAATGGTGTCTCGAAAGGCCTCGCCGGCGAAGCGGCCGGCCTGCTCCAGGGTGGCGTATACGGCGATCAACTCCCGCTCCACCTGCTTCATCTCGTTATCGGCCAGATAGTCCTCGGCCCGCAGGAGTTCCTGGGAGGCCTTCAGAAGTTGCTGCCGGAAGAAGAGGAGTTGCAAGGCCTCCTGAACCCTTTCCCATTCCAGGGCGGAGGGAGGAAGGGCAGCCGTCGGGCTGACCCCGGCCGTGGGGGATGGGGTCAGGGTCGGCAGCGGGGAGGGGGTCGGCGAAGGAGGGCGGGTGGGGAGGGGCGTCCGGGTGGGAAGGGGAGAGGGCGAAAGGGTGGGAGCCGGCCGGAGGTAGCGGTGGTAGAGTTCCTGTATCCCCAGGTCCATGGCGGCCAGGAGCAGGAGGACCAGCAGGACCAGGCCGACAATCGGCCAGAAGCGCCTCTGCCGGGTCGATGTCCTCAAGCCCACCTCCCATCGGTCCCCGGCCTACTTCCGGACCTCCTGGGCCAGGAGGATGGCGGCGGCCACCTCGCGCATCGGCCGGCGCGTGTTCATGCTGATCTGCTGGATGCGGCGAAAGGCCTCGGCCTCGCTCAGCCCCTGGGTGTCCATGAGCACCCCCTTGGCCCGTTCCACCAGTTTGCGCGTCTCCAGGGCATCGCGCAGGTCGGCCACCTCCTTCTTCAACTGCTGGAACTCGCGAAAGCGGGCCAGGGCGATTTCGATGGCCGGCACCAGTTCGGCCTCCCGAAACGGCTTCACCAGGTAGGCCACCACGCCGGCCTCCCGCGCCCCCTCGATCAGTTCCTTCTGGCTGTAGGCCGTGAGCAGGAGGACGGGGGCGATCTGCTCCTCGGTCAGGATCCTGGCCGCGCTCACCCCGTCCAGCCCGGGCATCTTGATGTCCATGATGACCAGGTCCGGACGCAACTCCCGGGCCATGTGGACGACGCTCACCCCGTCCCCCGCCTCGCCGACGACCAGGTAACCCAGGTTCGTCAGCATCTCCTTGAGGTCCATGCGGATGATGGACTCGTCATCGGCGATGATGATCCGTGTCGCTTCCACCTTGCCTGCCTCCACATCGTTGTGCAGACCGCGATTTTCCCAATATGAAATGGTCGGGGCGGCCCGATTTGAACGGGCGACCACCTGAACCCCATTCAGGTGCGCTACCAGGCTGCGCTACGCCCCGACGCCCTCCATTATACCAGAAAGCGGGCCAGGACGCAACTGAGTTCCGCATCGCCAGCATACAGTACTCCTCCAACTTTGGTCCGCCTCAAATGCTCCTGGAGACCTCGGCGCAGGCTCTCGTCGACTACCGCGCTCAGTATGGCGATGAGGCTGAGGCGTTGCTCCGCGAACGGGAGAATATACACGGCCCACCGGACACGATCTGGGAGCCCATCCCGGTCGCGAAATCCGGCACGACATCCGGATCCACGGATGAAAGCCTGAAGCGGTTTCTAAAAGTTACCTCCCTGCTGTAACGCCCGCCAGACGCGCTCCGGGGTGGCCGGCGGGTCGGTGATGCGCACCCCCACGGCGTCGGCGATGGCGTTGAGGATGGCCGGAGCGGTGGGGAGGGTGGGGGTCTCCCCCAATCCCTTGGCCCCGAACGGCCCCGTCGGGTCGGGCACCTCCACATCCACATGGACCAGTTCCCGGGGCATGTCCAGGATGGAAGGGATGGCGTACTCGCTGAAACGCCGGGTGCGGACGTACCCTCCCTCCTGGATAAAGTGCTCGGTCAGGGCATAGCCCACCCCCATGTGCACCCCGCCGGCCACCTGCCCAAAGACCATCGGCGGGTTGATCACCCGGCCGACATCGGTGGCCGCCCACATCTTCAGGAGGTCCACCTCCCCGGTCTCGATGTCCACCTCGACCAGGGCGATCTGCGTCCCAAAGGAGTAACTGATGTGCGGCTCGCACTGGCCGGTCTGGGGGTCATAGGGGGTGGTGGGACGCAGGTCGCGGCCGTGGAAGGTGTAGGCGGCCCGCACCGTCCGCTCCCCGCTCTCCTGGCGCAGGACGTTTTGCCAGCGCTCGTAGGCCAGCCGGCAGGCCCCCAGGACGGCGTTGCCGGAGACGTAGACGTGGCGGGAGGCCGAGGAGGAGCCGGCGTCGGGGACGCGGGAGGTATCCACCAGGGCGATGCGCACCCGGGCCGGGTCCACCTGGAGCGCCTCGGCGGCGATCTGCTGGAGCGCCGTGTGCACCCCCTGGCCCACCTCGGCCGCCCCGATGCCCACGGTGACCCGGGCGATGCGGCCGCTTTCGTCCAGGGAAAGTTCGACCTCGGCGGTGGAGCGGTCGTCGAAGCCGAAGGAGTAGCCGACGTTCTTGTAGGCGCAGGCCACGCCGATGCCCCGACGCCTGTAGGGCGCCGAAGGCCTCCCGATGCCCGGGCGAACCCAACGGCCGCCCTCCTCCCGCCAGCCGGCCGCCCGCGCCGCCTGGAGGAGCGTCTCCCGAATGCCGGTGCCGGGGGGCATCCGGTTGCCCAGGACCGTCTCGCTGCCCGGCCCCAGCAGGTTCTTCAGCCGAAACTCGACCGGATCCATCCCCAGGGCCTGGGCCAGGCGGTCGACCTGCTGCTCATAGGCCACCGGGGGCTGGGTGGCCCCGAAGCCGCGCATGGCCATGGTGACGGCGTTGTTGGTGTAGACGGTATAGCCGTCAATTTTGGCGTTGGGGATGGCGTAGGGGCCGGCCATGAAGGAAACGGCGTTGTTGAGCACCGGAATGCTGGTCGAGGCATAGGCCCCGGCGTCGGAGATGCCCTCGATCTCCACGGCGACGATGCGGCCGTCGCCGGTGGCTCCCCATCTATGGCGGAAGTAGAAGGGGTGGCGCTTGCCGGTGTTGCGGATGGATTCCTCGCGGGTGAAGACGATCTTCACCGGCCGGCGGACGACAAAGGCGCAGAGGGCCAGGAGGTGCTGGATGTACATATCCTCCCGCCCGCCGAAGGCCCCCCCGACGGCCGGCACGATCTCCCGCACCTGCTCCAGGGGGAGGTTCAGGAGGTGGGCGATCTGGTGCAGGTCGTCGTGGGGCCACTGGGCGGCGGCGATCACCGTGACCCGCCCCTCCTCGTCGATATAGCCTACCCCGGCCTCCGGCTGCAGATAGGCGTGCTCCACCATGGGGGTCGTGTAGACATCCTCGACGATGACCTCGGCCTGGGCGAAGCCGGCCTCCACATCGCCCTTGCGCACCCGGACGTGGTGCAGGATGTTGGTCCCCCGGTCCTCGTGGACCAGGAGGCTGCCCTCCCGCATGGCCTCCCGGGGGTCGGTGACGGCCGGCAGCACCTCGTAATCCACCCGGACCTTTTCGGCGGCGGCGCGGGCCTGGCGTTCGCTTTCGGCGACGACGATGGCCAGCCGGTCGCCCAGCCAGCGCACCTTGCCCCCCTCCGGCACCAGCACCGTCTGGTCGCGGATGTTGATGCCGTACTCGTTCCGGGGCACGTCCCGGTAGGTGAGGACGCGCACCACGCCGGGCATGGCCTCGGCCTCGCGGGTGTCGATGCGCCGCACCCGGGCATGGGGATAGGCGCTCCAGACGACGACGCCGTAGAGTTGGCCGGGCAGGTGGAAATCCTGGGGAAACTTGCGCGTGCCCTGGACTTTGGTCTGGATGTCGATTCGGGTCTGGGCTTTGCCAAGGACGGTGCTCACCATGGCCTCCTTCAGGAATCAGCGAACAACGACTTCACCGCCTGGATGATCTGGTAGTATCCGGTGCAGCGGCAGAGGTTGCCGGAAAGGCCCTCCAGGATTTCCTGGTGGCTGGGGTGGGGATTTTCCTCCAGGAGGGCCACCGTAGACATGACAAAGCCCGGCGTGCAGTAGCCGCACTGGGCGGCAAAGTGCTCCATAAAGGCCTCCTGGACCGGGTGAAGTTTTCCCCCGGAGGCCAGGCCCTCGACCGTGGTCACCGTCCGGCCCTGGACCTTGGCCGCCGGGTAGATGCAGGAGAGGACGGAGGTGCCGTCCACCAGCACGGTGCAGGCCCCACATTCGCCCTCCCCGCAGCCGATCTTGGTGCCGATCAGCCCCAGGCGTTCGCGCAGGACCCCGGCCAGGAGGTCGTAGGGTTCGATCTCGACCTCGGTAGGCCGGCCGTTCAGGATAAAGTGCAATCGCATCGCCCGATCCTCCTTGTCAGGAATGCAGGCGCTCAATCCGCCAGGAAAACCTTCTGTCCCTCACGACGGGCCATCTCGATAATGACACTGCTCTTATCTTCTTCAAACTGGTGCTCTCCGACGGCCACAGGCTCGATACGGCTGTCGATGCGGGCGGCTACCCGCCACAGGAGATTCACATCCTCGCGTCTGCGTTCCCGGTCAAAGTGTGGGGATACCACCAACAGGTCTATATCGCTCCAGCCCTGCGGGTGACCGCCTGCTTGAGAGCCAAAGAGGATGGCGTAGCGGACCGGAATCCCCCGTTCGCTCAGCGCCTTCAGGTATCGCCTGATCACCTTCACAACTTCTTCATCAACCATTCGTACACCTCTTCGATGCGGCGCAGGTAATCCCTCGCCTCATCCGGAGTGGGAGGCGGAACCAACAGATCGGGGTAGCGCCCCTCCACGCCAAAGACGTTCATCTCAGCCAGAAGGTCTAACCGGGCTTCATCCAGGGGAAGCCCGGCCAGTTCGGCCAGACGAACCAGGTTATGGAGGCGCGGAGCCAGATCTTGCGTATGGCGGCACACGCAGGCCTTGAGCAATTTCTCCAGCGTCAGGTGGGCGAAAAACAAGCCATGGCGCACTTTCCCCCGTTCAATCAGGTCTCGGGCGACTTCCCAATCCTCGGTGGCGCTGCTGCGCCAGTAAGCGACCTGCTTTTCGACATCGATCATGGCTCATTCCTTACAGAGGCCATCCTATGAACGGTTCCATGTCTCACGACGAACGACGCCACTCCGCTGCGCTCCGTGGCTTACTACGAACAACACTCGGTCCGAGCCACCGCCTCTTCCAGGGCCCGGCGGACCAGGACGGCCACCATGGCCCGGCGGTACTCGGCGGAACCCCGGAGGACGCTATCGCGGGGAGAAGCCGCCTCACGGGCCAGGCGGGCGGCCTCGGCAATGGCCTCTTCCCCGGCCGGCCGGCCCCGCAACGCCTCCTCGGCGGCGTGCGCCCGCAGCGGCGTGGGGGCAACCGGCCCCATGGCGATGCGCACCCGGCGGAAGCGGCCCTCCTCCACCTCCGCCGTCACCGCCACGTTCAGCATGGGGAGGATGAGCGCCTTCCGCTGGGCCAGCCGCCGGTAGGACCAGCCGCTCCCCGGCGGAAGGGGGCGAAAGCGGATGGCCGTGACCATCTGGGAGGTGGCGTCCACCCGGGAGCGCCCCACCCCGGCGTAGAGTTCGGCGATGGGGAAAAACCTTCGGCCGGAGCGGTCGGCCACCTCCACCTCGGCGTCCAGGGCGAAGAGGGCCACCGCGCCGTCGGCGGCCGGCATGGCGTTGACCACATTGCCCACCAGCGTTCCGACGTGGCGGACCTGCGGCCCGCCCACGCAGCCGCAGGCCCGGGCCAGCACCCCGGCCTTCTCCCGGATGAGCGGCGAGGCGGCAATGCGGCCGTGGGTGACCTGGGGGCCGATCCAGATCCATCCCTCGCGCTCCTCCAGGAAATCCAGGCCGGGGATGCGGGTGATGTCCACCATCACCTCGGCCGGACACTGGCCGCGCTGCGCCTGGAGCACCAGGTCGGTCCCGCCGGCGATCAGGCGGGCCCGGCCGGCGTGGGCCGAAAGCATCTCCAACGCCTCCTCCACGCTCTGAGGAAAGAGGTACGCCGTCCAGTTCACCAGACCCATGCTGACCTCCACATCGCTGTTCCCCAACGGCCCATCATGGGGGGGCGGACAGGCCCTGGAGCCGGCTTTGGACCTGGTCGCAGGCCTTCTCATCGTCCGCCCGTTTCGTCTTTCCCTCCTGGCACAGGCGCAGGACCTTTTCATAGGTCCGGCGGGCCCGGCTTTCCTGGAGTTGCAGGGAGTAGGCCTCGCCCAGGTAGTAGTTGGCGGCGATGCTTTCGGGGGACTGTTCCACGGCCCGCTGGAGGTATTCCAGCGCCTTCTCCGCCCGGTCCTTCTGAACCAGGTAAACCCGCCCCAGCCCGTACAGGGCCTCGAAGAAGTTGGGGGTTTTCCTCAGGGCCTCCTGAAACCGGCGTTCGGCCCCGGCATAGTCGCCCTCCTCATAGGCCACCCGGCCCAGGCCGCAGAGGGCGCGCGCCTCGTAATCCGCCCCATAGGATACGGCCGGCCGAATCGCCACCCCGGAGGTGTCGTAACGGAAGCCCTCCTCCGTCGCCCGGACGGCCCGCTCAAAGGCCGACCGGGCCTCGTTCAGCAACTCTCGGGAAGGAACGGCGCTCCCCGCGTCCAGGTAACGTTCCAGAAGGATGCTCCCCCTTTCCACTTCGGCGGCCAGGAGGACCTCTCCCCGGGCGGACTTGCCGGCGGCCAGGGTGAAATGCTCCAGCGCCTCCACCTCTTGCTCCAGTTTCCGTTCCACCAGCCCCATCCGCAGGTAGGCCTCGGCACAGTTGGGGTCGATATCCGTGGCCCAGCGATATTCCCAGAAGGCCTCCTCGTCCTGGCCGGACCTCTGGAGCACCTCTCCCAGGCCGAGATACCCACGGACCGGGTCGATTCCCTTATCCACCAGCCGGCGGTACTGTTCACTGGCCCGGGACAGGCTTTCCACGGCCTCGTCCTCCCGACCGGCCTCCTGAAAGGCTCGCCACTGGCGCAGGTAAACTTCGGCCAGCCGCAAATAGGCCTCTCGATCCGAAGGCTCTTTCTCCTGGGCCTGCAGGAAGAAAGCGGCCGCCTCCTCCAACTGCCCTCGGGCCAGGGCGATTTCCCCCCGCAGGCAGAGGGCCTCATACCCTTCCGGGAGCACCTCCGCCGCCCGGTCCAATTCTTCCTGAGCCCGGTCCAGGGGGGATTCCTCCCCAAACACCAGGGCCCAGAGGTACTCCCCAAAGCCCGGCGGAGGTTTGCTGTAGAACTCGACCAGGTAGCGCCTGGCCTGGAACAGGCGGGAGCGGGCCAGCAGGGGAAGGCTGCGGGCGGTCCAGGCGGCCCGATAGGCGACCCAGGTGAGGTTGGGCACCGGAACGCTGCGCAGGGCGATTTCCTGGGCCCGGCGGCGTTTGCTTTCCTCCTCGGCCAGGCGGATGGCCCGATCCACCTCCCGGCCGGCCTCGCCGGGGTCGACCTGACCCAGGTGGTAACAGGCCATGGCCAGGTGGGCCTCGGGCAGGTGGGGATCGATCTCCAGGGCCTGGCGGGCCCGTTCCTGCGCGCAGGCTGCATCCCCGGCACCGCAACAGGCCTGGCCGAGCAGGGCCAGGGTCCGGGCATCGTTGGGCCGGCCCTCCAGCGCCTTCTGCAGGGCCTCCACCGCCCGGGACCATTCGTGTCGCCCCAGGTAGGCACGACCCAGGTTGTAGAGGATGACGGAATGATCCGGGGACCTCCGGGCCGCCTCTTCCAGGAGAGAAACAGCCTCCCCCAAGGGGACATTCTCAAGTTCCGCCTCCTGCAACCAGGCGACGGCCCCATTGTTCAGCGCCGCGGCGCGGAGGGCCTCCTCCGCAGAGGCCGGAGAGAGGGGCGGCCCGACCTCCACATAGAAGCCCAGAAAGAGATCGTAGCCGGCCAGGCCGGCGTAGAGACGGAAGGCTTTGTCGTAATCCCCCCGGAGGAAGAACAGACCGGCCTGGTGAAAGTCCAGCACATCGGGGAACGGTGAACCGGAGGAGAACTCCTGCGGGAAGGTCCACCCGAACTCGCCCAGGTAGAAGCGGGCCAGCCAGGCCAACAGCGGGGCCACCTCCTTCGCCGTCAGGCCGCGCTCTCTGCCCAGGGGGAAATGGGGCGGGGTCACCATCACCTGCAGGTATTCGTTGAGTTCGGGCTGCTCGGGGTCGGGGCGCGGGTGAAGGGTCAGGGTGAGGGCATAGCCTCCTCCAGGCAGGGGGTCTCCCCACAGGAGAAAATCGGCCGGATAGGAGGTCACCTGAGCATAGGCCGCCTCGGGGGTGGACGGGCGCGGCACCGCCTGGAGGGAGACGGTATGGGTCAGACCTTCCCGGTTCAACTCGGAGCGAAGGTCCTGCAGGAGTTGTTCGCCTTCCGCCGTCTCCCGGCCGACGGCCACCAGGAGGGTCAGGTGGTGCGGCGGTTCGGCCGCCAGGCGGGAGGCCAGGAGCGGGTAGAGGGAGATGAACAGGCCGAGCAGGAGCACAAAGAGGAACAGCAGGCGGAACGGCCAGCGCACCACCGGGGCCTCGCGGGAGGAGACGGGAAGCGGGGCCTTTTTCTTCGAGGGAGAAGGGGACGTCTTTCCCGCACCGGTCCCCTGGGCCCGGGCCATCTCCCGGGCGACCGGCCGGCCGACCCTCTCCTGGTAAGAAGGCCGGCCTGCCTTCGCGGCCGGGCCGGCCTCTTCAGGACGCCGGCCTGGCCGTGCCCGCCCGGCGCGGACCCGCTCCAGTCCCTTTTTCGGCCAATTTCGCCAGGCGGCGGATAGGGCCCGCACCAGCCGGCTGCCCGGCCGCCGGCCTTTCAGCCACCTCCACAACGCCCGCCAGTCGGAAAGGGGCAGGGTCAGGAAGATCAGGAGCAAGACCAGGACAACCAGGAGGCCGACCAGCCCGACCATCGTCTTTTCCCCTGGCCCCAGGCGGGGGCCACCGCATTTCCTGCGCCCCCATTGTACTACAGGGGAAAAAAGGATGCAACCGCCTTCCGGCGATGACGACAGGCCGGAAGCGGCGCTCCGGGTGAATTCCTTTCCGGTTCGGCTTCTAAACCACGCTCTCCGGCAGGGCTTCCGGCAGGTCGGCCAGCGAATCCAGGAGGACATCGGGCCGGATGGGCCCTTCCAGGTCCTGGGGCCGAAAGTGGCCGGTGCGCACCAGCACGGTGCGCAGGCCGGCCGCCTTCCCTCCGGCCACGTCCGATTCCACCCGGTCGCCCACGGCGGCCACCTCTCCGGCAGGCAGGCCCAGTTCGGCCAGGGCCAGTTCATAGGCCAGGGGCGAGGGTTTGCCGACCAGGAGGGCCCGTCGGCCGCTGGCCCGCTCCAGGAGGGCCAGCCAGCCGCCCACGTTTACCGTGGGGCCCCGCGGCCCCAGGTCGTAGGGGTCCGCCTGCATGGCGATGAAGCCGGCCCCGTTCCAGAGGAGGCGCAGAACCCGGTTGAGCAGGTCGTAGGTGAAGCGTTCGGCCATGTCGCCCAGGACCACGTACTCCGCGCCCTCCTCCGTCTGCTCCAGATCGGCGAATTCGGTCAGGCCGTCGCCGTCCAGGAGAATCCAGCAACGCGGCCGGCCCCGCCGCCTCAGGTACAGGGCGGTCAGGTAGGAGGCGGTCAGGATTTCCCCCTTGTCCACGGCAAAGCCCATCTCCCGCAACTGGCGGGCCACCGTCTCCCGCGAACGGCGGGTGATGTTGGTGAGGAAGCGCCGCCGGTAGCCCCGACGGCGCAGTTCCTCCAGCGCCCCGGCGGCCCCGGGGATCGGCCGGCCGGCGTGGTAGAGCACCCCGTCGATGTCCAGGAGAAGCCCTCGTACACCCTCCAGGGCCGGGTGGGCCATCACCTTTCTCCTCGCTCCGTGACCTCCACCAGGGTATATTCCTTGCTCCCCAGGCCCAACGCCGCCGCGGCGTCGATGTGCTGCTGTCCGTCCACGCCCAGCGTCTCGGCCAGCACCCGCTTTCCCGGCGATACCCCCCGGTCGGCGGCCAGCGAATCGGGCAGGGGGATGGCCGAGTTGATCGCCTCCAGGCTGGCCTGCTCCACGGCCACGATGTCGTCGGAGGCGTAGATGCCCCGGTCCTGCACCACCGGCGTGTCGGCGGTGGGCATGCAGTCGCATTCCGGCTGGACCTCCAGGACGAAGTTGAGGAAGACCACCTTGCCCGGAGCAAAGGTGCGCAGCACCGCCTGGGCCGCCTCGGCCAGGGCCTGCTGGAACTCGTCTTCCCCCCGGCTCTCCAGGCGAATGGCCCCCTGGGTGCAGACGCGCCCACACCGTCCGCACCGCCAGCAGCGTTCGTCCAGGATGCGGAGGAGGTCGCCTTCCAGGACGATGGCCCCGGTGGGGCAGACGTGCAGGCAGTTCAGGCAGAGGAGGCAATCCTCGGGGTTATAAAGGACCCGGGCCTCCTCCCCGGCGGCGGCATGGATATGCCCACGGGCCTTGCGCCAGTCCCCGCCACGGTCGCGGCCGGCCACGCCGCCCATCGCCAGGTTTTTGATCGCCCCGCCGTAGCCGGCCTGGATATGCCCCTTGCAATGGGAGACGACGACCATGGCCGGGGCGTCGTAGATGGCCGAGGCCACCCGCACCTCCCCCAGGATGGGGCCGGCCGGCACCGCCACGCTGTCGTAGCCGAAGAGGCCGTCGGCCAGCACCACCGGACAGCCCAGCGAGAGCGGGTTCAGCCCCTCCTGGTTGGCCACCTCCAGGTAGTCCCAGCCGCCGATGCGCACCGTATCGGTGACAAAGGGCTTGCCCCCCACCTCGCGCACTGCCTCCACGACCTTGCGCAGGAAAAAGGGCCGCACGATGCGGTGCACCCCCTCGGAGCCAAAGTGGGTCTTGATGGCCACATACTCGCCCGGCTGGATGCGGCTGCCCAGGTCCAGCCGGCGCAGAATCTCCTCCAGTTTGGCCGCCAGGCTATAACGATAGTCCCAGCGGGTGGCCCGGGCCGAGGCAAAAAAGACCAGGCTACCCATCTGTCCTCCTCCCCGGCCGGACCTCTCTTTCCAGCCGGCGCAGCCGTCGGTCCAGAAACCACAGGTAGGCGAAGAGGCCCAGCCAGACCACCAGGGCCACGGCCAGCACCACGTACAGGGCCACCCCCTCGCTCACCAGCAAGGCGCTACCCTCCATGTTCGACCTCCTGTTCGAAAAGGCGTTCCTCTACATCCATCGCCCGATTGTTCAGGTCATAGGCCCAGAAAAAAAGGCCGGTAAAGCCCACCAGCGCGGCCAGGAACACCCCCAGGGCGGCCGGGTCCATGTCCAGCCGGCCCTGGACGTTGAGGATCGGCTCCGGGTGCAGCCCGGCCAGCGCCGAAAGCCGGGGAGCCACAAAGACCAGGAAGGGCACCACCACCAGCCCCAACACGTTGTAGGCGGCGCTGAGCGTGGCCCGGGCCTCCTCATCGGCCACCGCCACCCGCAGGGCAAAGTAGGCCGCATAGAAAAGGAGCAGGAAGAAGATGGTCGTCTCCCGGGGGTCCCAGTTCCAGAACGCCCCCCAGGTGATGCGGGCAAAGATCGAACCGGAGAGGGTCGCCAGCAGGCAGAAGACCACCCCCAGCCCGGCGGCGCTCACCGCCCGCCGGTCGTTCGTCCGGCTTCTCTTCGCCAAGTAGAGGATGCTGTGGATGGAGGAGAGGATAAAGGCCAGCACCGTCACCCAGGCCACCGGGATATGGAAGAAGATGATGCGCGCCCCCTGGCCCAGGGTGCCCAGGCGGCGGGCATCCAGGAGGAAGGCGGCCAGCAGGACGGCCGTCATCCAGAGTCCCAGGGCGATCTTGCCCGGGGCCAGGCCCGTCGGACGGCGGTCTTCGATCCAGAAGCGAACGATACGTCTCATCGTTTCACCTCGACCTGGTGGGACTTGCCCAAATCAGCGGAAAGAGCAGGAGAGCGGCGGTGATCATGGCCACGGCATAGGCCAGGAGCACCTGCAGGGAAGGCCAGACCGTCCCGATGTCCTTCCCTTCCAGGGCCAGGCGCGTCCCCTCGATGCTGCTCACCAGGAGCGGGAGGAGCAGGGGAAAGGAGAGCACGGTAAAGAGCGCGCTCCGGGCCCCGGCCTGGGCCACCATGGCGGCCACCACCGTGGTCACCCCGGAAAGCCCCAGATCGCCCAGGGCCAGCGCCAGGAAAAAGGCCCCGGGATGGCCCACCTCCAGCCCCATCAGGACGACGAAAAGGGGAAGTACCACCGCCTCCAGGGCCAGGAGCAGGAGGAGGTTGAAGAGGAACTTGCCCATGTACACCGCGCCCGGGGAGGCGGCCAGGCGCAGCGCCGGAGCGGTGTGGGCCTCTTCCTCATGGACAAAGGTGCGGGAGAGGCCGGCCATGGCCGAAAAAAAGAGCACCACCCACAGGAGGGCACCCAGGAGGTCCCGCTCCAGCCCCAGGGGGCCCAGGGAGAAACTGATCACCGTCAGCGTGGTCACGGCAAAGAGGCCGATGGCGCTCAGGGCGTAGCGGGTGCGGAACTCGGTCCGCAAGTCCTTGGCGCAGATGGCCCAGGCGGCCGCACACCAGAGGCGGACCGTCCTCATGGCCTTGCTCCCAGGTGCAGGACGACATCCCCAAAGGCCACCTCGCGGGGGTCGTTGGTGGCCAGGACCACCAGGCCGTTCTGTCGCTGCCGGGCGATGATGGCCTCGACGATGGCCCGGCCGGCCTCGTCCAGGTTGGCCCCGGGCTCGTCCAGGAGGAGGAGTCCGGGGCGATGGAGCAGGGCACAGGCGTACTTGAGGCGCTGGCGCATCCCCGAGGAATAGTTCTGCACCAGGTCGTCCCCTCTCCCGGCCAGCCCCACACCGGCCAGGAGGGCCTCCCCTTCCTCCGGGGAAAGGCCGAGCCCGCGCACCCGGGCGAAGAAGGAGAGGTTTTCCCAGGCGGTCAGTTCGCCGTACAGGGCCACATCCACCGCCACCAGCCCGGTCTGCCGGCGGCGTTCCTCGGGGGAAAGGAGCCGGCCGTCCCGGAAAAGGCACACCTGGCCCGCCGTCGGATGGGTCAGGCCGGCGATGATGCGCAGAAGGGTGGACTTGCCGGAGCCGTTCGGGCCGGCCACCACCAGCACCTGGCCGCTCCGCACCTCCGCCGTCAGGCCCTGAAAGACGCGCAGCCGTCCGTAACGCTTGCTCAACCCCTGCAGTTCCAGACGATCCATATCTTCAAGCCCTGAGCCCTAAGCCCTGAGCCCTAAGCCCTGATCCCTAAGCCCTGATCCCTAAGCCCTGATCCCTAAACCCTGGTCCCTCCTGTCCGACGAAGCACCCGACCCTACGACGCCCTGGCCTTCCCATCGCCGGGCTCCCGCCAGGCCCCCAGGACGTTGGGAATCTGGCTCAGCCGGGAGAGGAGGCCGCTCAGTTCATCCAGGCTGCCGACCTCCAGGACCAAGTGGAAGGAGACGGCCCCTCCCTCCTCCCGGTCCACCCGAACCGAGGCCATGTTGACCTTGTGGTCGGCCACCAGGGTGGAGATGTCCCGCAGAAGCCCCACCCGGTCCAGGGCCTCGATGCGCACCTGCACCGGGTAGCGTTGCTGGTCCCCGCCCGGCCCCCAGTCCACCTCGATCAGGCGTTCCCCCTCGGCCAGATGGAGGTTGCGACAGTCGGCCCGATGGATGGTGATGCCCCGACCCCGGGTGATGTAGCCGACGATGGGGTCTCCCGGCACCGGCTGGCAGCAACGGGCCAGCCGGGTGAGGAGGCCGCTTTCCCCGGCCACCCGGATGCCCGGACGGGCCGGGGCCGGAGGCACGGCCGGCGGGGGAGGCAGGACCTTGAGTTCGTCCCGGGGCGGAGGCAGTTTGGAAAGCACTTGGTGAATGGAGAGGTCGCCGTAGCCGATGGCGGCCAGCATGTCGTCGGTCTGGGCATAGCCGAGGCGCTGGGTCAGGTCCTTCAGGTCCAGTTCCATGGCCAGCCGGCGGAACTCCCGCTCCAGCATCTCCCGCCCTCGGGCGATGTTCTCCTCCCGCTCCCGCCGCTTGAACCAGCGGCGGATGTGGGCACGGGCCGAGGGGGAAACGACCAGGTTGAGCCAGTCCTGGCTGGGGCCCTTTTCCCCCCTGGCGGTGAGAATCTCCACCACGTCGCCCGTCTTGAGGCGGTAGCCCAGCGGCACCCAGCGGCCGTTGACCCGCGCCCCGATGCAGCGGTGCCCCACCTCGCTGTGGATGCTGTAGGCAAAGTCCAGAGGGGTGGCCCCGGCCGGCAGGTCCTTGATATCCCCCTTGGGGGTGAAGACATAGACCCGGTTCTGGAAGACCTCGGTGCGGACCGTCTCGACATACTCCCGGGCGTCGCTCACCTCCTGCCGCCAGGCCATCGTCTCCCGCAGCCAGGCCAGTTTCTCCTCGAAGGAACGGTCCACCCGACCGCCCTCCTTGTAACGCCAGTGGGCGGCGACGCCGTATTCGGCCTCCCGGTGCATCTCCCAGGTGCGAATCTGCACCTCCAGGGGCTGGGTGCCCTGGTAGAGCACCGTCGTATGGAGCGAACGGTAGATGCCCTCCTTGGGGGTGGCGATATAGTCGTCGAACTGGCCGGGTATCGGCCGCCAGAGGTTGTGGACGACCCCCAGGGCGGTGTAGCAATCGCGGAGTTCGTGGACGATGATGCGCACGGCCAGGATGTCGTAGATGCGTTCCAGGCTCTGCCCCCGGCGCTGCATCTTGGAGTAGGTGGAGTAGATGCCCTTGACCCGCTGCTGAATCTCCGCCTCCACGCCGGCCTCCTGGAGGGCCTTGCGGAGGGTCTGTACCACCTCGCGCAGGATGCGCTCGCGGGCCGGCCGGCGGCTTTCCAGCCCCCGGACGATCTCCTGGTAAGCCTGGGGGTTCAGGTAGCGGAAGGCCAGGTCCTCCAGTTCGGTCTTGATCGGCCACATGCCCAGGCGGTGGGCCAGCGGGGCATAGACCTCCATCGTCTCCTCGGCCTTTTTCCGCCGGGTCTCCTCCGGCATCACCTCCAGGGTCCGCATATTGTGCAGCCGGTCGGCGAGTTTCAGGAGAATCACCCGCAGGTCCCGGCTCATGGCCAGGAAGACCTTGCGCAGGGTATAGGCCTGCTCATCGCTCAGCGGCCGCTCCTCCAGGCGGGTGATCTTGGTCACGCCGTCCACCAGGGCGCCAACCTCCGGGCCGAACTGCCGGACGATCTCCTCCAGGGGAATCACCGTGTCCTCGGCCACGTCGTGGAGGAGGGCCGCCGCCACCGTGTCGGCGTCCAGTTCCATATCCAGAAGGATGCGGGCCACGGCCAGGGGATGCTCAAAGTACCTTTCCCCGGAGACCCGACGCTGACCTTCATGGGCAATCCGGGCCAGGACATAGGCCCGACGCACCCGCTCCAGCGCCTCGGGCGAGGTGTGCGCCTCCAGGCGGGCCAGAAGTTCCCGACAGGCCGGCTCATTCGCCAGGGTTTCCTCCTCCTGCCGGGCCCGCTCCAGAATCTCCTGCACCGAGGAAGAGGGCGCAACCTCCGGCCGTTCCATCGGAATCAGTGTCCTCCGCGTACCCGGAAACTGCCGCCACGCATCACCAGCGGCAGGTAGATGCGGTAGGCGCCGACCTCCAGCAGGCGGGTGGCCGTGGAAAGGCCGCTCCCGCCGCAGTTGGTGACCGTCAGGACGACGGTGTACGGCCCCGGCAGG
>Ga0078972_1007143_pt1 | contig 25326 bp, 23 predicted proteins | sample YelNatPaOPGAMG01_FD_67568 | JGI IMG/M metagenome (GOLD analysis project Ga0078972, IMG submission 67568) | Hot spring thermophilic microbial communities from Obsidian Pool, Yellowstone National Park, USA - OP-RAMG-01 (SPADES assembly) (version 2) | ecosystem: Environmental > Aquatic > Thermal...
TCTTGCTCGATGCTTCCTGCCAGATATGTCTATACCAACAAATATATCCTGCTTCATCGTCAATTCTATCTTCTCTTTCTTTATCATCTGTCCCCCTTTGTTAGATCTTATATTCTACCTTCAGAGGACAGATTTACTAAGAGATCTTTCCCCAATTTTCAAAGAAACTTCTTTATTATAGTAATCTATTACATCGCTGTGGCCAGAAAGATATTTTGTTGTGCTATGCACAACGATATCTGCACCCAGTTCCAGCGGTCTCTGGAAATAAGGACTTGCAAAAGTATTATCAACAGCAAGAAGGACATTTGCTTTTTTTGCTATTTCTGAGAGGTTCTTAAGGTCTATGATTTTTAGAAGTGGATTTGTTGGTGTCTCAATCCAGATAAGTTTTGTTTCTTTTCCAATGGCTTTTTCAAAACTATTTATGTCATCAACATTGACGTAGGTTATCTTAAACCCATGATGTATGGATAATACCCTTTCAAGAAGACGATAAGTTCCTCCATAAATATCATCGCCAACTACAATGTGGCTACCTGGTTTAAGAATACTGAACACTGCTGTTTCAGCAGCCACACCAGAAGCAAAAGCAAGGCCATATTTTCCGCCTTCTAAGGAAGCAAGCACATCTTCAAGTGCCTTCCTTGTAGGATTTCCTGTTCTTGAATATTCATATCCTTTGTGCTTTCCTATTGCATCCTGTTGAAATGTAGATGTTTGATAAACAGGAACAATAACTGCTCCTGTCAATGGGTCAGGTTTCTGACCATCATGTATTGCTCGTGTTTCAAATTTCATTGTTACTCCTTTTGTCTTTGTACTGTTGATAGTTTATCATAGAAGCACTTATAATTCACTTATATGAGAAATTCGGGCATGTTAACACATAAATCAATGTGAAATTAATGATACGTTTGTGCTGAAAAATGACTATAAAAGTACCTGTGAAAGAAATCAAGAGTTATTGTATTGTAAAAATTGTGTAGTAAAATATTAGAGTATTTCGGACCTGGTTAAATTTTTCTATGAACCTTATAAACAAGAGGAGGGATTAGAATGGGTTTCTTTTTAAAAGAAAAAATTGATTTTGAAAGGCATAATGAAGAAGTAAAAAAATTGTGGGAGGATTACCGGGAAAGAAAACATGAAAGGGTTCCTGTAATAATTGGTGGGAGCATAAGAAACTTTTTTGAAAATCCATATTTGAATAAAGATGGTTATACATTCTATGAATTTTTCAACAACCCTGATATACATATGAAATGTCAACTTTTATTTCAGAAATGGTGGAGAGAAAACATATTATGTGATAATGAAATGGGTATTCCAGAAAAAGGATGGCAGATAAATATAGATTTTCAGAATAATTATGAGGCAGGTTGGTTTGGATGTAATCTTGTATATCCTGGTGATTTTACTCCACCTGATACAGAACCAATGCTTGAGAAAAATAAATATAAACTATATGAGATTGAACCACCCGATCCCTTGAAAGGAAATTTACTCGGGAAAGCGATGGAATTTTTTGAATATATTAATGAACGATGTAAAAATATTGAGTTTGAAAGAAAGCCAGTTAAAGGACCAATAACAATACCAGGTGAAACAACTGATGGACCATTTACAGTTGCAGGGAAATTACGGGGTTTAACTGAGATATTTTTTGATATGGTTGATGATGAGAAATATTTTTTTGATTTAATGAATTTTGTTACAGAAAACATAATAAGAAGGATGAAAGAGATAAGAAGATGGAGATTGAGAAATGAAGGGAAGAATGAAGAAAAAATAGATTTTAAAACAAAAAATTTTGCATTTGCAGATGACCTTGTTGCAAATCTTTCGGTTGAAAAATATGAATATTTTGTTTTTCCGTTTCATAAAAGAATTGTTGAAGAATTTTCTGATGGAAGTCCAGTTCATATACATCTTTGTGGAAATGCATGGCATCTTTTTAAATTTTTAAAAGAAAAATTAAATGTCTATTCATTTGATACAGGTTTTCCAATTGATTTTGGAAAAGTTAGAAAAGAACTTGGGGAAAATGTTGAAATCATAGGTGGTCCTAATATCGTTCTTCTTAAAAATGGAAAAAGGGAAGAAATAGAAAATGAAGTTAAAAGAATATGTGAAAGTGGAATAATGAAAGGAAAGAGATTTATAATGAGGGAAGGAAATAATCTTGCGCCTATGACACCTGTTGAAAATATAAAAACAATGTATGAATCAGCAAAAATTTATGGTAGATACCTTGATTAAAAATTATAAAAGGAAGAGTGTCCTGCAAAGGGTTTCACGCCTATAGGGTATGAGTATTTTCGCTCAATTTTCTTCGTGTAGTAACGCCCTTCCATACATTTTAAACCTCAATATTTTAAAAATGTTAGCTCAAAATGTAGTTGGAAAGATAAAATGTGGTGTTTTACCAGGGTAACTTATCAATAAATTGGTCATTATGCCATACCCTGATTTTTTATCCCCAAAATCTGTCTTGTGGACAAAAATAATTGCTTTGTCGTCTCTCATAAAGATTGTAAGCAAAAGTATACATGCTTTATTTCTGTCAACATGATAATAATTAAATTTGAGAATTTGCCTGAATATGTGATAAAATCACAACCAGAATTAACCTGAAAAACAGGATGAATCAGGAAACTGCTGGTAAATTCGAAGATGAAAGGAGTGTCCTGGTGAATAATCTTAAAAAAATATTGAAAAAGCATCCTGTAATGGAACAATTGGATTCTTTAAGGAAAAAGCGATTTTCTGACCCATATTTTCCTGCGTATCATTTTGCAAGTCCTGAAGGTCCTATGAATGACCCAAATGGCATTTGTTACTGGAAGGGATACTGGCATCTTTTTTATCAGGCATATCCTCCAGAAAGTCATTGTGTTCACTGGGGACATGCTATTAGTAGTGATTTAATACACTGGCATGATTTGCCTTATGCGATTTATCCTGGTCCTGAACAACATTGTTATTCAGGTTCTTCCCTGGTTGAAAAAAATCGGGTTATAGCAATATATTTTGGAGTAAACTCTGGTATTATGTGCGCAACTGCAAGTGACCAATTTTTACTCAACTGGCAGAAAATAAAAGGTGGACCTGTAATTCCGATGGATGTGTTAGAAAAAACAACAGATTTACACTCGACGATTCCCTTTGATCCCTGTATCTGGAAAAAGAACGGATTTTATTATTGTCTCTGTAATGGACGAGTGCCTGAAGGTCCTGACTGCAAGCCTGTTTTATCACCTTTCCTATTTCGTTCAAAAGACCTTTCAAAATGGGAGTATCTTCATCCTTTTGTTGAAGGTGATCGTTTTAGTTTGATAGGAGATGATTGTGCCTGTCCGTATTTCTGGCCTATCGGCACCAAATATATCCTTTTATTTTTCAGTCATATGAGTGGAACTCAGGCGTTTATTGGTAATTATGACAGAAAAAGAGACAAATTTATAATTACTTCCCACCACAGATTTAATTTTGGAGCACCTGCTCCTGGAGGAATGATAGCACCATCTGCAACACCCTGGAGAAACGGAAATATTATCGTTATCTTTAACATATTCAAGGGCGAATCATCAGATAATCAGGTAATGACCATTCCTGTTTCTCTTTCACTTATGGCTGAAGATAGATTAAAAATTGAACCTGTTGATGCCGTGAAAACCTTGCGATACAATCACCAGCATATTGATACCGAATTGATTTCATCCATATAGCATCGTTGGCTGCGTCGTCGGCTTCCTCAACATACATCAGTATGCCTCGTTGCCTTCTCCTTGCCGCCTTGCTCTCTGGCGAACTCAATTCGGTATTCCTACAATTTTGACGGCAAATTAGTATGATAATTTGCAATTACCTGCAAATAGAGAAGTGATATTAAAAGAAGTTAGAGGAAACACAATGGAGATAATGGCAGAAATTGAAATTCAAAACACTCAAATGCTGGAACTAAATGTTTTACGCAGCAAAAATAAAGAGGAATTTACCCGCATAATTTTTTTCAGGACTGGAGGATATCCCAATAGGGGTCGTAGAACAGACTTATCTGACTGGCATGCTGACAGCATTATTTGCATAGATTCTTCCTGCTCTTCTATGGCTACTGATGTACTTCCACGTCCTCCTGAAAAAGCACCGGTTGTTCTTACTGAAAAAGAGCCACTGAAGTTGCGAATTTTTATAGATAAAAGTGTTGTAGAAGTTTTTGTTAATGACAGACAACGTGTGGTGGCACGTGTTAATCCTTCACGTAAGGATGCTTTAGATGTTTCCCTGCGCTCATATGGAAAACCCTGTTTACTTAAATCTCTTGATGCATGGCAGATGAGAAGTATCTGGTGAGGTAAAAAAGGCAGATTTTTTATATCTAAAAAGTCAATGCAGAGCCAAAAGCAACAAGAAACTGCGGATATTCAGGAATTTCCAGTTTTCTATTGCTTATTTTTTCAATGCTGTTTTTTAAGGCAGGAATATTTGCTCCACCACCGCAGAAGACAACAGGTACATTTTTATTGAAATGCGCCATCATCGTTGCAATTCTTGAAGCGATGGCATTGAAAAGTCCTGCTGCAATATTTTCTTTTTTTTCGTTATGGGCAATTAAAGATACAACCTCACTTTCTGCAAAGACACTGCATGTTGCATTTAAAAGAACCGGCTTATCTGCCTGCAGTGCAAGTTTCCCCAGCCCATAAATATCTGTTTCAAGGACACCTGCCATCATTTCAAGAAATCTCCCTGTTCCTGCAGCGCATTTGTCATTCATTAAAAAATCAACAATTTCACCGCTGCCATCAATTTCAATTGTCTTTGTATCCTGGCCTCCGACATCAATAATAAGACATCCTGTTTTCATAATATGAAAAACTGCCTTTGCCACAGCAGAAATTTCTGTTATGGTGAAGTGTGCTTTAGAAAAAATATGCCTTCCATAACCAGTCGATACAATTTTATCAAGGTCAGAATAATCTAATTCTGCCTGACTCAATGCTTCCTTGAGAACCTTTTCAGCAATGATTTCAGGCATTGTCCCTGACCTGCCAATTGCCCTTGCTATTACAGTTTCATCCCTGACAATTACACATTTGGTCATTACAGAACCAATATCAATACCTGCCTTCAACATTTTTTATTCCTTACCTGATTGTATTATTTCCCTGAATGCTTCAAATCTCGTCTTTAATTGACCTATGTCTTCTTTTCCAAAGTCACTCTTCACAGAAAGAAATGGAATTTTATTTTCTTTGAGAACCTGTCTGATAACTGTTGTTTGAGTTTCAAAAACCTGGCAGAGTCGCAGATTGTAATAAACGACTCCGTCAAGTTTATACTGATTGACAGTATCAATAATTAAATTGACCATTTTTTCAAGATTCAATAGACAGGGACAGATACTTCCAGCAATGTTTTTCAGTGTTAATGCTCTGATAATCCCTGATTCAGTATCTTCATCTATGACAACAGGATTGTAAAATCTTCCGAAACTTGTGCATTGAATATCTGATGAAATTTCGAGTTCTGCCTGCTGTAAAACATCAAGAATCTTAAAATTTGGAAATATCACAGGACTACCTGCAAGAAGAATTTTTGGTTTTTTTGACAATGAATGTTTCTCTTTTGCTTCATCATAAACTTTTTCTGCCATATTGTTCCATTGTTCAATGTCCATAAAAAATGAAACGTAAATCATTACATAATAGTCAAAAGCATTTATTACATCAGGAGATTTTATTCTCAATTCATAAATCTTTTTGAAAATTTCTGTTCGTTTGTTTGTTAACTTACAGGCATTCAAAAGTTGTTTCCTTCCTGCATTGCACTGGAATTTTTGTTTCAGGAATTCGAAAAATTTTGTATACAGAGCAGTCCATTTATCAACATTGTCAAGATAATCACTGTTTCTTCCAGGATCAAGAAAATATATTTCTTTTACAGGGGAAAGTAATTCTGCAAGTTTAGTTTTTGGATCACATGTCCCTGGCACTATTACAAGGTCAAGGTAATCATAAACATTATTATAAAATTTCCCGCAAATTGATTTAATGACAGGACAGATATCACCGGGCAAAATTTCTTCTCCTGCATTTGTCCATGCATATTCTTCACAACAAAGTCGCACAGGTTTCAAACAGCAGGCAATCAATAATTCTTCTGGAACAATACTGCAAAAATAGCCGATGTATCTATCCTTTTGTGTTTTTTCAATTCTGAAATTCGATTCAATTGCTTTATAGAAATCATCCATAGAAGAAAGGCCTGATTTTAACCTGTATTTGAGTGCCTGTTCAAACTCATCATTCAAAAAGGGTTTTTTTGATGATAGATTTTTTAAAATTATCTCATTGTACTTGTTGAGAAACTTTTTCTGCATCAGTTTTTCTCCTTAAGAAAAATTTTTTACCGAAAAATTTGACACTTAAACATCCTTTTCTTGGACATACTTCAATGCATCTCATGCACATAATACATCCGGTTTGATTATAAATGGTATCTTTATCAATTTCATACATTTTTGTCAATCCCATAGGACAAACATCAGCACAGTATCCACATTTAATACACTTAACCGCTTTTTTGTGAAGTTCTATTCCACAGCCCTTATTGAACCAGGAGTTAATCAATCCCACAGGACACATATGGCACCATACGCGTCTGCCCCAGTAGAATGCTGCGATAAAAAATCCCAGCACAATCCATGCAAGAATTGTAAAAGTTGTTGTAATTCCAGTAGAAAAATCCTTCCAGTTTGGTTTTATAAGCCCGAACATTGGGCATATCAAACGTGCCGGACATATCTGACAGTATGGCAAAAACCAGTAACACTGATATCTTGCTAAATTTGGCATTCCAATAAGGGTTGAAATTGTAAGAGCAATGACCATTAAAACATAGCCAGTAAATGAAAGATTCATTCTGAAATTTGCAGGAAATCTTTTAACAGGAATATTCATTTTTCTTCGAAGAAAAGTGAGAAAGTCACCAACAGTTCCTATTGGACATACCCATCCGCACCATGCTCTTCCAAACAAAAAACACAGAAGCACAAATAATGTAATATATGGCAACAGATATTTAATGGATGTGCGCCAGGTCAGGTTTTCAGAGAAAAAATGAAGTATACACGCCTTAAACATGCCTCCATTGGGATTAAACCTGCAAACAAGTGTTGGGGGATAGTTTTCAATCACAGGGGTTGCTCCTGATGGCCAGAGAATACTTCCTTTTTCAAATTTGGTCGTTGAAATACTTCCTTCAGGTGCGTTGAGAGATGGAAAAATTGATTGCTTCTGGGCTTCAGCCGATTGTTTCCAATCCTTGAAAATATATCCGCCATAAACAAGAAGTATCAGACAGATTACCTGCACAATTCTTCTTGAAATTGAAATTTTATTCACTTTTATGCCTTCTGTTTATTGTTAAACTTCTGTAAACAGTCAGGAAAATAAGAACCAGTAATGGTAAAACATACCACCAGTACCTGATACTTATACTTTTATCAACCCTCACATTAATCTGTCCAACATTAACATCAATATTTTCTGCTGTTCTTCCAGTGCCTCCTGTGAAAAAATCAACTGTTGGAAGTACTGCTGGCTCAGAAAAAATCTTACTTCTTTTTATTTCATTTCCATAAAATATTGCATAATGTATCTTTTTACTGGTGTTTGCCGGGAAAATTATTTCAGCACTTAAAATTGAACCATCAGGCCATTTTTCAGACACAGTAATTTTTGAAGGGACTTCTTTTTTTGTTGCCATATCCATCACTAATATATGATCAGAAGAAAAAACAGATGAAGGAGGAAAAAAGGCAGTACCAGAAACATAAAAATCACCATTGATATCAGGATATTCAAAACTGATATCAATTTTTTCTGAACAGAAAAGAAAACTACATCCACAAAGGAAAAGTAAAAAAATAAATTTTTTCATTGACAGGTTTTATGGTGCAAAAACAATCTGTCCAAGACGATTTTCCTGATGATAGGACGAAGCATCAACAGCCCAGAAACTTTCTTCAACATAGCCCGTTGCTTTGGTCCTGATGATTTTCAATGCCCAGATATTTCCTGGTTCAGGTGTTTTTGAACCTATAGAAAAAAATGGTATTGCAATTTCAGTCATCCAGCCACTTATTCCTTTTGAAATTGCATATTTTAAATCATTCAGTATCAAAGGTTGTTCTGTACCTGCAATGATTTTTTTGCACATTGCTTTTCCATCGCCTGTCAGAATAATTGAATAATAATTTTTTCCAGAAGCATCAGGAGACAACTGAATTTCCAGTTTGTCTTTTTCAGAGATTTTTTCAGGACTGTTGTCCCTGCAATAAAAACCAAGATAAATGGCATTTGAATCATAAGTAATCAATCCTACTGTCTGATATACAGGTTTTCCTTTACCAGGAAGAGAAAAATTACCTATAATCCCTGCATTTTTCCAGCATTCTTCAAGCATTTTTCCATCAATTTTTGGTGCTTGATTTGTCCTTTTTACAGAAAGAATAGCACAAGTATCCTGCACGGGTTGTTGTGTCTGTGTTTCTTTTTTCTCCTGCATTTTTTGCTGTGCATCGCCTGTTATATCAAGATTGAAACTTTTAAACTGCCTTCCTCCTCCGACAAGACGAAATGTTACAGGATAATTACCAGAAGAAATATTTGGTTTTGGGATCATTGTTACTTCAAAATAAACCCTCTGATCCTTAGGAATTGACATTTTTTCAGGATAAATTTGAAAATCAAAGGCAGGGCTTTCAGCAAGAAGTTTTATTTCTGCAATGCCCCTGTCCATGTTATTCTGAAGGAAAATTTTGAAGGTTACTTTATCCTTAACAACGATATTATATGTTTCTGGTTTTACAATCAATTTGTCTGCCTGTCTGAAAACATTGTCGCAGAGATGTGCCTGAACAGAGGTATTAAAGACAGCAAAGCCAGAAATTATCACGGATAGAAAAATTCTCCTCATATTCTAATTTTAACCTATTGATAATTTTATGTCCAGTTCCATGATGAAAAATTGCCAGATTAATAGATTTATGTTTTAATCTTTGAAGTATTGTTCGAAACCCGTGTGATCAGGAATACAAGGAGTTTATCATGGAAAACATTGGTGTTATTTTTTATAATTTTTCATTTGAGCAAATTGACCAGTTTTTTAACTGGTGCGTTGAAAACAATGTTGAGTATGTTGAAATAAGGAAAAGTGCGATTGAAGACAAGATTGACAGGGTGGAAAAAATTTTAGCAAAAACTGGCATCAGGATTTCCCAGGTGACAGCAGAAAACGATTTTATTCAGAAAACAAAGCATGATCTTCTTGAGCATGTAAAAAAGATTGAAATTGCTGGAAATATTGCAAAAAATCTGGGATGTAATCAGTTGAGGATTGATGGTGGATGGCCCAAGCAGGATATTGACGAAAAATATTATAGAACAATGGTTCTTGAGGGAATTGAAAGGGCTGTTGAAGTTGCTGAAAAAAACGGTTTTCATCTTGCACTTGATAATCATGGTGTAATCACAAATGATTACCAGTTCCAGATTGAAATATTTGAAAAAATCAAGTCGCAATATCTTGGAGCAAATCTTGACACTATGAATTATCGATGGTTTGGTTACCCTGTTGAACAATTGATTGAAATTTATAAGGCAATTGCTCCTTATGTAAAGCACACTCATATTAAAGATGGCACCGGTACACGTCAGAATTATACTGGAAAGGTTCTTGGAGAAGGAGAAATTCCAGTTATTGAAGCAATCAGAATTTTAAAGGAAAATAATTATTGCGGTGTCTGGTGCATTGAATATGAGGGAAAAGATAAGGAGATTGGTTATAAAAAATGCATTGAATTTTTGAAGAATCTCAACATTTGAAATTTTTATCTAACACATGGTTCCTATGAAAACACAATGGTGGGAAAAGCCATTAAGAATGTTAAGGCGCGACTATGTTGGTGATTTTACCCCATTTTTAAATGCTGACATGGAACAATTAGCAAGAGAAACAAGAAAAATATGGAAGGCAAATTGCGAATGGATCATGGCTACCCCTGGTTGTGCTCCTGGGACCGCACATTTGACCTTGTTTAATTCAGAAAAATTTGAAAAAATGCCAGGGATTGGTTCAAGGGATATAATACGGGAATACTTGCCATATGCAAGGAAATACAACATTAACATTATCGCATACATTAACATGCACTGGTACAGTTATGAATTTGCAAAAAAACATCCTGACTGGGAACAATTGCTTGAAGATGGTACTCCTTATGGTCAGAAACACCCTCTTTATGGCAATGGAACAACATTCTGTGTCAACAGTGAATGGAGAAACTGGGCATTTGAATTAATACAGGAAGTACTGAAAACAGGTGTTGATGGTTGCTTTCTTGATGGTCCTGTAATATATCCTGGTGCATGTTACTGTCAGTCATGCAAGGAAAAATTCAGGGAATTTTCTGGTAGTACCAGGATGCCAAAATTTCTTGACTGGAATGACCCTTTATGGAAAAAGTTTGCTGAATTTCGTGCAAATAGCTGGGCAGATTTTATGAATGATGCAATGAAGGCAGCAAGGCAGATCAACAATCAGGCAGTTTTATTTCTTAATGGGGGTTCATTCAGTTCATCAAATATTCTTCTTGCATATGACACAGGTAGAATGGAAAAAGTTCAATCCATTACAGGTGCTGAAGATTTCTTTCATTGTACAGATTATTACCGCTCTCCATTTACATCACTGAACCTTTCAAGGTTTCTTTCTGCAGGAAAAAACCCATCTGTGGTTTTTACACATCATACACTTTCAACATGGCACTATGTACCGCTTCCTGAAGCAGAACTATCAACTGCACTGGCTCAATCAACAGCAGGTGGTTCGAATACATGGTTTGCAATATTTTATCCTGCGATTGAGAAAACAAAAAAGTATGCAATTGAAGGGCTTAAAAAGACAGGGAATTTTATTGAAAGGGTGGAAAAATTCATCTGTGGGAGTGAATCTGCAGCAGAAACAGGGGTATTGATTTCAAACAAAACCCTTTATTATTACATATCATGTCTCAAAGGGCTTTCTTATGATGTCGGTAGTGGAAAAGAACAGGGTTTGATTATTGATACAGGAACTCAATATTCTTTTGATATCAATAAGCAAAGGGAAAAATCCATTGATATTGTCAACAATGAAAACCATGGATGCCTTGACCTTTGCAATTTTGCGCATATACCTGTAAGAGTTTTCTGGGATGAATACATCAATGCTGAGAATTTAAGAAAAATAAAATGCCTTATTTTACCGAATTCTGCATGTCTTTCTGAAAAACAAATAGGTGAGATAATGAATTTTGTTCATAGTGGTGGAGTGCTGATGGCTGATTTTGAATCAGGTATGTATGATGAATATGGAAACAGGGTTGAAAGGAAATTCTGGCTTGAGTTTCTCGGGATTCAGGAAATTTATGGAGCATTCAAGCCGTCAAGAATTGAGGATTATATTATCCTTACAAAAAAACTTGGAGATATTGATGATGGTATTTTGATTCCAAGGCCACTCAATGCACTGGCAATCAAAAGCACAGAGAATGCAGAAGTCATTGCAAATTATCTCAATCCCATCAATATGGCATATGCACAGCCAAAGGGTATCAGCAATTATCCTGCAATAATGATTGTGAAAAGAGGAAGTGGTAGAGTCATTTATATTTCTTCTCCAATTTTTGAAAGTTTCAATAGATTTCATATTGACTGGCACAAAAATATTATTCAATTATTAATCAGGAAAACAGTTAAAACCGGGCTTCAGATTGAAACAGATGCACCAGGCAGTTTAGCAATAGAGATACGAAAAAAGGATAATGATTTACTTGTTCATCTTGTTAATGTGACTTCTGATATGAAAAGGCCCATGGGCTGTATTATTCCAGTTTATAATGTACAAATTTCTCTGAAGGCAGGATTAAAAAAGGCAATTTCTCTTTCCTCAGGGAAAAAACTAAATGTCAGGAAAAATAAACACAGACTTGAGTTTTGTGTTCCAGAAATAAGGGAATACGAAATTATTCTTCTCACTGATTAGTTTTTCAAAAACAATTTTCATTTTGCCGTCTTTGATTGTATAATATAATCCAAACTTCTGATTTCATTTCAGGAGGTGCAATATGGCAAAGGTTCTTGTTGTCTATTACTCAAAAACAGGAAACACAGAAAAAATGGCTCAGGAGGTTGCAAAGGGAGTAATTCAGGAAAATGTTGAGGTTGTTGTAAAAAAAGTAGAAGATATAGAAGTTGAAGAATTGCTTGCTTACGATGGTATTATTGCTGGCTCTCCAACATATTTTGGTGGACCCGCGTGGGAGATAAAAAAACTTTTTGATGATTCAGTACGATTTTATGGAAAAATGATTGGAAAAGTTGGCGGTGCATTTTCATCATCAGCAAATATTGCAGGTGGAAATGAAACCACAGTTCTTTCAATCCTTCAGATGATGTTGATACATGGAATGATTATTCAGGGAACAACAGAAGGCGGTCATTATGGACCGGTTTCTATTGGTTCTCCTGATGCAAAAACACTGAAGGAATGCAAAAACTTAGGTAAGAGAGTGGCATTACTTGTAAAAAAATTGAAAGGTGAAAACTAATATGGCAGAAATCAATTATTCTCAAACAGTTCTTCTTCCAAAAACAGATTTTCCCATGAAGGCAGACCTTGCCAGAAGGGAACCACAATTTATTGAAAAATGGGAAAAGATTGATGTTTACAGAAAAATTCTTGAAAAAAACAAAGGAAACACATTATTTATCCTTCATGATGGACCTCCGTATGCCAATGGGCATATACATCTTGGCACAGCACTGAACAAAATATTAAAGGATACTGTTGTGAAATTTAAGGCATTTCAGGGGTTTTTCACTCCTTATGTTCCTGGATGGGATTGCCATGGTATGCCCATTGAACATCAGGTTTTTCAGCAGATGCAAATCAAGGACAAAAATGCAGTTGATATTGTTTCATTCAGGAAAAAAGCACATGATTATGCTATGAAATTTGTTGAAATCCAGAAAAATGAATTCAAACGTCTTGGTGTTTTTGGTGACTGGGAAAATCCATACCTTACCCTTCATCCTGTTTATGAAAAAACGATTGTTGAAAGTTTTGGAAATCTTTTTATCAATGGCTATATCATCCAGAGATACAAGCCAATATATTGGTGCTGGCACTGTCAGACAGCCCTTGCAGAGGCAGAGGTTGAATACTGGGATGAAACAAGTCCTTCTGTGTATGTAAAATTTCCTGTGAAAAAATTCTCTCCTGATTTTCATTTACCTGCAGATTCGTATTTTTTGATATGGACAACAACACCGTGGACACTTCCTGCAAATGTTGCAATTGCTGTTCATCCTGATTTAGAATACTGCCTTATTAAAACAGAACAGGGAAATTTTGTCGTTGCTTCATCCCTTGTTGAAAAAATTGCAGAAAAACTTCACTGGAAATATGAAAAACTTAAAACATTTAAAGGAAGAGAACTTGAACATTCAGTATGCAGTCATCCATTTATTGACAGAGACAGTGTTGTGGTGCTTGCTGATTATGTTTCTGACCAGGAAGGAACAGGTTGTGTTCATACTGCCACAGGTCATGGAGAAGAGGATTATCAAACAGGATTAAAATACAATCTTCCTGTTATATCACCTGTTGATGAAAGGGGAAGGTTTACTGATGAAGTCAGTCAATGGAAGGGAATGCTTGTTTTTGATGCAGATACAGTGATTGTTGATGAATTGAGCAAAAAAAATATCATTTTGCATCATGAACCATACAGGCATTCATATCCCCATTGCTGGAGATGTAAAAAGAGTGTGATATTCAGAGCAACAAAACAGTGGTTTTTGAAAATAGACCATGAAAATTTAAGAAATGTTCTTCAGGATGAAATCAAAAAGACAAGATGGATTCCTGAAGAAGGAATGTCAAGGATTTCAAGTATGGTTGCAATGAGACCTGACTGGTGTCTTTCAAGACAGAGATTATGGGGGGTTGCCCTGCCAATTTTCTACTGTGAAAATTGTGGAAAACCTGTATGCAATGAACAGACAATTAAAAAAATTTCCCTTCTTGTTGAACAATATGGTTCTGATGTATGGTTTGAAAAGGAAACAGGGGAACTTCTGCCTGAAAATTTTTCCTGCCCGCATTGTAAAAACAGCAAAAATTTCAGGAAAGAAAAAGATATCCTTGATGTATGGTTTGATTCAGGTGTAAGCCATCTTGCTGTACTAAAAAATTATCCACTTTTGAAATGGCCTGCTGACTTTTATCTTGAAGGAAGTGACCAGCACAGGGGATGGTTTCAGACATCACTGATTACTTCCTGTGCGATTGAAAAAAAGGCACCATTCAAGACAGTATTAACACATGGGTTTGTTGTTGATGCTGAAGGAAGAAAGATGTCAAAATCACTTGGAAATGTGATCACTCCTGACCAGATTATTAAAAAATACGGCGCTGATATTCTGCGATTGTGGGCATTATCTGAAAACTATCAGCAGGATATAAGAATCTCACAAAAGATTATTGACCATCTTGTTACTGTTTACAGGACAATCAGGAATACCATGAGATTTATGCTGGGAAATCTTTCTGACTACAACGAATCAGAAACAGTAGATACCAAACTGCTTGAGGTTGACAGATGGGCAATTGAACGGCTGAATTTACTGGTAAAAAATGTCACTCAATATTATGAAGATTGTTTATTTCATAAGGCAGTGAACGAGATTTTTGATTTCTGCAATATTGAGATGTCTGCCTTTTATCTTGATTATCTCAAAGACCGCCTTTACACACATGGGAAAAATTCCATCACACGGAAGTCAGCACAAAAGGTTTTATATCAAATACTGTTATCAATTGTTGTTATGCTTGCACCGGTTCTTTCATTTACCTGCGAAGAGGCATATTCCTTTATTCCAGGCAATAAAAAAGAAAGTGTATTTTTTGAGTCATGGCCTGAGGTAAAGGATATTGATTTTCAATTACTTGAAAGGTGGGAAAAATTTTTTGATTTCAGGAAAATTGTTCTAAAACAGATTGAACAAAAGCGGGCATCAGGAGAAATTGGCAGTAGTCTTGAAGCATCCATTGAGGTCATTGCTGATAAAGAAAACAAAAATTTCCTTGAAAGTTTTCAACCCCATTTGACAAACCTTTTGATGATAGCAGAATTAACAATTGAAGAGGGAGATGGGCTTATTGTTGTTGCAAAAAAGACATCTCTTCCAAAATGTGAAAGGTGCTGGATACATCATGAAAGTGTTGGAAAATTTCATAATCATCCCACTTTGTGCGAAAAATGTTATTCAGTGGTAAACGGTTAATTTTCAAAAACAGGATGATCAGTGAAGGCATACCTCGTTATTGAAGATGGCTCAATTTATGCTGGCAGGGCATTTGGTTCAACTGGTGAAGCATTTGGTGAATTGATTTTCAATACCAGTATGACAGGTTATCAGGAAATCATTTTTGACCCTTCTTATAAAGGACAGATTGTTGTGATGACATATCCATTGATCGGAAACTATGGTATCAACAGTCAGGACATAGAATCATACAAAATTCATCTTGAAGGATTTGTGGTCAAAGAGAAAAGCAAAATTTATTCAAACTGGAGGGCAGAACAATCCCTTGATGAATTATTTAAGCAACAGGGTATCATAGGAATTGAAGACATTGACACGAGAAAACTTACAGAATTCATAAGGGATAAAGGCGCGCAGAAGGCAGGAATTTTTACCACGCAACTTGATAAAAACATCATGGTTGAGAAAGTAAAGAAATCAGTTTCCATAGTCGGAAGGGACATTGTAAAGGATGTTATAAAAGATGAGCCATACATATGGAGTTCTCAAGGAAAATACAAGGTTGTTGTCATTGATTGTGGGGTCAAATACAATATTTTGAGATTGCTTGCAGAAAGAAATTTAAAGGTTGTTGTTTATCCTGCAACTGCACCCTATCAGGAAATAGAAAAAGAAAGTCCTGACGGAATATTGATTTCAAATGGTCCTGGAGACCCTGAACCACTTGAATATGTAATCAAAAACGTTTCAAATCTTGTGGAAAAATATCCTGTCTTTGGAATATGCCTCGGGCAACAGATTCTTGGACAGGTTTTTGGTGGTAAAACATATAAATTGAAATTTGGTCATCATGGAGCCAATCATCCTGTAAAGGACTTAAGAACAGGTAAAATTTTAATTACGGTTCAAAATCATGGATTCTGTGTTGACATTAATTCCATTAAAGACCCTGATATAGAAATCACGCATATGAATCTGAATGATAATACTCTTGAAGGTATTGAACACAAGAAATTTCCTGTTTTCAGTGTTCAGTTTCATCCTGAAGATTCTCCTGGTCCAAGGGATGCAAGATATATGTTTGATAAATTTTATTCTTTGATTGAAAATGCCAAAAAGAACAGACATTAAAAAAATTTTGTTGATTGGTTCAGGTCCTATAATTATCGGGCAGGCGTGTGAATTTGATTATTCTGGTTCACAGGCATGCAAGGCATTAAAAGAGGAGGGATATCAGGTGGTTCTTGTGAATTCAAATCCTGCGACGATTATGACTGATCCTGATATGGCAGATAAAATATACATTGAACCACTTGTTCCTGAGATTGTTGCAAAAATTATTGAAAAAGAAAAACCTGATGCTCTTTTACCCACTCTCGGCGGTCAAACTGCATTGAATCTCGCAACAGCCGTTTATGAAATGGGAGTTCTTGAAAGATACAAGGTTTCTCTTATTGGAGCAAGTTACGAAGCAATAAAAAAGGCAGAAGATAGGGAACTTTTCAAGCAATCAATGAAAAAGATTGGATTGAAAGTACCTGAAAGTGGCACCGCAAGAAGTGTTGACGAAGCAAAACAGGTTGTAAAGACAATAGGGTTTCCAGTTATTATCAGACCTGCCTATACCCTTGGTGGTACTGGTGGTTCAATTGCATATAACATTGAAGAATTTGAAGAAATGGTTGAATTTGGATTGAAAGCAAGTTTTATTGGTGAGGTTCTCATAGAACAATCAGTTCTCGGATGGAAGGAATATGAACTTGAAGTAATGAGGGATTTTAATGACAATGTTGTCATCATCTGCTCAATAGAAAATTTTGACCCGATGGGAGTTCATACTGGAGATAGTATTACTGTTGCTCCTGTTCAGACCCTTACAGATAAAGAATACCAGAATATGCGCGATGCAGCAATAGCAATAATAAGGGAAATCGGTGTTGATACAGGTGGTTCAAATATACAATTTGCAGTAAATGGAGAAAATGGTGAGATGGTTGTTATTGAAATGAATCCACGTGTTTCAAGAAGTTCAGCCCTTGCTTCAAAAGCCACTGGTTTCCCCATAGCAAAAATTGCAACAAAACTTGCTATTGGCTATACGCTTGATGAAATTCCCAATGATATAACAAAGAAAACACCTGCGTGTTTTGAGCCGACCATTGATTATTGTGTTGTGAAAATCCCGAAATTCAATTTTGAAAAATTTCCGGGTGCAAACTGTATCCTGGGTACATCGATGAAATCAGTTGGTGAAGTAATGGCAATAGGCAGAACATTTAAGGAAGCATTTCAAAAAGCATTGAGAAGTTTAGAGGAAAATTTTTCTGGTTTTGAAAATATCAATACAAAATGGGAACTTGAGGCAGGATTGAGAAATCCAAATCCATCAAGGGTTTTTTATATCAAGAAGGCATTTCAGCAGGGGAAATCAATTGAAGAGATTTATCAATTGAGCAAAATAGACAGATGGTTTCTGGCGAATATTAAGGAGCTCGTTGATTTTGAAGAATATCTTGAAAATTTCAAAGGAAAAACAATTGATAAAGAAACAATGAAAAGAGCAAAAGAATACGGGTTTTCAGATAAACATATTGCCAGTATCACGGGTAAAAGCGAACAGGAAATCAGGCAATTGAGAAAATCATATGGCATTGAACCCAGTTTTAAATGTGTTGATACCTGTGCTGGTGAATTTATTGCCTATACTCCTTATTATTATTCAACATACGAACAACCCAACATTATCAGTAGTGACATACAATGAAAAAATCAGTTATAATTCTTGGTGGTGGTCCAAATAGAATCGGTCAGGGGATTGAATTTGACTATTGCTGTGTGCATGCTTCTTTTGCCCTGAGAGAACTGGGATATAAAAGCATTATGATTAACTGTAACCCTGAAACAGTCAGTACTGACTATGATACATCAGATGTTCTTTATTTTGAACCCCTAACATTTGAAGATGTCTTGAACATCATTGAAAAAGAAAATCCACTGGGTGTGATACTTCAATTTGGTGGGCAAACACCATTAAAACTTGCAATTCCCCTGAAAAACGCAGGGGTTGGTATTCTTGGAACGAGTTCTGAAGCCATTGACATTGCAGAAGACAGAAAAAGGTTTAAACAATTGCTTGATAAGATTGGCTTGATGCAACCTCCCAGTGGAACAGCAAGAAACTTCACTGAAGCACTGAAAATTGCAGAAAACCTCGGTTATCCTGTTCTTGTAAGGCCATCATATGTTCTTGGAGGCAGGGCAATGCAGATTGTTTATGATGATGAATCTTTGAGAGAATTTATGGAGAAAGCCATAGAGGTTTCTCCAGACCATCCTGTTTTGATTGATAGTTTTCTTGATGATGCTGCTGAGGTTGATGTTGATGCAATCTGTGATGGCAATATTTGTGTCATTGGTGGAATAATGGAACATGTTGAACAGGCAGGTATTCATTCGGGTGATAGTGCAATGGTACTACCTCCCTATAGTTTGAAAAAGAATATTGTTGAAGAAATAAAGCAGGCAACAAAAAATATTGCGCTTTCGTTGAATATCATTGGTTTGTTAAACATTCAGTACGCTGTAAAGGATGACAGAATTTATGTACTTGAAGTAAATCCGAGGGCATCAAGGACAGTACCATTTGTGAGTAAAACCACAGGAATTCCTCTTGCAAAACTTGCAACAAATATCATGCTCGGCAAAACCTTGAAGGACCTTGGTTTTGTAAAAGAGGTGCAATTGAATTATTTTGCTGTCAAGGAATCAGTTTTCCCATTCAACAGATTTCCAAATGTTGATGCTGTATTAGGTCCTGAGATGAAGTCAACTGGCGAGGTAATGGGTATTGATGAAAGTTTTGAAATGGCTTATGCAAAAAGTCAGATTGCAGCAGGACAGAATCTCCCATTGAGTGGAAATATTTTTATAAGTGTGCAGAACAGACATAAACCCCTGATATATCCAGTTGCAAAGGAATTTTCTGAAATGGGTTTTCAAATTTTTGCAACAAAAGGAACAGGAAGTTTTCTATCAGAAAAGGGTATAAAAGTGAATATTGTCGGTAAATTATACGAAGAAGAAAGACCCAATATTATTGACTACATAAAAAATAACGAAATTTCAATGATTATTAACACACCTTCAGGGAAAAGACAGAAGGCAGACATTGTTTCTATCAGAACCATTGCAATACACAGAAACATTCCTTTGATTACCACAATAAGGGGTGCTCAGGCAACCCTTGGTGCGATAAAAAAAATAAGGCAGGCAGGTTTTCAGGTGAAAAACATAAAGGAATATTATTTGATGCAGGAAAACATACAAAAATTTAATAAACAAAAGGAGGATTGAAATGGATAAAAATGCTGTACTGAAGCAGATCAAAATGGACAGAATTCAATTTGTTGAACTATGGTTTGTTGATATTCTTGGACAGATTAAGACAATCACGATTACTCCTGATGAACTTGAAAAAGCCCTTGATGAAGGCATTGGTTTTGATGGTTCCTCCATTGAAGGTTTTGCAAGAATTTTTGAAAGCGATTTGATTTTACGACCTGAACCAGAAACATATCTTGTTCTTCCATGGACAGAAGCCCCAACAGTGAGATTTTTCTGTTCTATTTATACTCCTGAAGGAAAATTTTATGACGGAGACAGCAGGTATATTTTGAAACGATATCTTGAGAAAATCAGGCAACAGGGATTTACAATGAATGTTGGACCTGAACTTGAGTATTTTTACTTTAAATCACCCGAGAATCCTGGATTACTTGACCAGGCAACATATTTTGATTTTATTCCTGCTGATCTTGGTTCACAGGTAAGAAATAAAACTGTTTCATTGTGCGAGAAAATGGGAATGAAGGTTGAAGCAGCACATCATGAAGTTGCTCCGAGCCAGCATGAAATTGATATCAGATATGCTGATGCTCTTGTCATGGCAGATATGATGGTAACATTGAAGGTGCTGATTAAACAGGTGGCTGCAGAACATGGAATATATGCCACATTTATGCCAAAACCACTATTCGGTCATAATGGAAGCGGTTTACATATCCATCAATCATTATTCAAGGACGGGAAAAATGCATTTTTTGACAACAAAGACCCGAATTACCTTTCTCAAATTGCAAAAGCATATACAGCCGGGATCCTGAAATATATCAGAGAAATTACTTCTGTTTGTAATCAATGGGTTAACTCATATAAACGGCTTGTTCCAGGATACGAAGCCCCTGTTTACATTTCATGGGGCAGGAAAAATCGTTCAGCCCTTGTAAGGGTTCCAATTTATAAGCCAGGTAAGGAGAGTGCAAGCAGGATTGAACTACGGAGTCCTGACCCTGCATGTAATATGTATCTTGCATTTACAGTGATTCTTGCTGCTGGATACGCAGGAATAGAAGAAAAACTTGAACTACCGCCAGCCATTGAAACAGATATTTATCAAATGACACAGGAAGAAAAAATAAAGAATAATATTCAGACATTGCCAGGTAGCCTTATTGAAGCCATACATGAAACAGAAAATAGCAAGCTTGTCAGAGAAGCACTCGGTGAGCACATTTTTACAAAATTCATAGAAAACAAAAAGATTGAATGGGATAATTACAGAATCAGAATCAGCCATTATGAAATGGAAAGTTATTTTCCTGTTCTCTGAAGAATATGCATTATATTCTGGATGGAAATAATATCATAATGCACCATCTGTGGGAGAAAGACGCAAAGCATGCAGGGGATAGGTTAGGATTGCTTGTTTTTCTTGAAAATTACTGCAGGAAGCATCCTTCTGTGAAATTTACAGTTGTTTTTGATGGATGGGCTGATATTCAATGGTCAAACCCCAATATTAAAATTATCTGGTCACATGATAAAACAGCAGATGAAGTGATTATCAAAAAAATTGAAGCCCTCAAAACAAATATCACATTTGTTTCAAACGACAACCAGATAAGAAACAGAGCACGTTTATACAGGTTCAATGTTCTCAAGGTTGAAGAATTTCTTGATATCATTGATAAAAAAGTCCAGGTCAAAAAACCTTCGGATTTTGAAAACGGGAAAAAGATACCATACAGCCGTGTGCCAGAAATAAAAAAAGAACTGGAGAAATATTATGAAAAAAATCCAGAAACAGTTAGAAAAATTAGAAAACGATATCAGAGATTTTTTTGATGTGTCTGATAGTTTAAGGGAAAAATCATTAAAAATCTCAAGGGATGTAACACGGCTTTCAGCAAAGGCAATCAAAAAAATTCACCAGGGAGACATGAAAGAATCAATGAAATTGCTCAATGAAGCAAAAAGATTGCTTGTAGAAGCAAAGGAGAATCTCAAATGCTTTCCTGAAATTCTTTATGCTGGATTCATTCATAATGCTGAGAAAGAACTTATTGAAGGATTTGTGTTTTTTGAACTTGTTAGAAAAAACACTCTTTTTGTTCCTGATTTTGATACATTTGATAAAATAAGCTGGCTACATGGACTTTCTGAAGCAATGGGAGAATTGAGAAGATATATCCTTGATTGCATAAGGAAAGACCAGATAGAAAAAATTGAACAATTACTTTCATTGATGGATGATGTTTATTATTTTCTGAGTTCTTTTGATTATCCTGACATGCTTTCACGTAATCTCAGAAGAAATGTTGATGCATTGAGGGGAATTCTTGAAAGAACAAGGGCTGATGTAACGTTAATCTGCCAGCAAAAACAACTTGAAAGGAAACTGGAAAACAGATGAATTTTCTCCATTTTCCGTTTTACATTTCATTTAAGAAAATACCTGTTTTTAATTTCTGCACAACAAGACATGGTGGGGTTTCATTACTACCATTTTCAACATGCAATACTGGTTTCAATACAAATGATAAATTTGAAAACATCGTAGAAAACCGTATTATTGTATCAAAACGACTTGGAATTCCTGTTGAAAATTTTGTTCTTTTGAAACAGGTTCATTCAGACAAAATTCACTATGTAAGCGAAAAAGATTGTGGAAAATTTCTGGACATCCCTGCTATTGAAGGAGATGCAATGTTTACTGACCAGTCACACATAGCCATTGCAGTAACGCTTGCTGATTGTGTCGGGGTAATAATTTATTGTCCTGACAAAAATATTGTTGGTGTATGCCATAGTGGATGGAAAGGAACACTTTTGAATATTTGTGGAAAACTTGTGGATAACATGGTTAAAAATTGTGGATGTGATAGTGGAAAAATCATTGCTGGGATTAGTCCTGCAATATGCAAGAACTGCTATACAGTTGGCTGTGAAATTGTGCAAAGTTTCCCGAGTCAATATAGTTGCCATATTTTTGAAAATCATGATGGCTGGCATATTGATTTAAAAGGTATCGTTGTATCACAGTTAATTGAAAAAGGGCTTGAAAAAGAAAACATTTTTTCATCAGACATATGCACTTATGAAAACACTCATATTTTTTACTCACACAGGGCAGAAAAAAATACTGGAAGATTTATGTTTGGAATCTCAATTTTTTGAGAAAACTTTTATATTTTCAGAAAACCTGAATTGCTTGTAGGATGAAAATAACAGGAGGGGAAAATGGCTGAATTCTTTGTAAGAGAAAAACCTTTTGTAAATATGAGGGGAATTCATTTTGATCTGAAAGGACTTCCACCTACCCCGCAAAGAATGATTGAACTTCTCAATCTTGCAGCAGAATCAAAACTCAATTGCATACTTGTTGAATGGGAGGATATGTATCCATGGATGACATCTCCTGAATTAAGAAATGAGACAGCATATTCAATAAACACTGTAAAACAATTTCTGAAACGTGCTCAGGAATTAAACATAGAAATTATCCCGCTTGTACAGAGTTTCGGACATATGGAGAATGTCCTTTCAAAAAAACGTTTCAAACATTTAAGGGAAATTCCTGATAATGTAAGTGATTTATGTCCTTCAAAAGAAGAATCAAAAAAGGTTGTGTTGCAAATGGTCCAGGACGTTCTTTATACACATGACAACCTTAAATATTTTCATCTGGGCGGTGATGAGGTCTGGTCATTCGGGTCGTGTCCTGCCTGTAAAAAAGTCATTGCGAAATCCAGCAAAGCAGAACTTTATTTATCCCATTTGCAGCCCATATTAGAATTTTTAAAATCCCGCAATATTCGTCCAATACTTTGGGATGATATGATGAGACACTGGAGTGAAAGTGAAATAAAAAAGATTAGCGATTATGTTGATTTGATGTGCTGGAGTTACAGTGCTAACCCATTTAACAGGCATCTTACAGAGGAAATGGTTGAAAAATTTGTAAAATGTGGCTGCCATTTATGGGCTGCTTCTGCTTATAAGGGCGCAAGTAATGCATATGCTGATGTTCCTGATATACAGGGTCGTCAGGACAACATGCTTGCCTGGGTAAAATATGCAAGAAAAATGAAAATGAAGGGTGTTGTTACCACGGGCTGGAGTCGTTTTAATACCTTTGTCAGTCCCTGCGAAAGCACAGAGGTAAGTTTAGATACTTTTGTTCTTGCAGGAAAAATTGCCTGGGATGGGGAAATTCCTGCTGACAGGGATGAATGGGTAAAAAATTTTCTGGAACACTGCGAAAAAAACGGCATAAAAACTTCTCATTTCTTTGAATGCAGGAAAAACGCAGAAGATTTGCAACAGTTGAGAAACTCTGCTTTCATTCTGGCAAGGAATTTTTTGCAACAAACATATATTTCAGGAGAACCTGATAGAGTTAATTACTTCAGGGTAAAGGAGAGTATCAAGGGGATAAAAGAAACATTGAAAAAATTAAAAGATACAGCAAAGTTATGGGAAAAATGCCACAGGGGTTTAATCCCTTCAGTATGGTTGAAAAAATATGTTTTTTCAAGGGTAAAACCAGTAGAAAAACTATTTAATTGTATTCTCAAAACCCGATAAAGATCGTGCCAGCCGCAGGGGTAGAAACTTGTAATTTTGACACAGTTGTCTATTAAAGTAAAATATTTACTGACATCGAGTTTAACAGGAGGATTTTTATGAAAAAACAGCAGAGATTATTAAGAAAATATCACCACAGGAAAATGAAGGCAGCAAGAATTCAATTAAAAGAATTTGAACAGGGTACACGTCCTTTTGAAAAACTCAATCGCAGGGCAAGAAAACTTCTTGAGAAAAGAATCAAGGCAGGATACGAACTGCCTGCAAAACTCTTCATCAGACAATCCACCCAGTAATTTTTCAATTCTGGAGGGGTCGCATAGTGGCCGAGTGCGCACGCTTGGAAAGCGTGTTCTCGAGCAATCGAGACGTGGGTTCGAATCCCACCCCCTCCGTTTTTCTCGCCTTTCATGAAGAATTTGAATTTCTCATTTCTACTTATAGGGATTGTTGACTTTGTTCCCTCTTCAATATAAACTTATAACTATGGGTAGCGAATCACTTCAAAAAACTCCTGGTCTCTTTGGTCCAGAAGATATTGGTAAAGAAAAAGACCTTAATAGCCCAGGTAAATCTCTTCTGGATAAGTATGTAATCACAGATATGAATTACTGGAAGGATGTTGATGCCGACTTGATAATTACCGATCCTCCCTTTGGAATTGATTTTAGTGGAAAAAATGGGAACTATCACAGGAATGTGGAAAATGTGGTTGATGGATATGTTGAATGGAAGGTTGCTGAATATGGAGAAAAAATTCAACAGCTCTTAGTGTGCATTAAAAATAATTTAAAAAAAAAATGGACAAGGATTGATTTTGATTAGGATAATATGAACAATAAGGTAGAAGAAATAATCGACAATCTTATAAAATTTTCCAAAACTAAATTGATAAATCCAGTTGCTTTTCTGGCAGCTTTGAATCTTTTATTAAAAGGTAAGAAAATTTTTACCCGTCAGGAGTTAGATGTTGAATATAAAAAAACTGTAGAGAAAATAAAGAAGATTACTAAATCTGAAT
>Ga0078972_1007145_pt1 | contig 25321 bp, 26 predicted proteins | sample YelNatPaOPGAMG01_FD_67568 | JGI IMG/M metagenome (GOLD analysis project Ga0078972, IMG submission 67568) | Hot spring thermophilic microbial communities from Obsidian Pool, Yellowstone National Park, USA - OP-RAMG-01 (SPADES assembly) (version 2) | ecosystem: Environmental > Aquatic > Thermal...
TCATCCTAGATATCTCGGAAGATGGCTCCCGCATAGCGACGGGCGGTAAGGGGCATGAAGTGCGCATGTTCGATAGCAACGGGAACCTTCTGTGGACCTACCCTACGGAAGAAGTTATCACTGATGGTAGGATGAGTGGGGACGGGTCAAGAATAGTCGTTGGGACCGTCTGGGGAGGGGTTTACTGTCTTGATGGAGGGGGAAACCTCCTCTGGCGGAGAAACAGGGGGGTCGGGCACAATTCAGTATATATGACCAAGAACGGGAAGTACATCGCACTTGGTAGCGGGGCAGGAGGTCGGGGGATCATGCTGTTGGATAACGAAGGCACGGTTCTTTGGCAGGACGACTACGGTTTGGTGGCCTATGTTGCTGTTTCTGAAGACGGCTCAAAAATCATCGCGGGGTACAGTGATCCAGATATCGTACGCCTGTACACGGGCGGGGTCGGTATTGACTCCGACAGCGATAGCATGTCAGACGACTGGGAGAACCAGTATGGGTTGAACCCCAACGACCCAAGCGATGGGGGTAAAGACATGGACGGCGATGGGTATACGAACTTACAAGAATATCAAGCAGGGACTAATCCGACATCTGCTTCGAGTTATCCCCAAGAGGCTTACCCGACTGAGATAAACTGGCTACTGATCGCAGGTGTGATTGGGATTATCATGATAATCCTCGTTTTGGTTATGATGAAAATGTTTGGACGGCAAAAATGATCAGGAGACCCGCTATGCCCCACAATACCTTATCAGAAGAGATACGGCCGATAAGTGTGCATGTAATTATCACCATTAAAAAGCCGCCCACGATGATACTAGAGAATATCACCATGGGCTCGATGGCTTCAGCCGATAGGGGGAATCTTGCGGATTGAGGCAACGAGTTTGGGCATCCGTTTACCTTTTGCAGATAATTCCGAGGGCTATCCCAAAAAATATCCCCAAGATGACGTGCGCTGAAGCATCCGCTACCGGGCCTATGACGCTTAAAATTGCATATACGCCTATAGTCTCTGATCCTGGTCAACTCGTCAGCTAAAGCACTCTCAAAAGGTATACGCATGAAACACTGAAGCATAAACGCCTTAGCAACGCTTACTGGACTGTAGTAGGGTCTGCCTGACCCCAAACCCAAAAATTATAAAAAAATACCAGTCATGTGCGCTGCCTCCTTTACATTGTTGATATGTATTTTATTTTTATTCCTTCAAAATTTACTTCAACTGATGGCTCAGGAGTATTATAATCCTTAATCACAAGAATTCGTAAATCTTTGAGAATCACGATTAAATGCAATATCCTCCATCCAAGTTCAGAAAGCGTATTAACCTCTTGAGAATCATTAACTTTTAACGAATATCCCTCTTCTGCAGTAAAATATTCGATTTTCTCAACTCCATACTTATCCTTAAGCTCTTTCGCTAATTTTTTAGCATTTTCCATTTTCTCTTCATTTTTCCCTCTTTCATCTTATCCCCTTCTCATACCATCATGCTAAAATTTATATTTTTACTGCTGTGTTGGATAACCAAGCTTAATCGATTCTTTTCTAAATTATGCCCGAAATCTTCTTCTCTCTTTTAGTTTGAAATTGAGCAGTTAGAATGCTTCTTTACCTCTTGTCTGGACTATAGTCTTGAGCCGCTTAACAGCTGCATAGCTCCTATTTCAGATGGATCTGTTTTTCATCAAGGCTACGGCTAAGTATAAGCGCACTCATCTGTTACACATCTTAAAGGCTCTTCTAAGCGGCTCAATAGTTCTCCTATCGCAGATCGAGCTTCGCGACAGCAGCGCCTATTCGCACTCGGTCGTTGGCATCTATGAGTGCTCTGATTGGGGGTTCGATGGCTGGTGCAGCGATTCTGCTGAGGCCAAGCTAGCAAGGTCAAGAACGTTTCCACCAGGGTCGAGAAACAATTTGATGAGGAGAATAATAGCTGGTTCACCACTAAAACCCAGCGCTACCGTAGCGTTTACGCTTTCCACACTCTCACTACCATATTGTTACTTTTGTAGATTTGGTATTATATTTTTTAACTCTTCAAATGGTACGGGGCCTTCTCTTACAAGCTTCGGTGGCTCTACAGTAAGATCTACGATAGTTGTATTTACACCTACATCGCTTCGTGGGCCGAGCAACATTAGGTCTACAACTTCCCCGAATTTTCTTACGCCGTCAATCGGGTCTGTAATTGGTTTCTGGCCAGATATGTTTGCTGAAGTAGCGGCGATAGGGAAATCAGCCATTTTACTTAGTTTCAAAGCTACATCGTCCATACACATTAAATTTACGGTGTTCAATCCCGAGGTTACGAATTCTGGAATTATTGGCTTCCCCTCTGCATCAAACCTCTTTTTCAATATCATACTGACATTTCCCGGCCAGTATGATTTTACGATTTTTTCAACAATCTCCCTTTCCCCTTCGCTTATTATTGCCCATTTAGTTATGTCTTTTTTGTTTGAAATCACTGAAAGAGGCTTTTGATAGTCTCTTCCCTTTATTTCGTATATTTTAGCTACGCCTTTTTTCGAAAACCCGCTTGCGGCGAATCCGTAAGTTGGCCTAGCAAAGAACAAAATAACCCCGCTGCCTCTCATACATTCTAAAGCCTTTTTTATATTATGATTGCTGAAGCCTAATAAAATCTTTTTACTGATTTCCGGTTTTTCAAGTTCAAGAGATTTTACAAACGCTATGAGATCGTTTGGTACTCTATAATGCTTAGAATTCCCTAAGAACCCCCTTATAATCCTTTGAATTTTCATAAATCATCCCCGGACAATGTTTGTTATATAAAGATTATCTGTACGTATAGAGAAGTATAGATGATTTAGACGGTCTCATAAAAAATAAATATTCTTGAGCGAAGCAGTAAAATATGAGTAAGATAACTATTTCCGAAACTCGAGACTATTTTCTGAAAGACGGTGGAAAATTCTTCTATCTTGCTGATACTTGCTGGAGTGCTTTCACCAACCCGACGTTAGAAGAATGGGAGTACTATCTTGAATACAGAAGGATGCAAGGGTTTAACGCTCTGCAGATAAACATTCTTCCTCAACATGATAGAAGCCCGTCGGAAAACTATATTGACCCCTTTGATGTCCTTCCCAACGGAGGCTGGGACTTTAACAGAAGGAATGAGAAATATTTTGACAGAGCGGAGAAAATGGTAGAGATGGCTGTCGAACGAGGCTTCACGCCCGCACTAGTAGTATTATGGTGTAATTATGTGAAGGGGACCTGGGGGTCTAAAATAACCCCGTCTAGGATAATCCCGCTTGAAAAATTGGAAGATTATGTAAGTTACGTAGCAGATAGATTTGGGAAATACAATCCTATTTTCATAATAGGTGGAGACACTAATTTTGAAACCGAAGATGCTGTAGAGTATTATAAGACTGCTTTTGAAACAGTTAAAAAACGCTGCGCTGCTTCTCTGACAACTATGCACTTAATAGGAGGACTATGGCAAGTACCAGAGACACTTGTTAAATTACCGAGCTACGATTTCTATATGTATCAGTCAGGACACGGAAAAGATGCACAACATCTTTCATATGAGCTTGCTCAGAAGTTTTACAACATGCCGGTTAAGAGACCTATAGTAAACGGAGAGCCCTGCTACGAGGGGATGGGTTCATTCAAATTTTACAATAAGTATGGGAGGTTCAACAAATTCGACGTTAGAAAAGCAGTATGGCAGAGTCTTCTTTCAGGAGCTAAAGCCGGAGTAACATATGGAGCACACGGCATATGGTCTTGGCAGAAGAAAGGTGAATATCCAGTAGCTGGAATTTGGGATACTCCTTATCACTGGAGTGTAGCATTAAGACTCCCAGGAGCATTTGACGTATCTTTCGCCAAATGGATTTTTGAGAAATATGATCTCTTCGACATGAAACCTGCCAATGAGAAACTTCTGAACGAAACTACTGAAATCAGGGTTTCGGAGGGAAAAGACAAGCTAATCGTTTACACACCGTTCAACACGGATATAAAGCTAAAGAACGACGAGTCATACGATGAGTGGGAAGGCATAGATCTTGAAGCAAGAAGAATCTTTAAACCGAAAGTTGATAAAACAGAAAACAGCTTAGTAGTAAAAATGGCTGAGTTTAACAACGGTCTCCTGATAATTGGGAGCAAACCCTAAACAAAGCCACTAGCCACACGCCGGCTAGGCTACTATGGCGAAACAGCAGTACGCTCATAGAGCTGGGATTTCATCTGGTAATATTTATACGTATGATAAAGAAGTTCCTGGGAGGCATAGCCATCCTTCTCATTGCTTTTATTTTCCAGAAGAAGATCACCTGAGATTTATAGAGGAGATAGGGTCAGAAAGAGAGGAGCGTATAAGCAAGTTCAAGTTAATAAAACAAGTAGATGAGAGGAGAGAAAAGAGGGGAGAGTAATGAAGCCTAGCTTTGCTACTATTTGGGAATGGGGAGATGAATTCAAAGATGCCGGGAGGAATTGTGAGAAGTATATTAGCAAGAGGTGGAATGAGACTATAAGGGAATGCGTTATAGATGTTGTAGCTAGAAAGAGGGATGAAGGCATTTACTATCACATCACTGGTTATACTAGTGATTCTAAAACCGCCGGAAGCCTCGCTCAGGATATGTTCGATGCGGCATTTTATTGCGGAGGTAATGTTAGGGTAGAGTTCGTCACAGTCGAGTTATTTAATTCTATTATTTCAAAGGATTTTATTTATCGAAAAGCAATAGAAAACGTGAGGAAAGAATTCGAAGAGTTTAAGCAGGCTGTTGCTAGCAGGTTCATTAGCGATCCGAAAGTCAAAGAAGTAGCGGAAGGAAAGAAGGTTGAGTTCCTAGTGGAATCCGTCTTACTATGTGAGCTGGAGCCTGTATGCATAAACAAGCTAATCTTAGAAGCAAATCACTTCAACTTAGGAGCACTGGAAAAATTCATTTACACGATAAGCGATGGGCTAATAAAAGGAGGTTTGGCGAAGAAGGTTCTGGGCTATGAGCTTCACATCCATACGACTGATTTGAACGATCTCGAAATAGAGGATATAGGCGTGTGGAAAGATAAAGCCGTAGTGCGGCTTGAATGGAAATCTCTAAGGGCAACGAGCCATAGAACACAGTAGCTGATTTTGAATTGACGAGTAGCGGGGGGTCGATTTGAACGACCGATCTCAGGGTTATGAGCCCTGCGGGTTAGACCTGGCTACCCTACCCCGCTGGGTTGGTCTGGGTCGGTTTGTCTTGGGAGAATCATATAAAGCTTTTGAATTTTTGGGGGCGTGTTTTATGTTCACGGTTTTTAAAAGCTGATTGCTTGGGCTCCTAAAGGGGATGGTGGTGTAGTTTAACTATGGTTGATGTGGGTTCAAACCAACTGTTCTGCGGGCTGGCCTGCTCTGAGGCATGGATTCTGATTATGCTTCGTTGAAAAATCTTTACGTTGGAGGTGATATGGGGGCGTGTTAACTCGTTTAAAATATCTTGGCTGAGTTATATGTCTGAGGCGCCTTACTGAGATTCGAAAAAGGCTTGGCCATCCTTTCTCCGTTTCCTAGCTTAACCTGTTGCCGAGGGCTTGAGTCTTGGCTTTTAAAAAGTTGAATGGGATGGATTAGAAGGGATATTTTTAAGTCTTTTTCGCATTTAAGGCTCTTTTTATAGAGTTTGTGCTTATAGGGGTTTATTTGTTCGGTTTTTTCTTTTAAAATGGTTTCAAAGGGGTTTATCAGAAAAGTTTATAAATTACGTTTACGTAAACGTAGTAGTAAACGTTGAAGGAGATTAGGGTAGTGTACCGGAAGGGCGCCAGCGAAGTCGAAATAACTGGAGACGATGTTGGCGAGGTTAAGGAGATGATCAAGTACATTCCTGAGATATGTCTCGAGCTGGAGAAGGCGGAAAGCAAGTTGAGCGAATTGAAGTCGTCACTAGGTCTTTTCCCGAGCTTCGTGAAGTATGATGAGGATGGTAAACCAATTCTCTCGGTTAGAGAGGAGCTCCTGACAAGCAGGGAGGCAATAATACTCGTGCTCAGATTCTCTGAAAAAGGTCTGAAATCAGGAGAAATAGGAGAGCAATTGAGTAAAAGCGGCATCGTTTCAGCCGGCTACCCCTCAAGGCTCTCAGAGATGCTTAGGGAGGGTATTGTCACTAGGAACGAGCTGGGGAACTACGTGCTCTCTGAAAACGGAAAGATAATTGCAGACGAGATAATTAAGAGGATTGAGGAGGTGGCTTTAAGGTGAGCAGGGCTTCAACAATCAGGCTGGAGATACCGGATAGAAACATACGAGTAGAGTTCACTGGAGACGAGAACACTATACTGAGGGATATGATGAAGTTTCTTATAAACGTGTACCCTAAACTCGCCATTGTTGGGAACATAATCTACACGCCTGACTTGGAAGCTCTTCTTTCAGCAATATCTCCTCATATCAGGATAAGCAGCGGGGAAATAATCCTGCTGGGGGAGGAGGGTAAGACGACGGAGAGTAAAATCCTCTATCTGCTTGCAGGCTGCTATGTTGCTTCAAAATTCGGACTTCGTGAGAAGAGCAGTATGAGTGTTGAGGAGATGGTTAAGAATGTTACGAATACATCTAAGAAGACGATTCAAAATACTCTGGTAGACCTTGTTAAGAAGGGGCTTGTGCTTAGACAGGCTAGAGGAACATTTGAGATATCGGTTAAAGGCATGATGGTGCTTTCAGGAGGCGGTGGAATTGAAAAAGAGTCAGTCGACAAGCCTGGTTCAACTGACTGAGCTCAGGCAGAATAAGGGTTCGCCCATCTTAGATGAGAGGGAAATAAGGCTAAAGATAAGTAGGAATAACGATCTTAAGCTGGGCAGAGTTTTAAACATAGGTTGCGAAGAAGCTTCTTTAAAAAGCATTATTGCGATAGATGTTTCAACTGTTAAAATAGGTATAAGCCGGCTGGGTGAGGTTCATGCTGTTAGAGGATCAACCGTTTTAAAGGAGCATAGGTCGGTTAAGATAAGTAGAACAAGACCGATGATAGTGCTCGGCGAGATTTCTGACAGCCAGCTTTCCTTCGAGCTGGAGGAACAGTTGAAGAACATTAAATCTGCGAGAAATTCAATGATACTTCTAGATGGAGATTTGAATGAGATGATGAGCGTCAGCAGGCCACTTGGGCTCACGGGGTTTCTCAACTCTACTGGGAGTGTGTTGATATCGGTTTCGAAAAGCTTTGTCAACCCCTTTATACGTTTACCTGATGAGGTTGATGCTTCCCCCTTCATAGGAGAGATACTAAACGGCAGGAGTCCAAGAGAATACTTGGTTAGGCTTAGGCCTGGAAGCCCCCTGTTAAAGGTTGAAGCATATCCGGAGGTCGAGTTGGATGAGCTCAGCAGCATGCTGGCTTCTCTCATACTTATCGACGGCGTTGAATACGGGTATCCTGAGATGCTGAGGATTGCACACATATACTCTAAGATCCTGCAGGTGGAAGTTTTGACGCTTAGGTGTATTTTGCAGAGGAAGTTTGGGATAGAGGTTTTGAGGGAGATAGATAACAGGAAGATGCTTCTAGGAGGGTTCTGGAGTTGATAACGATACTAAGGAAAAGCAAGATAACCTATGAGTTGCTTGAAACTCCTGGCAGAGACAGGATCGTTGGAAGCTACTTAATACTGCTGGATAGCACAACCAACAGGAAGCTTCTCCTCCAAATCATAGATGTTAACTACCTTAGTATCCCGGGGGAAGTGGAGGAGATAATACGGATAAGCAAGAGGGAGGACTCCTACCAGGTTTTCGAGGAGGATGAGAATCTTAAAAAGATACTTGACGAGCTTATGGATTCAAGAATATTAACATGCAAGGTTCGCGCAGCCCTCTCGTTAAGCGATGAAACCATAGATTTTCAATGGGCTCCCTCCAGATTGAAGTCAAGGATATATGAGCCCAGCGTGGAAGAGCTTAACGAGCTGATTACAAGCAGGTACGCGATACCGGTGAAGATAAGTGATGGCTTACAAGTTGATCTGAATGCTTTAGACGGCGGTTTAACACTGATCGTCGGCAAGAAGGGCTCAGGTAAATCCAACCTGTCTAAGATGCTTGTTACAAGGCTTATGGAACACGGTGGGCGTTGCATAGTCTTCGACATAAATGGAGAGTATGAGCCTGCTGCGATGAAGAGCCGGTTTCTGGTTTTAAAACCTGGTGGAAACATGTTTCTAAGCATATCCAACTTGGGTAAGGAGCTTTTCATCGTCTTGATGGAGACAATAATGGGCTTACCTCCCTCATCCATCTGGGAGCTGAGGCGAATACTCGACAGTCTTGAGAACAGGGGTATGCTGAGTCTAAAGAATCTCTGGAACGAAGTGGTTTGCGGAAGATTTAACGACCTTGTTAAAGAGGCCCTTATCAGGAGGATAACTGTCCTTATGGAAAGCGGCTTGTTCAGCGACTCTGCTGCAACTGATTTAGACAGGGTTCTTAAAGAGGGTTCAAACAGGGTTCTAGTGATAAACCTGAAGGGTCTGCCGAAATCCTTTAGGCAGCTGATAGTTGAAACAATTTTGAATAAGATAGTTCGGATGCTGGAGGCAGGTGACATAAGGCCGCTCTTCCTCTTCGCTGAGGAGGCTCAATCCTACTTGGATGAGAAAACTTGGGAGGACTATATAACCCGCATGAGGCACATCGGGTTATCAATAGTATTCATAACAAACGAGCCTGATAGTCTTATGAGCTTCGTTTACAGGCAGGCTGACAACTGCTTCATATTCAACTTGGTGAATGAGAATGATTTAAACTATATTTCCAGAATGTCTAAGATAGATGCTGAATCGCTTATAAGCCTGGTTCCAACGCTTCCTGTTGGCAGATGTATAGCCTTCGGCAATATTACGGGGAATATTCCCGTTATTTTAAGCGTAAGTAGGGAAAACGTGTTTGGGACAGGAGAAACTAGAAGAGTGTTTTTAGAAGCCGTGTCTAGAAGCTGAAGATCTCTAATCCCTTGTATTTCGCCTTTGAACCAAGATGCTCACATATTCTCAGTAGCCTGTTGTACTTTGCAGTCCTCTCTCCTCTGCAGGGTGCACCGGTCTTTATCTGCCCGGCGTTGAAGGCTACAGCAATATCGGAAATATAGGTATCCTCAGTCTCTCCAGACCTATGGCTTACAACAACTCTATAACCGTTTTCAACAGCAGTCGTAAAGGTTTCCATGGATTCTGTTAAGGAGCCGCATTGGTTAAGCTTAAAGAGAAGAGCGTTCGCGGAATTGCTCCTTATTCCTTTGAGAAGCCTTTCCCTGTTAGTGACGAAAATATCGTCGCCAACTATCTGTACCTTAGAGCCGATTCTCCTAGTGATCTCTGAAAAGGATTTATAATCGTTTTCCTCAAATGGGTCCTCTATAGATTTCAATTTGAAGGTTGAAACAAGTTGAATATAGTAATCCAGAAGCTCACCGTTTGTAAGCATTCTACCGTCTATCTTATACTTTCCTGAGTTTTCATCGTAGAAAGAGGAGGAGGCTGCGTCTATGCCCAGCAATACTTCTGAGGAATTGTAACCTGTTTCCTCAATCGCTGTGGATAGTAGCTCCAAGGCCTGCTGGCTCTTTTCGAGTGGTGGTGCAAAGCCTCCTTCATCACCAACGTTTATGGATGGTCTTCCATATTTCTTGACTATGACGCTTCTAAGCGTATGGTAAACTTCTACGCCTGCTCTTAAAGCACTTGGGAAATCCTTGAACCCTGCAGGGATTACCATGAACTCCTGTATGGACAGATTATTTCCCGCATGTTTACCCCCATTTATCACGTTCATCATAGGTACGGGAAGCATGACACCATTATTTTTCCCCAGGTACTCATAGAGCTCCATGCTGCCTGCGTTTGAAGCCGCTATAGCGTTGCTTATAGAAACCGCTAGGATCGCGTTAGCCCCAAGCTTAGATTTATTCGAAGTGCCATCGAGCTTAAGCATCTTGTCGTCTACCTCATGCTGCTGTCTGGAGTCTAGCCCGACTAGCGCAGGTCCTATGGTTTCATTAATGTTTCTAATTGCCTTCAAAACACCTAGACCATGAAACCTCTTTTCATCCCTGTCTCTCAGCTCAATCGCCTCATACTTGCCGGTTGAAGCCCCTGAAGGCACACCCGCCCTACCAATGCTTCCTCCTTCTAGTTCAACTACTGCCTCAACAGTCGGATTACCCCTGGAGTCAATTATTTCTCTTCCCCGAATTCTCTTTATTCTGAAAGCGTTGCTCGTCATTTTCCTGAGAAAAGTTTAGAAGCATGATTTAAGGTTTGCTTAGAAGAGTGCAGGCAGTATGAATTCTGCGAAGAAAGCTATTAGCAGAGCACCGTATATTAAGTCTCTCCCAAGATACTTGTTGATCTTAGTTACGTAGAGTATTACTCCTACTACCGCCATCGGAGCGTAGATCATTGAGAGTATGCGGAGCGATGACTGCAAAACCATTTGTGAGAACGCTGCAACAGTTTTCTCGACAGAGTTTACGATGCCTTCGAGCAGTTTTGTAAACCAGTCAGAATTTATGGTTTGGTTTCCTTCTCCTAAGATCGGGATAATCAGCACCTCCGCCAGTTTCAGTATCCTCATACTTTCACCTCTAATTTTTTAAACCTTACCCAACTTATTTAAGTGCCAATGAGATTCGGTTTAGATTACCTTCATAGTAATGTTTTTACTAAGCCTCTTTATGAAGCACTTGATACTTATCCATCTTGCTTAAGAGCGCTTTAACATCTGAATCTTTGACCTTCACTCCCCCGGCTTCCTCGGCAAATCTGACTATCAGAGGCAAGTATTTACGGTAAACATCCAGCCTCTTTCTCTCCCTTTCTATACTTCTCTTCCTTGAGAGGTAGAACGATATCTCCCTGCTGACATTCCTTAACCCGTTTAAAATCTCCCTCTCTATCTCAGGCCTATCTGCAACATATTCCTTCCCAACCGTTTTATAAGGTATCTTCGTTGAACATATGTGAACAATTATTCTAACAGGGTCTGTCCTCGGATCTATTTTATAACGCTTCCAGTTCATCAGCCTGCTAACAACCTTGTAAGACACGTCGTTAGCCTCATCGTATAAAAGCGGGATCCTATTAGCATACCTGTATATTATCACATCCCCGTCTTCAGGCGGCGTTATTCTTCCCCCATAGGCTATTCCAACTTCAACTATAAAGGGATGCCCCGAATATGCTTGAGGTTTTCTGCTCTCAACCGCAAATATTTCTGGGCCAAGCTCCTTTTTAATTCCTTCTTTCAAAAGCTCCTCCCCTATAGGTGATAGGATGCTTGCATCAGGAGGAAGAAAGTCTTCATAGCTCTTTAAAGCCGTTGTGAGCCTAACTATGTCATCTAGCCCAAGCTTTCCAACAACCGTATCGGGTGAAAGCTTTAACTGCTCAACTATTTTCCTAGCTGTCTCCTTACCCACTCTGTGAAAACTCTTAGTGAGAAACGGGATTAGGCTTCTCTTATTGTTTTCCTCAACCAGCCTCTTAACCATTTCAACATCAACCCCGTGAGGATGTGGCAATGTTTCCATCGGTGGATTAGGCATTTTCATAGTGCTTCTGGAAAACCTGATTAGCCTTCCATGCATATCCATTAGGGTTATGTTCGCGTAAGGTGCGACGAGTGCACTGAGCTTAACATACTCCAATATTTTCGGGAAGGCTCTAAAATAATCTCCCTCCAATGTAAAGCTTACAATTGTGCCGTTCCACTTCTTAGGATTAGTCTTCTCCTTTCTCTCTAAGATGATCGGCTCGTTTTTCTTAATGTCTATCATTATCTTGAAGAGGAAAATCTTTTTCCGGTAGCCGACTGTGACCTCTAAGGGATTATTTGTTGTTATCTGCCCGTAAAGATAGGCCATCTTTCCTCCGAGCCCAAACGTTCCTCTAGATTGTATCAAGGTATATTTTGACCCGAAAAGTATTTTTCCAAAAGCATTTGGAATATGTTCCGGAGGAATTCCTCCTCCATTATCAGCAATCTTTATTCTCACAATATTCTTCTCACTGCTCGCTTGGCCTTCAACAGTCAGAAACAGTATTATGTCTGGCAATATGCCTCTTGCTTCGCAAGCATCCAGCGAGTTTTCAACAAGCTCTCTGACAGCTGTGTAAAGTGCTCTAACGGGGTTTGAAAAACCTGCTATGTCCCTGTTTCTATAGAAGAAGTCGGCGGGGCTAATTTCCTTGAACTTCTCCTCAGAACTCATTCTTCAATCTCCTTCTCTCCTGCTGAGCCATATTCCTTTCTCTAACGTTTTCTTCTGGTTCTCCAAATATTTGAACACTGTGCTGAATTGAGCTCCCTTAAGTATTTTAAGAATAGTCTTTGAGGCGATTTCACAGTTTTCCTCTTCACCCATTATTCCCACAGTATATTTGTGAATGGCAAGCTTAACATCCGCAAGCTTTTCAATCTTCTTCCAGACTTTTCCTCTTCTCCCTATTATTCTCCCCTTTACTATCTTCATCCTTGAGGAAGACTCATCGGTAAAATCTCTCAAATCGATTTTCTTCAAAACAATATTGTCATTCAAAAGTCTTAAGGAGTCTTCCCCTGAGAATCCGCTTGATATCGCGTCGGCTATTCGCCTAAGCTTAAAATATGTTTCCGGGTTCTCAGTATTATACTCGACTTTAACCAATCCTTCAGGCTGAACATGGATTTTTACGCCGAATTCTTCTTCAATCCTCTTCTTCATCTCACCGTTCTTTCCAATCAAGACCCCGATTCTCTCCTGAGGAATATCGAGGAATAGAATATTATTCAATCCTACTAGCAACCTCCTCTTCAGACATTATTTTAGCAACCCATCCTTTTTTTATAAAGAACCTATTTATATTTTCTACATCTCTCCTTAAAAGCTGTTTCGCTAAAGGATGTGTTACTGGAACAGCCTGAGAAACATCTATGATGACCGGCTTCTCTCTCCATATCATAATGTTGTATTCACTTAAGTCTCCATGCACCAGTCTTGCCTTCTTATAGCTTTTAACTATAAACTCCAAGATCTCCCTATATGTTTCATCCGGCCTCGCCAACCTTGGGATCTCTTTTAAAAGTGGGGCCCTCTGACCATGTTCGCCTATAAAAGTCATTACCAGAACATTCTTCTGAACGCGTATAGGTTTAGGCACAGGAAGACCCGCCTCATACATTTCAGTTAAATTAGCATACTCTTTCCTAGCCCATGTGTGGACAAGAGACCTGCTGTCACTCTTAACAGTTTCAAACCGCCTGTCTCCAGAAATATACTTGAGCATCATACGTCTTATTCCAGTGTTAACCATCAGGTATATTTTAACTGCAGCCTCTACATCTCCCTCAGCAAGAGCATGGTAAACCTTCGACTCTTTCCCCGAGGATATTTCACCGTTAAACTCTTTTAAGACACCTTTTCTAAGTAGCTCGTAAAGTATCATCAAAACCTCAACATTGAAAACCTCGGCAAAAACCTGGAAGTCTTCGCTTCTTTTAACCTTCATCCTCTGAAGCTTCTCTATAAGTTTCTCCCTTAGTTCCAGCGTGTCAAACACTTTTTCACGCGTCATGCTGTTACAGCTACCTTACAATAAGTTTAGCAACACTCAATTGTTTTTAAAACTAACTATTATTCTCCACTAGTATGCTCTCCAGCTTCTCTGACCAGCTCTCTGCCTAAAAGACCGTTTTTAATCAAATAGTCTATCTGCCCAACCGTATACCTGTGTAGAATCTCTCCTCGATCAGGTTGGAAAGACCATGGTTCAACAAGAACAATATCATTCAGCTTAATCCATATTTTTCTCCTAAGCTTACCCCTAAGCCTGCATTGTCTAGTCCTACCGTCGGAGCACAACACTACCGCCCAATTAGACCCTGAAAGCCCCTCCACTCTTCCGAATAACTGGCCCTCTGCAGGGGTAACCAAGGTCTCTGAAATATCTTTCTCACTGTATACTTTTCTCTTTCCCAAGGTCTTTCTAAACCCTCTCTTCCCCTCCTAATAAACTATATGCTCAACGCTGCTTTTTGAAGCGTTTATGCTAAATATGCACAATCATCATAAGCATTACTCCACCTATTTTTTTAACGCTGCTTTCTTTCCCAAGCCCGTTTTCTAAAACCGTTTTTACAATTCTGTTTCCCACAAGGTTCACAGAGTTAGCGTTTTTAATAGTTTTCAATAATTCCTCTCCATCTACCAAGGTGCCGCCATAAAACTTTTCAACCACGTTTAGCTCAAACCCTGTTTCATCCTTAAGTGTTTTTCCAAGAAGCTCTCTGTCACATGCCCCGATTACTCTAGTTGCACCAACCACATGCTCCTTCATGTAGAAATCCTTGCTCATTTTTCAAAAGCTTTTAACGGGTGAAACTGCTCCACAGCTTAGACAAACAAGTTGAACTAGGCCCCGTTTCTCTCTGCTCAGCTTCGTATCCGGCTTCTTGCAAACAGGGCATTCAACGTATGACTTTATGTAGTCAGACACTACTGCGTCAAGCTGCTTAGAGAGTATCCTACCCTTTAACACGTATCGTCCCTCACCAATCTCAGAGTAGGGGGTGGCGAGCCTTAGAGTCATATACTTCAACAAGTGTTTAGGGTCTCTGTTAAGTATGTTCGCTATCTGGTTTAGATTCTGAATTATCGTCTTAGTTTTCTCGTTTATGCATTCAACATCGGGCACGTTCAACCTATCTCTACTTTCAGTCTTGGGCACCCTACTAAGCCCTCTATCTAACCATTCTAAGTATTTCTCTTCCCTGTCTTCTGTTTCTTTCACTTTTCTCAAAAAAGGATTATGGAAACTCTTTAATAATGCTTTCTGTCCCCTTACTCGGCTTATGAGAGACATAGTGGTCTTGGGAAGCGCTGGCAAGGACGAGCATTTTAAAATAAGCTCTTTCCATAAGTTGCCTAAGGTTTTCCACCCATTTCTGAAGAAGACTATCCCCGTTTCAAAAATAAGTGAACTACTGGGTTCTGAATGGAGTAAGAATAGGGTTTACGATTTACTTAAGGCTAATAGTCTTTCTCCAGTTAAATATAGCTACGGTGGCAGAGCCCCCCATGTTGCATATGGTGTTGCAAGACTAGGCAGTAAAGCTAGGTTAATCACCACGTTCGGCAGAGATTACGACGTTTCTTACCCTGGATTTTTCGACGGCGGATATTGCAGTCATCTGGCGAAGAGCAATGTAGGCATGAGTATAGCCATAGTTGAAAACAGCAGTAACTTCAGCCTCCTTGACAGCAAGGCTTTAAACTCCGGTGTATGGATAGCTATGGATAAGACGACCTCAACTATTACATGCGTTAAAGATTTAGAGAACAACGAGTTTTTCATAATAGATGATGTTGAAGGTGCGAGCGGCGTTGAAAAGCTTAGACCAGTGCCTGAAGCCGAGTTTGAATCGGCTTCTCTTCTTTTCGTAACCTCCTCGGAAACATCTTTCATGAAGAACTCTATCCTAGTTGCTAGAAGGCGGAATATAGATGTGGTTGTCGACGTTGCTTCTTACGGAGTTACTGAGGACTATGTCAACGCAATGGTTCCGAATTCGAAAATAATCCTTGGAAATAATTATGAGATTAAACAGGTGATTGACTTTTTGAAGCTTAAGGATGTTGACGATCTTTTTACAGTGGGGTCAGAATATCCGCATGCAGTGGTTTTAGAAGATAAGTTAACTGGGTTGATAGCGGTTCACTACAGGAACGGTAAGGTTTCAAAGCTAGGTCCCGTAGATTTTGAGAAGACGGGAAATGCAATAGGGTGCTGTGACGGTATTGCTGCCGGAATTTTAGCAGGCTTACAGAAGGGGTTGCCACTTGAAGAAGCATGTAAAATAGGTCTGCTGGAAGCCTATTCAATATGGAGGGTTGAGGGTGTTCAAGAAGGTATGCTAAGCTTGGATGAATTGAGAAGCCTGCACATGAAAATCTTCGGCAAGACGTCGTTTTAGATGGAATAAAGATTTTTAAAACATGAGCATATAGAGGTATGAGGATTGTCTGGTAATGCTGAGCTGGGTGCGAGGAAGATAGATTGGGCTAGGAGGCATATGCCTGTTTTAAGCAGAATCAGAGAAAGGTTTACTAGAGAACTTCCTTTAAAAAGCATCGTTTTTTCCGTGACCCTCCACGTCACGAAGGAGACTGCTAATCTTGTAGAGACTCTGAGGGATGGCGGTGCTGAAGTCTACTTGACTCCTGCAAACCCTCTCTCTACGGATGATGATGTTGCTGAGGCGCTTAAGCATAAGAGTATTAACGTCAGGGCTTGGAGGGGGATGAACACAGAAGATTATTTCGGGGCCATAGACTGGGCGCATTCACATTCTCCCTCAGTGATCATTGACGATGGTGCAGACTCTATAGTAAGAGCGCATGAGAAAAATATTTTTGCCAATTGTAAGGTTTACGGTGCCCTCGAGGAGACGACGACTGGTGTGATAAGGATCAGGGCTTTAGAGAAGGGGGGAAGGCTGAAAATACCGGTCTTCTTCATAAATGAGGCGCAGTCTAAGAAACTCTTCGACAACCGTTATGGGACAGGCCAGTCTGGGATCGATGGCATAATAAGAGCCACCTCCATACTCTTCGCTGGGAAGAGGGTTGTTGTATGTGGCTACGGGCTTGTTGGAAGAGGTGTCGCAAGCAGAGCCAAGGGCCTGGGTGCATCAGTAACAGTTACTGAGACATCACCAATAAGGGCTCTTGAAGCAGTCATGGACGGGTTCACAGTAATGCCGATATTGGAAGCCGCTAAGATAGGTGACGTATTCATAACTGCGACTGGCAACATTAAAGCTATCCCGTATGAAGCAATATTGCTAATGAAGGATGGGGCTATTCTTGCGAACGTGGGGCATTTCGACATTGAGATAGATGTTGCAACACTTTACAGGAAGGCGAAAAACATTAGTGAGGTTAAACCTTTCGTAGAAGAAGTACTGCTTCCAAACGGTAAAAGAGTATACTTGCTTGCAAAAGGCAGAGTTGTAAACCTAGTTTTGGCAGAAGGCCATCCTCCAGACGTGATGGATATGAGTTTCTCGAATCAAGCATTGGTGTCAGAATACCTCGTAAAACATAAAGACCTTAAGACCGGGATTTACAATGTGCCTGAGAAGACAGATATGATGGTTGCATCCATGAAGCTTGAAACAATGGGCGTGGAGATTGATGAGTTAACAGACGAGCAGAAGAAATACCAATCTTCATGGAGTGTTTAGAAACCTTATAGGTGAAACCGGAGCCTAGGCACGCAGTACTGTTTTTTCATCCTTAAGGAGTCTGATGACCTCTATCTCATCTAGCTTATCCTCTACCACTTCTCCTATTAGGAAGTTCGGTCTACACGATATTATGCGTACACGTATGAAGCTTCCGAGTTCAACACGCTGTTTCAAAACTATCGGCTTGTAATAGATGTTTCTGGCTATGAAGCTTCCAGCTACGGTTCCCCTCTCATCAACTAGGGCCAAGCCCTCCCAGCCAACCCAGGAGGAGTTTCTCTCCTCTTTAATTTTCAACGAGAGTTGAGAAAGCATCCTACTCCTTTCGGAGACTATTCTGGTTGAAAGCTGGGGTAGCTTTGATGCAGGCGTTCTAGGTCTAGCATAGAATTTTGATACATTCAGAAAATCAGGTTTAACAATCTTTATGGTTTCCAAGGTTTTCTCAAAATCCTCCTCACTTTCAGTCGGATACCCAACTATAACATCTGTTTCAACCGATAATTTAGGTATTTCATCTCTCAGCCTCGAGACGATCTTCATAAAGTCTTCAACAGAATATTTCCGGTTCATGCTTTCAAGCACCTTGTCGCTACCGCTTTGCAATGGTACATGGATGAACTTGAAGAATTTCTCATTCTCAACTGTTTCAACAATACCTTTAAGATGCCTCAATATTCCTACTGGGTTCATCATGCCTATCCTAACGAGGAAAGTTCCTCTTATGCTACTCACATTCTTAAGCAGCTCAACTATGCTACTTCCATTGTCCAAACCATAAACAGAATTATCCTGAGAGGAAAGCCATATTTCCCTAGCGCCTTCCTCAACACGTTTCACAACTGCTGAAACAATCTCTTCAACACTATAGCTCTTGAGCCCTCCTCTTGCAAACCGCGTTGCGCAATAGTTGCATGCCCCAATGCAGCCTTGTGATATAACGATCTTCCCGATGACAGGATTCTCCCGTCTGCATGGAAGAAGATTGTTAAATATTCCTTCGTCAAGCCTAATGTAACTGCCCCCTTCTAAAACTTTTTGAACCGCCTTAAAAACCTCCTCGCCAGCAGCTGGGCCCAGCACCCCTTCAACATTCCTAGCTTTAAAAATCTTTTCAACACCGATTATTTTCGGCAAGCATCCGGTTACAATGATCTTCTTACTCCTGCTTATCGTCTTCAACCTGTGTAGAATCTTATTCTCCGTAGGCGTCTTGACTCCGCAAGTGTTAACTAAAACTAGATCTGCCTCGTTCTCACCATTCACTATGGTGAAGCCCCGGCTGGCGAGTACACCAGCCATCGCCTCGCCCTCAGCCCTGTTTACGGCGCAACCGTAGTTCAGCAAGAATATTTTTCTACCCATATTCAAGCATCCTTTCTCTCGCTTTAATCTTGCACTTGAGGGAAAACCTGCTACCCCTCATAAACATTTTGACTAAGATCACTAAGGGTCTTTTAAAAAGTCAAGGAGCAGCGTTAAAGTATAAAAAGACAAGTATCGTTAAAATAAGCTAGGGGCCGGTAGTTCAGAGGTAGAACACTGGCTTCGCGAGCCAGATGCCAGGGGTTCGAGTCCCCTCCGGTCCACTTCCCAAATTCAAATCCCTCTGTCCCTCAATTAATGTGCCTTTTTCAGCTTTTTAATAGTATTTGAGATAGCTTCGCCATCAAGGTTTATTTAAATAGGCTTCTCAAACTACTTAAGTATCCTTGCTACTAAAGAATCCGGGGCTTAAAAAGCAAGACCTAGCGGTAATGATTATCCTCTCCTCCGCCTTCTTTTTGATGTCTGCTTGGAACCTAGGCCGGACAAATGTTCCGTTAACCACGGTTAGCTTCCAAACTTCCGGGGGTGAAGGCTTCCATCTTCTCCTTGAGAATACTGAAAGAGTTGTTTCTGTTAACGTTTTACTTAAGAAGACAACAGACTCTATTAGTTTTACGGTGTATACCGGTTCTCCAGAAACATTTCTGTGTGAGATGAAAACCGGCGTAGAAGGATGTTTTTACGTGCCGAATATTGGGGAAAGCGTTCTCAAAATCGAACTACTGTTTGATGACGAAGACCTTGTTGGAGACCAGGTTGGCGGGGTTCCACCCTGCCCCACAATGACGACTTACCCAGACGGTAAAGTTGATGCAACAGACATTGCATTCATAGATAAAAATTTGGGTAGGACAGAAGGCTTAAAAGACTGGGATTACATGGCGGACATTGTTCCCGATAAGTCAATAAACAATATGGATTTAGAATCAGCGTTTAACAATTTTGACAAAAGAGGTTCATACATTAACAATCTGACAGGAGTTACTGTCAAGTTTAACTTTGGTGGAGAAAAAACACCGGATAGCAATGGATTTGTGGCAATCCCATGGGGTGCAACAAGCTTTAACGTTACACGTGACAACAAGCCGATAGGTGCAATGGTGACCTTCTGGAAGGCTACAGGCATATCTCTAAACGGCTACTATTGCTGGAGGGAAATATCTGTTAATGCTGAAACTCGTCGCATCGGATTTATTTTAGGTCCTTCTTCAGGCGAAATCGCTGAAATAATAGCGGTAGGTATGGGAAACAAGATTATTCCGATTGGCTCCATTAAGGGTGATGGCATTAATGATGAAATATTAAGAAACCTGATAGACGAGCAGGATAAGATTGAGTATCCTCCAACATATATGTCTGAAACGTACTTCGACGAGATCTACTACATTAGGACTGCGGAAGAGCACATAAAACTTGAAAAGCCTTACGAGACAACCCATCCTCCTCTGGGCAAGCTTATCATCGCTGCCGGAATCCTCGTCTTCGGCTATAGCCCCTTTGGATGGAGAATTACAGGGGTAATATTTGCTACTCTCATGATACCAGTAATTTATCTATTAAGCAAGGAGTTGTTTGGAACACGGCTTGCCGCCTCAATATCCGCCTTCCTCTTAGTTTTTGAGTTCATGCATTTCACAATGGGCAGAATTGGAACAGTTGACACATACGTCGTGTTTTTTTCACTTGCATCGCACCTCTTCTTTTTCATGTATCTTAAAGGATTTTTACAAAATGAGGCTAATAAACGCTTTTTATTCATGGCGGTTTTGTTTTTTGCCTTAGGCTTCTCAACAAAATGGATTGTCCTTTATGGGTTTATCGGCGATGTTTTTCTTCTCCTTGCATTCAGATTTAGAAAGCTTTTGAAAACTGAAACCAAGTGGTCTTTGAGGATTAAAGGAATCATAAAGTATCCGATTTCACCGCTATTCGATCTTCTTGTCTTTGCTATGATATTCTACTTCTTGACTTTTATTCCATATGTGCTGGCTGGCTACCCTTTAATCGATGTCTTCAGCCTTCAATGGGGGATGTACAGATATCACGCAACCTTGGAGGCTACACATCCGTTTGCATCACCATGGTGGAGCTGGCCCATTATACAAAGACCAGTATGGTTCTACGTTTCATACTTACCTAACGGTATGGTTTCAACAATATCCTGCATGGGGAATCCTGCTATTTGGTGGTTCGGAATTTCCTGTTTAATATTTATTGCAGCAAAAATCGTCTTGAAAAAGGATTTCGCTGCCCTCTATATTGTTACAATATTCTTGTTTCAATGGCTCTTCTACATGCCGATTTCAAGATGCATTTTCATCTACCATTTTTACCCCAACGTGCCATTCTTAATCTTCTCTGTAACCTGCCTGTTGAACGAACTTTGGAGGAGGAAAAGCATATTTGGGAAGATCATTGTTCCGGCATTCCTAATTATTGTTGTGGTTGCTTTCATATTGTTTTACCCGGTTTTATCTGGGCAACCATGTCTCTACACATGGAAAGAATCTTTAAGGCTGTTTGACAGTTGGATATTTTAGATGATGCAATGAATGGAGCGCATGAGGGACACGTGGATGCTTCAATAATCTTTCCAGCATACAATGAGGCTGCAAGAATAGAGCAGGCTGTAGAGAAAGCAATAGAAGCCCTTAGAGGGATTTTGCCACGCTACGAAATAATAATTGCTGAAGACGGAAGTACCGATGGGACGGATAAAATCTCCTCAAAACTTTCAGCCAAATACTCCTTTGTCATGCATATTCACAGCGGCAAAAGGCTTGGAAAAGGGCGTGCACTCGCACAGGCTTCTAAAAAAGCTAGAGGAGAGATCATAGTCTATATGGATGTTGATTTAGCAACAAACATGAAACACCTGAAAGACTTAATACAAGCAATAAGAGAAGGATACGATTTTGCAACAGGATCTAGATATCTCCCAGAGAGTAGGGCCGAGAGAACTGTCTCCAGAGCACTAGCCTCTAGGATTTACAATTTTATTATAAGGCTCCTCTTTAGAACCGGAATCAAGGATCATCAATGCGGGTTTAAAGCATTCAACAGAATAGCGCTTTTACAGATTATCGACCAAGTTAAGGCTGAACACTGGTTCTGGGACACGGAGATCCTTGTTAAGGCTTCAAAGAAGGGCTACAAAATAAAGGAGATTCCAGTTGAGTGGAAGGAAAGAGAAACAACCAAGGTCAGGCTATTAAAAGATTCAATTACAATGTTCCTTCAGGCGATAAGGCTTTGGTTAGAGCAGTTAAGGCAAAGATGATGTTTTTAATTAACGGGTATTTCACAGCTAATCACTTTCTACAAAACCTTTAACACCAGGTATCTGTTGCCACTAATGGTTTCATCATAAACCTTCTCAAACAAGCTTGATTCATTAAAGAACTCGCTGCTTATCATGAAGCCATTATCAGCAGCAAAAAAGTATTCGTATCGCGTTATTATGATGTAATCCACGCCGTACTTCTTCATAAGCGTATAGTTTCCACAGAACATCTCTATTACATCATTCTTTACTTCCTGAATTAGGTTCCAGTTTATCCCGTGGCTCCAAAGCCAGCCCTCGTATCCTAAGATTATCTGTCTTCCAGCCAATGTGACTATTGGATTAAGGAAATACGTGCTCGTCAGGAAAACTGATTCTGGAGGCGTGTTCTCCCTCACCCAACTTGCAAAAGCAATGTCTGCTTCAGGCCAAATCAAATACTTTTCTTGGAGAGTCCTAGCGTGGCTTAGAAAACCTGAAGCCGTGCTGAAAAACAGTATGGCTGCTAGACTTATAAATCCGAATACTGCAGTTAAACGCGATTTGAAAATTGACAACTTTATATCCGATTTTAAAAACTGGGATGAAAACTTCGCGATTTCGATAATGCCGTAAGCTCCTATTATAACTGTGATGATATGCCAATGAAGGAAAATCTTATAGTTATCCCAGTCCCAAGGCTGAAACCTTATGAAGTTCCCCAGAAGGAACAGTATCAAATACGGTGAGTAAAACCTTTTAACAACATTATCCGACTTCAAAAATCCGAAGATAAATGGCAGTAGGATAAAGCCTATGTTCATTAGCCAAAAACCAACCAGTATCGAAACGCTTTCTAAAGCTGAAACGAGAATATTTGAAGGCGTGCTCCAGTTTAAAGCCATGATTTTAACAACGTTCTCTTTAAGCCAACCTATAGTTAAACCCATGAATCCTCCTCCAACATGTGTCATGACACCAAGAACCTGGGGAAGCGCTAAGACAACTGCTGGAACAAAGAAACGCGTGAAAAATCTTAAATTCTTTCTAAACAAGATGGTAAGGAAGAATAATATAATCGCCACAGCTATGAATGAATGCGGGTGGATGCTTAGCAGAAGACCGGTTAAAACACCTGAAAGTATAAGCTCTCCAGTGTTTTCTTCGTTTTGGATAGCATGAAACATGAGTAAGTAGACTACCAGAGAAATCCCAATCCCCAGCATGCTTGGTCTCTGAGGCATAAGCATAACTGTCACAGGGTTTCCGAAGCGTATCACTGGCAAGGATGAAATGCCTGAGCCTGAATAATCAGTTGGCAAGTTTGAAACCCAATTTGCGAAACCGTAGCTTACAATATCACTGAAGGCATAGACTATACCCATGTTTCCAGCAAAGAAGAACAGTAACGCGGAAAGCACACCCACATATTTCCTTTTAGTAATTCTAACCGCTAACGAAGCTACCAAGCAAAGAAGTGAAACTTGAAAAAGAACATTTGGAATGATAATGCTACTTCTTAAATCGAACCCTGTCTTCATTAAGATTGACGATAGGAAGTCTACTAAGGGCGGATATACCATTGGAGTATTGATCATCACAGGATATGTAGGCGGAAAATTATTTCTGTAAACGAAGGAGTTGATTACTGATATGTGGAAACAGTAGTCGCCGGAAACAAACGATGAACCATATATAGAGCTGAACTCTTCTCTTAACACGCATTTAAGGTTTAAAACAGTGAAGGCCACGCTTCCAAATAGGATTACAATAACATTCTCCAAGTTAAAATTTTTACTTATATTTCTCGCGCCTAAAATATCCCTTCTTCCTATGAGTATTATAAAAAGTGAAGCGAACACTATTGAAATCATTCCTATGCCAATGCTTAAAAAATCAAGTCTTCCTTGCCAGTAGGAAAAAAGATAAACAAGCATAGTTGATAACGCGTGTCCAGTAACGATGGAGAGGCACAGTCTCTCCTCTAAGGTCAGCTTTATTTTAAGAAGTGTTGAAACAGCCGCACCGAAGGAAACACTGAAAACTGTGAAAAGCACTCCTAAAGCGCTTATTACTGCCATTACGTTACTTTCGTCTTCAGATTTTATAAGCATTTTTAAAACGTTGTGAGCAAGAGGCATAGCTATTGTAGTTTCAACATGAACGCTAAGACCTTTTTCAGCTGCCTAAAGAAGCATCATTCACACATGATTCTTTGAAAGTAGCATGTTTTAAAAATTGGAAAGCAACTCTCGAGTCTCTATCAGCAGTATTATGCTAACTAGGTAAAAGCACAGCAAAATATTGCTGGCATTCTTTGTCCCTTTTTATAAGTTAGCTCTCTAAAGACGATAATTCTTCTGTTAGTTTTTCAAGCACTTTCTCCCTGTGATGAAAATACTCATATGCATCGTATCCGATTGCATTTTGCTTATTATTCTTAGCTTCCTCCAGCATTTTCCTAAGTACACTAAGACAATTTTCCACTTTCTGTGAACTAACGCTTTTCATTTCCATGAAACAGTTATTAATTGGTTATAGTAAACTATTTCCCGAATTTTAGAGGTTTTGAACGAGATTCGGCTGGCCAACCGGATTTCGAGTGGAATCAAAATATGCAACTCGGCTTTGAAACATTGTTCAGGTGAGAAAAAACTTGGAGTAAAATGGTTAAACCTATTGCTTCTAAGAAGGAAACTGCCTTAGAAACGCAGGAAACGCTTAAATAGCTGGTGCTGTTTAATGTTTCAGACCACACTGGAACGGCGTGTCCCCTAGACACTGGTATGCACCAGGTATGAGAAGGGGGCTCCACGTGTGGACACATGATCTTGAGGACTCGAAAGAGTCTGATGCTGTTTGAACATGAGAGGAAAGTCCACCGTCCAAGACCGTAACTCTCAAACCGGTTGATCCTACCGGACCCCACCGCTATCGGGATGAGACTAAGCCATGCGAGTCGCGCGGCCCGGTCAGCGGGCAGCGGCGTACGGCTCAGTAATACGTGGTCAACCTACTTGGAGCACCGGGATAACCGCTGGGAAACTGCGGCTAATCCCGGATAGACGAGGATGCTTGGAACACTTTCTCGTCGAAAGGCTGGGTTAACGATGCTTAGCTCAGCGGCTCCGAATGGGACCACGGCCGATCAGGTTGTTGGTGAGGCAACGGCTCACCAAGCCTAAGACCGGTACGGGCCCTGAGAGGGGTAGCCCGGAGATGGGGACTGAGACAAGGCCCCGGGCCCTACGGGGCGCAGCAGGTACGAAAATTTTGCAATGCGCGTAAGCGTGACAAAGTCATCCCGAGTGCCATCCGCTGAGGATGGCTTTTCCACAGTCTAAAAAGCTGTGGGAATAAGGGGAGGGTAAGTCGGGTGTCAGCCGCCGCGGTAATACCCGCTCCCCGAGTGGTGGGGGCTTTTACTGAGCTTAAAGCGCCCGTAG
>Ga0078972_1007146_pt1 | contig 25316 bp, 16 predicted proteins | sample YelNatPaOPGAMG01_FD_67568 | JGI IMG/M metagenome (GOLD analysis project Ga0078972, IMG submission 67568) | Hot spring thermophilic microbial communities from Obsidian Pool, Yellowstone National Park, USA - OP-RAMG-01 (SPADES assembly) (version 2) | ecosystem: Environmental > Aquatic > Thermal...
CCTTTGGGGTGATGGGGCACACGGACCATGTGGCCTGGTGTATGACGAATAACGACCCTTCCCTTTATGCGTTGTATCGCGTGCGTGTGAATCCGAACAATCCGCGCGAGTACAGCGCGTATGGGCAATTGCGAACGTTTGAGGACGTTTCCATCGAACTTAGGTACCGCGATGCCGAAGGGCTTCACACCGTGCGGCAAACGGTGAAGAAGACAATTTGGGGCCCGATGGTACCGTTCACCATGACTGCCGTAGACCTAACTACGGTCGGGCAGTGGGGCATGCTCGATGAGGCCCTCAAGATGGCGCAGGCTAAAAACGCTAAGGATTTTAGAAACGCATTGAGGCCCCTGGGTATCTCCATGTGGAACATCGTTTATGCGGACACGCAGGGCAACATCGGGTATCAATACAACGCCAGAGTGCCCGGCCGCGACGCAATCTTTGATTGGCGTAAGCCGGTCCCCGGCGACGATCCTCGCACGCGCCTTGGCAAGCCGTGGGCTCTCGATGCTTTGCCGCACGTACAGAATCCTGCCTCGGGCTTGCTGGTAAACTGTAACTCCGCTCCCTGGCTTACGGCTCTCGACGGGAACGAGCAAGCCAATCGGTGGCCGGCCTATGTAACATCCAGTGGGCATACCACACGTTATGATCGGCTGGCCCAATTGCTCAAAGGTTTTGATCGTGCCATTACCGTGCAGGACGCCATGAGGGCGGCTACGGACACGTTGGTACCGTACGCGCGGGATACCGTTCGTGCGTTGGGGAAGGCACTGGACCAGGCATCCATAAATAAGGATGCGGTGCTCGCTCGTGCCATGGAGATCCTGCAAGAATGGGATGGGCGAGCAGAGGTTAGCTCTAAGGGATGCGGCTTGTACTTCTATTGGTTAAACTCCGGTTCACAAACCGTTGCCCTTTCCGAGAAGGCCGGCCGCGGGGTGGCATGGTCCCTGGACGATGGACGCGCGGCCCTTGAAGCCCTCACCCGAGCGGCGCACCGCATGCAGGAAGACCACGGACGCCTAGACATTCCATGGGGTGAGATGCACTACTCGGTGCGAGGAGATCACCGGGCACCGGTAAGCGGCTTTCAATATGGTCCGATTGTGGCAGTAGTTCCCAACACAGGTCCGTTTCGGAAGGGGAACATAGAATGCAATGTGGGATCGAGCTTCCGTATGATCGTGGACTTGGATCCTAAGGGTGTTCGATCATGGTCCATCGTGCCCTATGGAGAGGCTCAGGATCCTGCAAGCGGGCATTTCGCCGATCAGCAGGCACTGTTTGGCCGGGGCCAATACAAGGACACGTTTTTTGGGCTGCCGCGGGCTCGGAACGCCGCCACATCCGTTGAAGAATTAGCCTGGCAGGCGCCATAGGTGCTAAAGTAGGACGCTAGCCAGGTTCAGGCAGGTGCGTGATGGTGGTGGATCTTCATGACACTGCCACGAAGCGGGCGTGATGGCGCCGTTGCGAAGCGGGAATCAAGCAAACGGGCGCCCCACCGAGAACTACTCGGGGCGCCCGCTTCAGTAGACAATCGCCTTCTAGCCCACGCCTGCAGGCTCTTCGACGGGCGGCGGCGCCTCCGAAGGCTCTTCCCGAACGAAGACGATGTCACCGTCCTTCACTTCGGCGCGGATTACGTCTCCGGGTTGGAAGGCTCCCATCAGAAGCTGCTCCGCTAAGGGATCCTCGATCATGCGCTGAACAGCACGCCGCAGGGGCCGGGCGCCAAACTGCGGGTCGAAGCCCTCTTTGGCCAGGATATTCTTGGCCTCGTCGGTAACCTTAAGCTCCATGCCTTGCTGGCGCACTTGGTGGGCGACACGGTCCAGCATGAGATCCACGATCTGAAGGATCTCGCCGCTCGTGAGGGCGTGGAAGACGATGGTTTCGTCTATCCGGTTGAGGAACTCGGGCCGGAAGACTTTTTTCATCTCCTCCATAACCTTGCCCTTCATCGCGTCATACGAGCGGGCGTCCTCATCCACCTTTTGCGGTGTTCGGAGTCCGATGCCCGGTTCTCGATGGATCATGCGGGCTCCGATGTTGGAGGTCATGATGATCACCGTGTTTTTGAAATCAATAACCCGCCCTTGACTATCGGTAAGGCGACCGTCTTCCGCAACCTGGAGTAGGATATTGAAGACCTCCGGGTGCGCCTTTTCGATCTCGTCCAGCAAAACCACCGAGTAGGGATTGCGTCGCACTGCTTCGGTGAGTTGCCCTCCCTCCTCGTATCCGACGTATCCAGGAGGCGCGCCCACAAGCCGACTGACCGCGAAGCGCTCCATGTACTCGGACATGTCAATGCGGATGAGGTTGTTCTCATTGTCGAACAGGAACGCGGCCAAAGCTCTCGCCAGTTCCGTTTTGCCTACGCCTGTGGGTCCTAAGAAGATAAAGGTGCCCATAGGTCGTTTGGGATCCTTCATTCCGCTGCGCGCACGTCGCACGGCTTTGGACACGGCCACGATGGCTTCATGCTGGCCGATGATGCGCTTATGGAGTTCCTCCTCCATGCGAAGGAGTTTCTGCGTCTCGGCTTCCACCAATCGGCTCACCGGGATCCCTGTCCAGCTCTGGACGATGTTGGCGATTTCATCTTCGCCTACCACCCGCTTCATCTCCTCGCGGCGGTTCTTCCATTCCAGCTCCATCTCGTCAATGGATGCCTTTAGCTTGCGTTCCCGGTTCTCCAGCTCATAGGCTCGCTCATACTGGTTGTTGCGCGACACGGTTTGGAGCTCTTTCTGGATCTGCAAAAGCTCGGCTTTGGCGCGGCGCAACTCTACAGGCGGCAGCGCATATTGGAGGCGCACGCGTGAGGCAGCCTCATCAATCAGGTCTATGGCTTTATCCGGCAGGAAGCGATCGGTGATGTACCGATTGGCCAAACGGGCGGCTGCCACCAGCGCCTCATCGGTGATTTGAACCTTATGGTGCTGTTCGTAGCGGTCTCTAAGCCCCTTCAGGATTTCGATGCACTCCTCCTCGGTGGGCTCGGAGACCTTGATCGGCTGGAAGCGGCGCTGGAGGGCGGCGTCCCGTTCGATATACTTGCGGAATTCGTCCATGGTAGTGGCGCCGATGCATTGCAGCTCGCCCCGAGCCAGGGCGGGTTTCATAATGTTGGATGCATCTATTGCGCCTTCGGCGGCGCCGGCGCCTACCAGGGTATGCAACTCGTCAATGAACAGAATCACTTCGCCGGCGGCCTTACGCACCTCTTCCATAACGCGCTTCATGCGCTCCTCAAACTCGCCTCGGTATTTGGTGCCTGCCACGAGGCCGGCAAGGTCCAGGGACACGATGCGCCGATCACGAAGCATTTCGGGTACATCGCCCGACACGATGCGTTGCGCAAGGCCTTCTGCGATGGCCGTCTTGCCTACGCCTGGCTCGCCCAAGAGGCACGGATTGTTCTTCGTGCGCCGAGACAGAATCTGGATGACGCGCTCGATTTCGGTGTTGCGCCCTACGACCGGATCTAGCTTGTCGTTGCGGGCCAGCTCGGTGAGGTCGCGGCCGAATTCGTCCAGGGTGGGGGTCCGTGAGCGATGCTGACGTGCGGACGAGGGGCCCGAACTGCTTCCCGAAGAGGCGTCGGTGTCCTGAAGGGCCATCACTTCGCGGCGCGTGCGTTCTAGGTCCACACCCAGTTTAGCCAACACGCGGCCGGCTAACCCTTCGCCTTCACGAATCAACCCTAAGAGGAGATGTTCCGTGCCGATGTAGTTGTTGTTGAGCTGGCGTGCTTCATCGTAGGCCAGGTCTATCACACGCTTTGCCCTCGGGGTAAGTTGCATGTCTTGCCCCAAACGGCCGTCGCCGCGCGTAACCTGGCGCTCAATCTCAGAGCGGATCCGGCCAAGGCTCACGCCCATCCGATCCAGGATGCGTGCGGCAACGCTGTCATTCTCACGTACGAGGCCCAGCAAGAGGTGTTCCGTACTTACGTAGTTCTCGCCGAGTCTGCCGGCCTCTTCTTGGGCGAAGAACACTACGCGCCGCGCCCGCTCTGTAAATCTTTGCCACATGGGTTTCCGTTCCTCCTCTGCACGCCGCCGTCACCGAAGGTCCGCATCTACCGCGCCCCTTGATGCCGCATGCGGCCGCGTGCAGAACACTGCGCACGTGCCAATCCTATTATGTACTCCAATGCCGTTGGATCAACACCCCCTTGGTCGCGGGTATGCTTTCCAAAAGTCCTTGCTTGCTTAGTCGCCGCGTAACGGCTCTATGTCCATATCTGTTCTACCAGATAATCCGGCGTTTGTGGTAGGCAAAGTTCCCCTAGCACTCGCACGGATCCTTGCCCGTAGGGCAGCGCTTCGGCGGACGGCATCAAAGCGCGCTGCGTCGGGCGCTATGTGGTCCTTGGATGCCGCATCCCATCCCATTCCTGCGATGGCTACCCACGCCGCGGCTTCCCGGCGGTCTACCGGAAGCACATTCTCGCATGCGGCCAGTCTCAAGATGGAGGCGATCCAAAGCAATGTGGTTGTGGACACCTCGCTCTCGAATAAGAGTTCTAAAGCGCGTTCGGCTTGGCGTTTCAGTCGCAGCCGGGCAGGGCGACTTCCGTACAGTTCTGTCCGGGCTCTGCGTTCGGCTTCCACAAGGTAATGCGCCGTGGCGCTGACCCTGGCCGTCCATCGTTCCATGTTCGTGCCGTGCGCGAGGCCGTTGCTCACCTGAAACAGCGCTCCCGTTGGCTGGGTATGCTCGCCGTACACTCCCCGTACGGACGATCCCAAAGCTTCGGCCGCGCGCAGAGTTTGGTTCAGCGTTCCCATCTGAGCAAGCGCCATCAACTGTACGAGCACGCTCAAGCGCATGCCGGTGCCTGCGTTTACCGGGGAAGCGGTTACGTACCCTATGGTATCCTTCCACGCAAATCTGAGCGATTGTGACAGCCGCTGGAGTTCCGGCTGCGTTGATGCAAGGCATTCTTCGACCTGGAACCCAGGCAATAGCGTTTGGAGGCGCAGATGATCCTCTTCATTCACCAATAGGGAACAGACGCCATCGGAGCCTATCAGCAGGTAGCGCGCAGCAGGAGTTTGTGCCCATTCTTTGGTGGCATAGCGCATGGAGATAAGCTCTACGCGCTGCTCCGGCGTAATCTCTGCGGCGGATATCCGTGGTCCCATGGCGAGCGTTCCTCCGCCCTTGGTTGCTGCTTGGAGGATCTCTTCGGACACTCTTCTGAGATGATACTCGTTGCAACGCCCGGGAAACGGAAAGCCCTCAAGGTTACGTGCTAGCCGGCACCGTGAGGAGAGCACAACGTCATCATCGGGTCCTCGCTCTTGCAACCATTTCGGATGCGGCAGTGTGAAGGGAAACATCGAGTGATCTGCAATCTTCTGAGGTGCGCTATCGCGTTGCCTGATAACTCGGTGCCACGCACATACCCGGGGGCACCTATGGCGGGCCGGTACCGGATGCCCCGTTACAAACCGGCAACAGGGCTACGAAGGAATGGGCAAGACGATATTAAACGCGTCATAGCATTCAGGGCAGCCTAATAGCCCGGATTTTGCGGCGGTTTCCCACGTGGTGCCGCACGCAGGGCAAGCCTCCGCGCGCGTGCGAAGCGCTTGGCCTGTGAGCTGCCAGTCCTCCGCAACTCCTGGGAACGTGTCTGAAGAGATCTCAGGGGCCCACGCCATAAAGAACCGAACCACGTCGGCGCTGACGCCCTTGCGAGCAAGGGCTGCGGGCACACAGGAATGGCACACAACAAATGAGTTGTTCTTTTGGGTAATGCGCAGGGTGCCTCGGTGGGCGCAAAACTCGCAGACGTCCGAAGGCTCGGTCACCTACACCTCCACGCCCTGGGTTTGCGTGGCCGCTCGAAAGGCCTCGATGAGGCGGTTCGTGATTGGGCCTGGCTTGCCGTGCCCAATTGTTCGGCCGTCTAGCCGCACCATAGGGATCACCTCTGCAGCGGTGCCGGTGAGAAAGGCTTCGTCGGCATTGTAGCAATCGAAAAGCGTGACGACGGCTTCCCGAAATGGGATGGCCAGGTTAGCGGCACATTCGATTACGGTGGCCCGGGTAATGCCCGGTAAAGCTCCTTGGCTGGTGGGAGGAGTAATGAGTTCGCCTCCTATGACCAGAAAGATGTTATCCCCCGTTGCCTCGGCGACGTTGCCTTCCATGTTAAGCATCAGGGCTTCCCCGGCCCCCATGCGATTGGCCTCCATTTTGGCCATGATGTTATTGATATAACGCCCCAGGGATTTAATCTGGGGATCAATGCAGACTGCAGGAGGTACGCGCGTGGATGCCGTGATCACATCCAGGCCGTTGGTATACATAGAGGCCGGATAGAGACTCAGTTGCTCGGTGGACACAACCACGGTGCTTGTACAATCAATGTGGCTTGGATCCAACCCCAGGCCAACCCCCCGCGACACGCTCACACGGATATACCCAGAGGACATTCCGTTGGCTTGGACCGTTTGGATGATGGCTTCTTTCATTTGTGGCTGGGACAATCGGATCTCCAGAGCGACGGCCTTGGCGGATCTATAAAGCCGCTTAAGATGTTCATCCAGCCGGAAGATACGCCCGTTATACACCCGAATCCCTTCGAACACGCCGTCGCCATACAGAAAGCCGTGGTCGTAGATGGAAATGGCGGCGCGGTCCTTGGGAATGAGGGCATCGTTCAGATATACGTACTCGGGCATAGGACCTCCTTATAGGCCTGCGATCAGGCATGCTTCACACGCGCGAACTGCGAGCCCGTAGGGATTATAGCGTAAGCGGGCGCAGCGTGCTCCATTCGGTTTGCCGAACTGCCTTCGCTCCCCACCGAGTTGGGCTGCATCCGCTGTGGAACATCCCTTACTGGCCCAGTTCTGCGGATCGAATGGCTGCACGTTCCACCGCATCTATCAGGGCGGCGCGAAACCCTGCCTGTTCCAAAGCAGCTAATGCAGTAATGGTAGTTCCAGAGGGAGTGGCCACCATATCCTTAAGTTCTGCCGGGTGGCGGCCTGTTTGGATTACCATTTGTGCCGCACCCAAAACCGTCTGTGCCGCGAGTTGATGGGCCAAATCCCGAGGCAGGCCCACTTTCACACCGCCGTCCACCAATGCTTCGATCATCAGATAGACGTAGGCGGGTCCACTCCCCGAGAGAGCTGTGACGGCATCCATCATGCGCTCGTCCACTTCTACAGCCTCGCCAACCGAGCGGAAAATCTCCAGCGTCCATTCCACGTGCGTGTCGTTTGCATAGGTTCCCCGGCAGAAGGCGCATGCACCGGCATGGACCTGTGCGGCGGTATTCGGCATGGCGCGCACTACGGGAATGGACTTGCCCAAAGCGCTCTCGATGGTGGGAATACGGACCCCGGCGGCAATGGACACAAGGAGCTGATGGCTCTCGAGGACGGGCGCAATCTGGGCGAGAATGGCGTGGATCGTCTGTGGCTTCACCGCCAGGATGACAACGTCGCCGAAGTTTGCAACCTCTTCATTATGGGTGGTAGCGGCTACGCCCACGGCGTCTTGAAGGCTCTGCAGATGCCCTTTATGCACATCGCTAACCAAGATCGCCTGGGGCGGTACTACGCCCGCGCTCACGAGGCCGCGGCATAGCGCACCGCCCATCACCCCAGCGCCGATGATGCCGATCCGTCTATCCTGTAGGGACATCGTACTCCTCAATGTTACGATTGTAGCCACGCTCGAGCAGCCGGTAGCTCAAGGCCGCGTTGCGGGTGCCTAGCTTGTCGAATAGGGGCCGCCCATCTTGCACCCGAATAATAAACCAACCATTGATACCGGCCCTACAATTCTCCATGGGGCTCGGTGCCGGCGTCCAGTTCAACCTCAACGTTGGCAGGGGCAAACAGGTAAACCTTCTCGCCTACGCGATCTACCGTTCCGTCCAGTGCATAGGTCACGCCGCTCAGAAAGTCTATGATCCGCTCGGCCATTTGGGGCGAAGCCTTTTCGAGGTTCACTATTTGCTGTTCGCCGTTCTTCAGGCCGTCGGCTGCAATGCGCGCATCGTTGAAAACAGATGCATTAAGGCGAATTGCCACTCGATGTGCTCGTGCAGCATCTAATCGGATCGTGCTATGGCGTCGCGGACCTTCCTCGCCGGCGCTCTCCTCGTCGGAAACGCCGTCGTCTGTGCCGAACAGCCGATCATGAAAGCGGGTCCAAATTGATCTACGCGCATAGGGTTCCATAGGTTCTTGAGTAGACACGGTGTCCTCCCGTTTCTAGGGTCATTGCCGAGGTCCGAAAATGGCAGTTCCCACCCGTACCATCGTGGAGCCTTCCTCGATGGCGACTTCAAAGTCTGCGCTCATGCCCATAGAGAGTACCCTGCGATTCTCTTCCGGAAGCTGCTCGAAGAGCTGCTTAAGGGCTGAAAAATAGGGGCGCGCCTCATTCGGGCTCTGCACGATGGGAGCGATCCCCATAAGCCCCATTAATTGGAGCCCCGCGATGGCGCGTACGCGTTCACAGAACGCAATAGCATCCTCGGGCGGAACTCCATATTTGGTGGCAACCGGGTCGAGCTTCACCTCAACAAGGACGGGTTGCACAACGCCGGTGGCAGAGGCTCTGCGTGCCAATTCCAAGGCGAGCTCCTCGCTGTCAAGGCTCTGAACCAACGCGAACCGCCCGGCCACATACTTGGCTTTGTTTGTCTGCAGATGGCCGATAAAGTGCCATCGGATCTGCTTGGGCAGTTCTGCGATCTTGGCGCGAGCTTCCTGGTAATAGTTCTCGCCGAAATCTACGATCCCTGCCTCCCATGCTTCGCGAATGCGATCCGGAGGTATTGTTTTGCTGACGGCCACCAGTGTGATGGAGGATGGATCCCGACCGACCGCAGTTGCGGCTCGGGCGATCCTTGCCCGCACATCGGCTACGTTCGTTGCAATGGAGCCCATATCAAGTAGTGTCCCTGCCCCAAAAAGAACGGAAACAGGCAGGGGGCGAGTATTCGTACTGGCTTCTAAGTAGTGGCTTGCGAACCACAGCGCGCGCCACGTATTTGACGCCCCCATGCGAGGGTGCTATAATGCCACCCGAAGGAGGATACCACCTTGAATTGCATGAGAACGCCGATCCTCGTTTTGCTGGGCGCCTTGGCCACGATAGGTACTGGCCTGGCGCAAACCGCAGGCGGCCCGGGCTCTAGTGGAAGCACCACTGGAGCGGGCCGAGTGTTTGCATATCAGCTTGTGCCTGGCAAGACGCTCAGATATAAGCTTACCGCACACATCAAGGGAACGATCCCTCTTCTTGGAACACCCACCCCCATTGATGATGGGGTGATCTCACTGGTTTACGCTGCTACGCCTAAGACGCTGCTGGCCAACGGGCTTGCCGATGTGGAGCTTAAGGTGGAGAGCGTAGATGTGGAACTGGAAGGGCTTCCGGTGCCCATCGGCCTGGAGGATGCAGAAAAGGTGTTGAACCAAACGGTGACCTTTTCCCCCACGGGCGAAGTTAAGAAGATTACAGGTGGTGGGCCACTCCCCTTCGGAGTGTCCATTCCAGGCGTGGATCCCAAGCGCCTCTATTCGTTGCTCTTTCCTGTGGTCTTTCCTACGGATCCCGTGAAGCCAGGAGACACCTGGCCTTTCAAGAGCGAACTATTGGGTGGTCAGGGGGCCAAGCCGGCCTTCACGGCGACACTCCTACCGCCTGATCAACAGAATTCCGATGCCTCGCTGGCTCGCATCAAGACGGACTTCGCGCTCAACGTTGACCAGAACTTCGACGCAAACCATAAACCGGTTGCAGATCCGAGCCAGGCCCATCGCGTTACGAAGGGAAAGATCACCGGCGGGGGTGTCCTAACCTTCGACGCGGCTGCAGGGCGGTTCACCAAGGGGCAGCTAAACATCAAGGCCACAATATCCGATGACCTTACCGGACAGCCCCAGACTCCAGACGAACCCAAGAGCATCGCAAGCAAGGTGGATGCGGTGGTCACTCTCGAATTGCAGCCGGACGGGCCCGCCAAGACGGCATCCGGAAAGACGTAACCTCCTAGTGGCCTTCCCAGCGTATGGCCTGGGACATTGAGATGAAGAAGAAATCGCGGGACCGTATCCCCTGTAGCACGCGGCGGTGGCTGCCGCGCTTCCGGGGATTGCTGACCGTGGGTGCGCTTCTGGTTCTACGATCTGCGTGGGCCCAGGAGACTACCAACACGCTCCTCCGCATTGTGCCTGCTCCCGGTGTGGTGCGGATGGACGGGCGGTTGAATGATTGGGATCTTTCCGGCAGCATCGTGTGCTGCTACGACTGGGCCCGGTTACATAGCAGCCATAGCGTGGAAGCGGCGGGAATGTATGATCGCCGCTTCCTTTACCTCTCGTTCCGTTTTAAAGACCGCACCCCGCTCGTAAACCACATTGATCCGTTGCAGGAACCCGATGGTGGCTGGAAGGCCGATGCCGTTCAGATACGCATCCAGACCGACCGCATAGCGCACATAACTGCGTGGTATTACACGGACGGGCATCGGCCCGCAATGCATATCCACTACGGCCTTTGGGAGGCGGGTGACCATAGCGAGCAGAGTGATTTGCCCGATGCTTTGGCTGCAGGTGCGCTTGAGGCCTTTCGTAAAGATCCCTCCGGCGGTGGTTACGTGCAAGAGATGGCAATTCCGTGGCGCTTGATCACACGCCATGGTCACTGCCCTCCGCCAGGCAGTTCCTTTCGAATGGGCCTTGAGTTCTTTTGGGGTTCTGTGAAGGCAAACGATTTCCCCGAGCATCGGTACGCCGACTTGGTGAACCCAAATCGCCCACAGCGATCGTTTTTCTGGCAGAACCCGGATGCGTGGGGCACCGCAGTGCTTGAGCCGCATGGGCACCTCCGACCCGTCGCGTTGCCGGTGCAGGTGCCCGCGGCTGAGCGTGCCGCACAAATGCTGTACAGAACCTCAGGCGTCGTTCCCATACGTTATTCGCTGCCGGAGAGTGGCTACGTTACGCTGGTGGTGGAAACACGTGCAGGCAAAAGGGTGCGCAACCTAGTAGGGGAGTACCCGCGCAGTGCGGGCAGCCACACGGAATATTGGGATGGCACAGATGATGCCGGTCACCTGGTTCCTGCAGGTGTGTACAGAGTGCGAGGCATCTTCCACAAACAGCTTAGGCTACGATATGCCTTCGCATACGGCAATCCCGGCGATCCTCCTTACGATAACAGCAAGGGAACGGGCGGTTGGCTCTCAAATCATGCTTCCCCGATGGACGTATGTGCCGGCAAAGAGCGAGTTTACCTTTCGGCTGCCTTCGCCGAGGGTGCCACCGCCGTGATGGCAGCCAACTACGAAGGAAAACGCCTTTGGGGCATCGGTAATATCAACGGAGGAATGATGGCGGAGGATGGCCGCTACTTGTACGTGCTTGTAGGAGGACCGACCATCGCCTGGGGTGGGCCACCTCAGGATCAGGTGGCGATCCTCAGAATGGACGCAAGCACGGGCAAATACGCTCCTTGGCCGGATGGCAAAGCCATGCACGTGATTGCCACGATTCCACCCGCATCTGTTGCCTTCCAAGATCAGATTGTGCCGACGCAGGCGTCCTCTACGGGCTGGTACCGGCCCAATCCGCCCGAGGGTGAGCTCGTAGAGCGCCATGCTTTCACCGCCGATTGGTGCCAAAGGCAAACCATGGGTCTCGCCGTGTGTGGCGATCGCATCTATGCGTCCCTCACCTACCAAAACACGGTGGTTGAAGTAGACGCAGCGCGCGGCGAAGCGGTGTCGCAGATCCCGCTGCAGCGTCCATCTGGATTAGCGTGCGGCCCCAAGGGAACGTTGTTTGCCATAAGCGATCACCAGGTGGTTGAGCGTCGCGCAGGGACGTGGGTACCCGTGATCACCTCAGGCTTGGAAGCGCCTGTGGGCTTGGCGGTGGATGCACAGGGCAATATCTACGTAAGCGACTGGGGCAGTCGCATGTGCGTGGAAGTTTTCCGTCCCGATGGCCGCCCTGTCCGGGCGATCGGTCGCATTGGAGGCCGGCCGCTAGTGGGGCGATATGAGCCCGACGGCATGTTCCGCCCCTGGGGCATTGCCGTGGACGTCACCGGACGCCTTTGGGTTGCGGAATGCGATAACAGCCCACGCCGAATCAGTGTGTGGGACGCCTCCACAGGCCGCTTTTTGAGGGAATTCTGTGGATCTACGTGGTATGCCGCCGTCGGCGCCCGTGTGAACACTCTGGACCCCACCCGAGCGTTCGTGATGGGGAACGTGTGTCAACTGGATTGGAAGCGGGGCCTTTGGCGCGTGGTGGGTACGCTCTTTCGGCCTCAGCATCCTGACGAACTGTTCGATGCATCTACTGAGGGGCTGGTCCTAGACGTGCAGCGGCGAAAGGGTAGGGAATACCTTGTAGCTAGCAATTCCAGCTTGCTGATCATTGCTGCATTGGGTAGATACAGCGCCAAGCCTGTCGCAGCGATGGGCACAGTCTATGGACTGTACCAGACGGGCCATGTTTGGCCGGATCTCATTCTGCGGAACCTCACGGCGTCCCAGGCTGATTTGGACCGTCTGAAGCAACGGCATCCTAAGGCCTTTGACGGATCTGGGGCACCCTACCCAGATGCGGCGTTCATGCTATCGGAACCAAACGTGCGCCAGTATTTCATTTGGACGGATCGGAATGGCGACGGGCGGGTGCAGCAGGATGAGATTCATTTCTACTCTCGCGAGGAACTTCATGGCATGACGATCAGAGGGGATTGGCGTTTCGGCGTCGGCCCCGATTTCACGGTGTATCTACCGGGCTTCAGCAGCGCGGGACCCCCGCATCAGCAACTCTGGAAGCTCCCACCGCACGGGTGGAACGCGTACGGTGCCCCAGAGTACCGCATAGCCGACGCAGCAGAGATCGCGGACGTCCCTGTTCTTGGGGCTGTGGACTCCTCCATATGGACAGACCAGCAAGGCGACACGCTCATCGGTCAAAACCCCCTCATGATGTTCGATCACCATGGCAAATTGCTGTGGACATATCCTAATCCCTGGCCCGGCGTGCACGGGTCCCACACAGCGCCGGCAGCTCGCCGTGGGCGGGTGATCGGGCCGCTGTGGGCACTGGGATCGGCTAGCCTTCCTGGGGTGGGGAACATCTTCTGTATGGGCGCGAATTTGGGCGAGCGCTATCTGTTCACGCAAGACGGCCTGTTTATTGGAAGCCTGTTCGCAGATGCACGGAGTGCCCCGGACGCGCTACCGGACGTTCCTCGCCGCGGCATGGACATCAGCTCGTGCACGGCCGGGGGCGAGAGCTTCGGCGGAGAGTTCTTCCGAAATCCCTTGGACCATAAGATCTACCTTGGTGGCCCGGTTGGTTCGTGCCGGGAAGCATCCATATTAGCCGAGGTCACGGGTCTGGAAACGGTGCGGCGCCTCCCAAGCATCCTCGTTAAGTTCGGCACAGCCGATCGCGCACGGGCCCAAGCGTTCTTGCTGAAGCAAGCAGCAACAGAGGCGGCACAAAAGGTGCTTGCTATTACCGCTTTGACGCACCCCGTAACAACTGGACTGCCGGATTGGTCTCAATTTACCCTCAGCGACGATCGGCGAGTAGCTCGGTGGAATTTCGATCCGGCCCACCGGGTGGAAGCGGCAACCTGGACGTACGATGACCGAAATTTGTACATTGCGGTGGTGGGAGTTCGTGACGATACCCCCATGGTCAACAACGGTCGCGACGTTCGCACCCTGTTTAAATCCGGCGATGCGGTGGAGTTTGAGCTTCGCCCCACACCCAACAACGATCATCCCAATGTGCTCCCCGGCGATCTGCGGATCGTTTTCAGCGTTTTTGACGGCAAGCCCATAGCCGTCCTTTACCGCTACCAGGTTCCAGGATCGCACAATCCCGTCGTCTTCCGCTCTCCCGTCGGAGCTTACTCTGTGGACGAGGTTAAGGTTTTGGAGGACGCCGTCGTCGGTATCGAGAGAGGAGCCGGAGAATACCGTTTGCGAGCGGCCATCCCACTGAAAGATTTGGGCTTCGCGCCGGCGAAGGGGAATACCTATCGCGGGGACTTTGGAATCGTGTACTCGGACCGCACAGGGAACACAGATGAGCTAAGGATGTATTGGGCTAATCCTGCGAATGCCATGGTGAACGACCTCTTCAGCGAAGTACAGATCAATCCCCGTGCCTGGGGCCGTTTCGTGGTGGAGTGACGGAATTGTCCATGGCGCTCCTCGTGTTCCTTGCGTGCATGTTCCCAAAGGCTGCTTTCCGCACCCCGGGCACAGATCGCTGGCAAGGGACCGTGTATCCGTGGTCGAATGCCGCACTCGCGAAGCCGCAACCGTTCTTCATTACGGACACCGGGGGGAGCGGCGGAGGCTTTGGGCGAGGCGATCCCCACGATCACCTCTCGGACGTGGTTTTTTGGAACCGGCGACTGGGATGGGCGTGTGGTTACGGAGGCGTGTTCCGCACAGAAGATGGCGGCCTAACCTGGCAGAGGATGAAGCCGCGGGGTGGCTGGATCCGCGTAGGGATTACCGGTCCGCATGATGTATGGCTTTTGGAAGGACTTCACCCAGGTGGACCGGGCAGAGCCTGGCTCTGGCATAGTACGGATGACGGACGCACGTGGCAAGAGGTTCTGCATGGGCAGATACCCGGCTACCTTGACTTTTTCTGCGAAGCTGGGAATATCTGGGTATTAGGCGGCTGGATCGGGCCGCCCGGTGCACCTGTACAATGCAGCCAGGACAACGGCCGTACGTGGAGGCCGGTGGATTTCGGCGGACTGCTCGTTCAAGCGTGGCGTATTGCCGTGCCCGGAGATCATCGTTGGCAGGGCGGGTATGCCATATACGTGCTCGGGATGGGGATAGTATCGGGCCAGATGCAACTACGCCTGGTTCGGAGCGTTGACGCCGGCCGAACCTGGACACTGGTCCCATTGCCAGATGGCCTCACTCAGGAGGACACTTGGAACTTTGGGCAGTTGTTCTTCGCCACCACGCGTGATGGCTGGTTGGGCCTCTCCCACGGGCGTATACTGTCAACCCATGATGGAGGAAGAACGTGGAGGCTTTGCAACCTGCCCACGGACCGCGGCGTTGCTGCCATGTGGTTTGATGCATTGGGCAGGGGCTTCGTGGCTGTGGATAATTCGGACCTGTACCACGTGAGCGATGCGATGTTCCGAACGCTAGATGGCGGACGCACGTGGCAACCTATCTTGAACGGGTACAAGCAGATCAATCGCATCTTCGGGCTAGATGCCAACAGCGTGTGGGCTGTTGGGACCGAGCCGACCGTCGTGCCCAACGATTTGGTAGCCATCATGGAACCAGGAGCGCTAAGTCCCTAATACCGGCTCGGCAACCCTTCCGGTCGGCGTAAGAAACACTTTGGCTGGCCTTGTGAGTCCTGCCGCTTCGGTGCGCGAAGTTGGGCGCGCCGCAATGTGAGCATGTTTCGTCGGAAAGGTATAATTACCCCACGTTCGGTGGAACAAAATACCTGTGGCATCCGACACTTGGAGGAGGATCTATCATGACCCGACCCGTTTCGATAGGCATTGCAGCGATGCTCGTGATGGCTCTGGCCCTCTTGCAAGGCTGTTCAAACCAAGCCACGCCGAAAGACGGGGCGGGTTCATCTTCGCCTTCGGCCGCTGCACCGGCGCCGCCGCTCACGCCCGATGTTACGCGCCTTACACCGAACTCCCCATCAAACAGCCCTACATTTAACCCGCATATGTCTGGCGGAATGCCCATGGGCGTCCCGAACCCTCATGCCTCCGAAAAAGGGGGCAAAGAGAACCCGCAGGTGACGGCTGCTGTGAACCAGGCACAAAAAGCCGAGGCGGATCTGAAAGCTAATCCTACGGACGCTGCTTTGCGGAAGAAGGCCGCACTGGCGGACTTTGATGCGGGCAACCAGATGATGACGCAATCTACGCAACCACCCAAGGTGAAGTATCCTACTGCGCTACGGTATTTCCGCCGGGCCTTGGAATTAGATCCATCGAACAAAGAGGCAGCCGCCGGCCGCGATCTCATCGAGTCCATCTACAAGTCCATGAACCTGCCCATTCCCAAGTAGACCACCCGTATTCGTTAGCAACAATTTCTGTACGCCCGGTTCTGCGAGCCCTCTCACGGGTTTGCAGGCAGGTGCCTCCACGTAATCCCCCTCACCCTTTGGGCAGATCCTGCGTCTCTCCGCCCGAGTCTGTCCGATTGTACTAGCCCGCCCGTGTAGCTGTTGGAACGGCGCGAACATGTTTTCGTGAAACCTTGCACTGAGCGGATCCGTAAGGTAGAATAAGCCGCTCGTTGAATGAACGTTTACTTAATTAGGATGAGGAGCATGTCGGGTTCGGACGCCAGAAGGCGCCACGGAGAGATACGCCGGGAACAGATTCTGGATGCCGCCGTAAAGCTTTTCTCCGAGAAGGGATACGCCGGCGCCTCCATCCGCGACCTCGCCCGAGAGATCGGGGTAACGGAAGGGCTCCTCTACCACTACTTTTCAAGTAAGGAGCAGCTTCTAGAGGCCTGCTGGAAAGAGCGTTCCTGGCGTGCACAGCTCGAACGCATCCTAGCCGAGGCTCAAGGAGCCCCGGTAGCGCGTGTGCTCTACGATGTGGTGGTTGATTTTCTAGAAACGCTCTACAAGCATGGTCCGTCGGTGCGGATGTGCGTCGCCGAGATGCAACACAATTCCGAGATGGCCGATCAATACCTTGGGAATATCGAAGCAAGTCAGAAAGTTCTAACGGATTACCTGCAACGGCGCCAGGCATCAAAAGAACTCTCGGCCACGGCGAACCTTCCTGTGGCCGCGGGCTTGCTCATGGGCAGCGCCTTCTCGGTGTATCTCCTGTACGGGCGGAAGAGCCATGAGGAATGGCGGCGCTTGGTGGAGGACTTTGCAGCCGCGACGGTGCACATCCTGATGGACGGCCTGGCGCCGCGCCAACCGGTGCCAAACGGATCGTAAACCCAATCTATTTGCATAACTGACGGCAGGGGAGATCTATGCGGTCGGTGCCGAGCACGGGCCGAAGAAACTCATCCACGCTGCCGAATGAGGAGATAGGGAATGTTTTCTACGCATTCCAAATGGTTGAACCTAGCCATTGTTACCCTGGCGCTCGTGGGCATGGCAGGCAACGCATTCGCCCAAATTACCCGCATCACCACGACGCCCACTACGCAGCCTGGTTCCACACCTGCCCCCCTCAACATCACTTTGGATCAGGCCGTGCGAATTGCCATCGCGAATAGCAAAACGCTCAGGATCGCGCAGGAAGCCATAGACAAAGCGCGGGGTCGTGTGAACGAAAGCAAGGCCCAGTACCTTCCATCCATCAATGCAACCACGAATATCTACCGCTTTGACCGGGAAACGTCCATCACGTTTCCCGGGCCCACCGGTCAGCCGGAAACGTTGGTACTCAATGCTCAGGATCAGCGAAGTGTAAATGTGTCGGCGGTATTGCCGATAGATGTGAGCGGCCTAATCGGTGCCGCAGTGAGCGCGTCGCAATTTCAAGAGATAGCCGCCCGGCTGGACTATAGCCGCACACGGAACCAATTGGTGTCGGACGTAAAAAGCGCCTATTACGACGTTCTGCGTGCTCAGGCATTTGTGACGGTGGCGGAAACTGCTTACAGGAATGCGCAGGACCGTCTTTCTACTGCCGAGGCGTACCTTAAGGCGGGAACAGGCACCAAGTTCGATGTGCTCCGTGCGCAAACAGAAGTAGCCAACGCACAACAGAACCTCATCGCTGCGAAGGACCGTGTAAACCTAGCCATTGCAGCCCTTGATAACGCCTTAGGGCTGGATCAGAACACGCCCCTTCAGGTGAAGCCGGCGCACGAAGAAGCGGGGCCAACTCCCGACTTCAACCAAGGTCTTGCGGAAGCCTACAAACAACGCCCCGAGGTTCTGCAGCAGGATGCCCTGATAAAGGCCGCAGAAAAGGGCATCAAAATCGCCGAACGCTCCATGCTTCCCGGTCTTGGGCTTTCGTGGAACTTTAGCTACCAGCCAGATGCATCCGGCTTTGCGCCCATCACCACAAGTTGGACTGCTGTGGCCCAGATCACGCTACCCCTCTTTGAAGGCGGCCTGGCACGTGCGCGGCTGCAGCAGGCCCGGGCCGATGTGAATTCGGCGAAGGTGAATAAACAGATCGTAATGGATAGCATTGCTTTGGATGTTCGGCAATCCTATCTGGCTTTGGTGGAAGCCCAGGAGCGCCTTCGCGTGGCGAATGCAGCTCTAGCCGAGGCGGAAGAACAGTATCGCCTTGCTCAGGTGCGGTACAAAGCGGGTGTTACCCAACAGCCCGGTACCAGTCCGCTTCTAGAGGTGAGCGACGCTCAGACGGCACTCACCCAAGCTCAAACCAACCAAGTGAATGCCCAGTATGATGTGGAGACGGCCCGCGCGCGTCTCGATCGCGCGCTTGGGAGATATGCCCAATCCCCGAGATAAACTTTGGTTTGCCTTACTAAGGCGAGGTATTCCGCCGCTTGCGTGGTTGGGGTGGGTCACCCGCTGACTCCGTCTTCGGGCACGTTTGGTGTGGCGATACTGCATTGGTTGAGCTGTACGGAGGTATGGGCGTATAAGCCTGCGGGGGAGGCCCATGCTTCCGCGGGCGTTCGAGTTCATTTGTGAGGGAGGTTCCATATGCCGGTGAACGCGCGGAGCGTTGGTGGAGTGCAACAGAGTAGGCGGCCCGCGCACAGGCGCATCGTGGGGCTATTGCTGTTTCTTTGCCTGGCTGGAGGGTGTGGCAGGCATGCGCCCGGATCAATGGCAGGGACCCCCGGTGCTTCAGCATCCGCCGCCGCGGTGGCAGTGTCCGTGGCTAAAGCGAAGGTGGGCGCTATTTCTAAAACGGTGGATGTGGACGGAAGCCTAGTCGCCCTCCACGACGTAGTCCTCGGGCCGCGCCAGGCAGGGAAGGTTGCCAAAGTGTACTTCCACGCCGGGGATCGGGTTGTGGCCGGTCAGGTTGTGGCTCAGATGGACACCGTGGATTTGCTTTCGCAGCTTCGTCAGGCGCAGGCTGGGCTTCAGGCCGCCGTGACGAAAGAACAACAGGCCATAGCACAACTCCAGCAGGCCCGAAACCAATTGGAGCAGGCCAAAACAAACCTTACGTGGACAGACGTCACCACAGCTACCGCGCTGAAAGTGGCGCAAAGCCAGCTCGCGGTAACTCAGGAGCGCCTTTCTGAGATCCGCGAGGGAGCACGCCCGCAGGAGCGACGGCAAGCAGAAGATCAGGTGTCGGCGGCCCGCGCTAATTACGTGAAGGCCCGGGCCGACTTAGAGCGCGCCAGAAGCCTCTATCAACAACAGGCAATCTCCAAGAGCCAATTGGATCAGGCCCAAGCTGCTGCCGATGCCGCTGAGGCCCAGTATAGCAGTGCCCAACAATCCCTTTCCCTTGTTCGCGAGGGGGCCCGCGCCCAAGACGTGCGACAGGCGGAGTTGGCAGTGCAGCAAGCCCGAGACGGTTTGGCCAAGGCCCAAGCCGATCGTACCACAGTGCAGTTGCGCAGGCAGGACGTGCTTACGGCTCAAGAGGGCGTCAAGGCCGCAGAGGCCGGTTTGGAGGCAGCGCGCGCTGGGGTGGAGCAAGCTACTGCCACGCTCCATATTGCGCAAGAGGCGCTCAAGAACGCCTACATTAAATCGCCCATTAGCGGCATCGTTGCGGACCGTTTCGCAGAACCCGGGCAGCAACTGGGCGCAGGCGCACCGATCATTCGTGTTGTGGCGCCTCATTCCATCTATTTCCAAGCGCAGCTTTCCGAAAGCCAATATCGGGATGTGCGGCTGGGGCAGCTTGCCAAGATCACTGTAGATGCCTTCCCCAACGAGCGGTTTCGGGGCGTGGTTCGACGGGTATGGCCCGTGGCATCCCAGGCCCGCATCTTTACCGTGCGCATTGAGCTTGACGACCGGTCTAAGCTTCGGCCCCAAATGTTTGCCCACGGTTCCATCCTTGTGGCTACACATCCCCGTGCCATCCTCGTTCCCAAGGATGCCGTGATCTTCGACGTGGAACGCCACGAAGCCCACCTGTTTACGGTTCGGGGACAACGCGCACACCAGGTCCGTGTTGAAACCGGCTTCGTAAACCCCTCGGTGGTGGAGATCCTGAGACCCGTACGACCTGGTGATGTCGTAGTAGTGGCTGGTCAGAACACTTTGCAAGACGGCGACATGGTTACCATTCGCTAGCATTCGTGGGGGCGCCGTTGTAGGCCGATACACTCCCGGTTCAAGTTCGTCCCGCCGAGGAAGGCCCGTAGGGGCCTAAAGAGATAAGGAGCATCGCCATGGGGCTTACTAGCCTTTCCATCCGCAGGCCCGTGTTCATCTTAATGGTGGTGTCGGCGCTTATCGTGCTGGGCATCAATTCCATGAGCAAGATGAACCTGGAGCTCAACCCTCGTGTTGATGTACCCTACATCTCGGTCCTCACCTCCTATCCCGGCGCGGGACCTGAGGAGATCGAGACCCAGGTAACCAAAAAGATTGAAGACGCCGTGGCTAGCGTCAATGGAATTGACCAGATCACCTCGAGTTCCCAGGAGGGCATCTCCTCCGTACTTATTAAGTTCCGCATCGGCGTCTCCTCGGATGTAGCCGCATCGGATGTGCGCGAAAAAGTAAGTGCTGCGCGTGGCTCCCTTCCCCTGGATGTAAAGGATCCGGTGATCCTGAAGTTCGACATCAACTCCATGCCCATCATTTACTACGGGGTGGTTGGCAAGCGGCCCAGCCGCGAGATCCGAGATCTCGCCGACAACGTCATCAAGCCCCAGCTCGGCAAGGTCCCCGGCGTCGCGGCAGTAAATGTAACCGGTGGAAACGTTCGGGAAATCCGAGTGTCCGTGCATAAGGACCGGCTGGACGCCTATGGGATCGGCATACAGCAACTAGTAGCGCTTATTCAGAGCACGAACCTCAATTTCCCGGTGGGCCACGTGATTGAGGGCAACCGTGAGTACAATGTGCGCATCGTGGGGGAATACCCGAATGTAGAAAGCATTGGCGAAACGCGCCTGCACATGCCCAACGGCCAAACCGTGAAGCTCTCCGATATCGCAGATATTCAGGACACGGTAGAAGAGCAGCGAGATATCAGCCGCATCAACCGACAGGACTCCGTAGCGATTGTGGTGCAAAAGACCTCGGAAGGCAATACTGTGGAAGTGGCACGCGGCGTGCGGGAAGAGGTCGCCAAGCTCCAAAAGATTCTCCCGCCCGATATCCGTTTCGTTCTTAATCAAGACACCTCGGTGAACGTTGAGAATAACGTCGAGGACGTGAAGGCAAGTTTGTTCCTTGGCGCCTTTCTGGCGGTACTGGTGGTGTATTTATTCCTCCACAACATCCGCGGCACCGTCATCGTGGCAATCGCCATCCCTACTTCCATCTTGGCAACGTTCCTTCCTATGTATCTGTTCGGCTTTACGCTGAACGGCATGACGCTCATGGCACTCTCCCTTGCCGTAGGGATCTTGGTGGACGACTCGATTGTGGTCATCGAAAACATTTATCGCCATCTCGCGCGTGGGGAAGAACCGGTGGAAGCTGCGCTCAATGGCCGAAGTGAGATCGGGCTGGCGGCAATTACCATCACACTTGTGGACGTAGTCGTGTTCGTGCCTATTGCTTTTATGGGCGGAATCGTGGGCCAGTTCTTCAAGTCCTTTGGCATTACGGTAGCAAGTGCCACCCTGTTCTCCCTGTTCGTGTCCTTTACGCTTACCCCGATGTTGGCATCGCGCTGGTTCCGCGCAGGCGAGGTTCTAGAGACCAATCGAGGCGTCTTTGGCTTTATCGAGCGCTTTTATCATGGATTGGACCGCCATTACCGATGGGCGCTTTCGTGGGCACTTCGATACCGCGGCATTGTGGTTTATGTAGGATCCGGCCTCCTTGTGCTGATCTTCGTGGCGATCATTTCCTCCGTGTTGGGATCCGCCTTTACGCGTTTGCTACCCTACGTGGTTGGTTTGTTCGTCTTGGGGGGTCTAATCCTGCTGACACCCTATCGGTTGTTGGGACTTTTGGTGACGGCTGGAGGCGTGGCGGCCGTGTTCGCAGCCTTCGGCATAGGCGCTGCAGCAGGTCATCCGTTGCTGCTGTTCCGATTTGCGCCGGATCAGGATCAGGGCCAGGTGTCCATCATTGGCGAGCTGCCGGCTGGTACATCCATCAGCCGCACTCTTTCTGTGGCGAAGCACATAGAGAATATTGCGGCCTCCGTGCCGGATGTGAAGAACATCTTCACCGAGGTAGGAGCCACGGCAAGCGGAGTTGCAGGGGGAAATGCAAGCATCGGTCCCCAATACTTCACCATGAGCCTAAAGCTGAGGGACAGGATGAGCCTAGGCGATAGCATCAATCCCTTTGTGAATAAGGCCAACCTTCGACGAATACCCGACACTCAGGTTGCAGAGATCCTTCGCAAGAAGATCGGCCAGATACCGGGGGTTACCTTGAAGATTGCCGCTGTGAGTGGCTTCGGTGGCGGAGGCGCTCCATTGGAGGTGGACATTGAAGGGAATGACGTTAGGGAACTGACCGCTTTGGGTGACAAGGTTCTGGCGATTTTCAAGCAGGAACCGGGCGTACTTAATCCGGATATCTCCGTGCGGATCGGTAAACCAGAGCAACGCGTGATTGTGGACCCCGTGAAATCCGCAGCCATGGGGCTTACGGTGGCACAAGTGGCCAATGCCCTGCGGATCTCGTTGGAGGGGGACGATTCACTCGTATATCGAGAGCACGGCAATGAGTACACGATACGGGTGCAGCTTTCGGATCGCGACCGTCATGACACTTCGAAGATCCCGGAATTGGTTGTGGGAACGATGATGCTTCCAGGGGGCACAGTGCAGCCAATCCGGTTGGCGGATGTTGCTACCATACTTCCTTCTACCGGCCCCACGAAGATTGACCGTATGGATCGTCAGAAGCTTGTGGCGGTGACGGCGAACGTGGCTCCTGGGTATGCGCCAGGCAACATGCAGCTCAATATAGACAAGAAATTGGCGGGAATAGACTTCGGCAAGAACATTTACAAGTGGGGAGGTGAGAATAAGGTCCAGGCAGATGAGGGCAAGTATATGATCGCGGCATTGGGCCTCGCCATCGTGCTGGTGTACATGCTGATGGCCGCACTGTTCGACAACTTGCTCTACCCGTTTATCATCATGCTCTCCCTGCCGCAGGCCATGGTGGGAGCCCTCCTCGGTTTGATGGTTGCCCATCATTCGCTTACGATTATATCTATGATCGGCATCATCATGCTGGTGGGGCTCGTTACCAAGAATGCGATCTTGTTGGTGGACTACACGAATACGCTGCGGAGCAGAGGTCTCTCCCGCACAGATGCAATCTTGGAGGCCGGCCCAACGCGGTTACGGCCGATCTTGATGACCACCATCGCCATGGTGTTCGGAATGCTTCCAACGGCGCTTGGCCTCGGCCGTGGAGCGGAATTCCGAGCACCCTTGGCCAGCCCTGTTATCGGCGGTTTGATCCTCTCCACGATGCTTACCCTCTTGGTGATCCCTTGCGTGTACACGTACTTTGACGACTTCAGCCGATTTATCGGCCGGAAGATCTTTGGACGCAGGCTCCAACCCGCGCCACAGGCCCAGCCCCAGGAACCTGCACCGGTGGACTAATCGGCAACTGCTTCGCAGATGCAGGTAACAGAGGCGTGTTGGGCGGCGTATAGGAAGAAGGGGAGAAGTTCACGATACCACAGGGGGAACACGCCATGGCGGCAGTATGGTGGGTTCTACTTGGCATGGCCGTTGGTCTCTCCACACGTCGCCTCATGCCCCGGGAGGACACAGACTCCCTGTTGCTAGATATCGCAGCCGGTGCGATCGGTGGTGCCACAGGCGGATACTTGTTCCGCACCTACGCCTTGGGCCACGTGGTGCAATATGCAGGTTGGTGGGGTTCGCTTGTTGCACTGATCGGCGCTTCGGCAGTGGTTCTTTTGACGGCCGGGCTCACTACGCGTGATCAAGAAGAAGCGTAGAGTTGAGGCACGAACGAAGGGCGTACCGGGCATTCCTTCAGCACTAGAAGGGGCCCATATCGCGTATCCGCGTCTTGGTAACCTGAATTCGCGACGGCGGCACGATCAGCCCGGAAGCACCACATTGCACCGCAGCTTCCAGCGCCTCTTCGGGAACGGCTGCAAGCAGGGGGACCATCAAGGGCCTTAATAGGAGCGCGAGCCCGGCAAGCCACGCCGCCGTAGCTTCATCCCAGCCCACGCGTTGCCCGGATGGCTGAGCAATCACCCTACTAAGGTTAAGGTCGCCTAGTTCTTGGTCATCGAGTGTGTCTGCTTCCGTTGTTGTGGCTGCTAAGGCGAAGGGCAGATAGTGGATATCGTTGGCCATCAGATCTGCAGCACAACTTGCCATCTCTTCGCGCACGGATTGAAAGCCTCGCGGCCCGGAACATAGCGGCAGCGCATAGCTTATTTGCGCCCGCGCGGCAGCGCGCATTATGGATGAGATTGGGATCGGCCGAACCTCACCATACAGGATAATCGGTTTGCCTGCAGCAGCCTCGCCTGTTGCGCAAAGGGCGTCGAAGAGCGTGTCCGAATCGCCTGTCGCCTCCGGAAGCGCCCTCAACGGAAAAAGCAGCTCATCGGCGCCCTCATCCACTCCAGCCCGTACGTCATCCAGATTCCGGGCGTCTGCCACCACGTGCACAGGGCGCATGTCCACGGTGTAAGCGACCACATGGCGATGGTCCAGATGGATGCGGTAGCGTGGGGCAATGTGTTCTTGAAGGGCTTGAAAATGGGCCAGGTGCTCAGGGGAAGGGTCTAGGATCACCATCCCTCGATCGGCATCTACAAGTGCTAGGGCGCCATCCCTCGCATGTTTGAGAAGTTCCGGGACACCCGCCACGACCGGAAGCGGCTCGCATTCGGCCCCGGTCAAGTCCTCTTCGAATACCATGCCCACGATACGGCCTTCCCCTACGGAAGCGCCCGCCGTCGCTATGTTCGGCGCCACGAGGATGATGTCCGGAGGTTCTGCGTCGCGCCTCCGCACGGAACGGACGGTGCTCTCCGACGCGAATATCGAATCCAGGCCATCTGCATCTGCCGTCACCTCGGTGGATGTTGTCCTAGGATGCGCGGCTGCAGTGGCTGCGGCGCGAGTCCAGCCGCCCGTGCGGATGACTCGAATCGTGCCGATGACTGCTCCGCCC
>Ga0078972_1007147_pt1 | contig 25303 bp, 26 predicted proteins | sample YelNatPaOPGAMG01_FD_67568 | JGI IMG/M metagenome (GOLD analysis project Ga0078972, IMG submission 67568) | Hot spring thermophilic microbial communities from Obsidian Pool, Yellowstone National Park, USA - OP-RAMG-01 (SPADES assembly) (version 2) | ecosystem: Environmental > Aquatic > Thermal...
ATCGACAAAAATAACAGATCTCGCATACAAAAAAGGACTGGAAAAAAAGGAAAAAATAGGAGATAGAAAAAGAATTTTAAACGCTTCCCTCTTTAGAGGAACGCCATTGTTCCTGAAGTAGCAAAATCCTATCATCTTTTATTATTTCTGTCAAGCTATTGTGTTAACGCAGGCATCTCATAGTAACGCTAACAAACAGGAGTGCTGGACACCATAAAAGCAGAGCTAAACAGCAGAGTTGCTGAATACTAATATTTATCTCTCAAGAAAAACTAAAGTTTCTGTATGAACGGTATTGGAGTAAAAATCAAACCCGTAAATCTTTTTTATAGCATATCTTTTGAGCAAAATAGATAAATCCCTGCCAAGAGTAACAGGATTACACGAAAGGTAGACAATCTTTCCTGGCAAAGCTTTCAATATCTTTTCTAACAGCATTTTTTCAGCGCCAGCCCTTGGCGGATCAAGGATAATAACATCAGATTCTTTCAAAATATTTTCGCTAACTCTCTCAGAATTAGAAAGAATTGGCACCACGTTTCTCGCACCAAGTGCTTTTATATTTTTCACTGAGTATAGATATGAATTTCTAAAAGACTCTACTAATACAATTTTGTCAGCTAAATCTCTAAGACTCAATCCTATAGATCCAACTCCAGAATACAAATCTACTATCTTTCTGGCACTACCAATCTCACTTCTAACGATCTCTAACACCTTAGAAAATAGCTCAATATTATTTTGGAAGAAACAATCATAACCATACTTTATCTGAGTATCCAAAAGATCTTGCTCTATGAATTCCTGGCCATATATCTGCTTATCGTTCTCGGCAATCGCAACAAGACCAACTAAATTTTCTATTTTAGGCAAAATGATTTCGTCTATTTTATAATTTAAATAAATTATTCCCAATACTTCGCTATTTGTCCCTTTTCTAAAAACAAATCTGTCAAGAGCCTTTCTGTCTATATTTAAGGAATTAATGAAATCTAAAAGTTTATACGCAAGGCGATTTACTCCATCGTCTATCAGCGCACACCCACGTTCAAGAGGAACAAGATTTTTTGTCCCCCTCTTATAAAAGGCATATTTCAGATTGCGGCCGCTATTTTCTAACTTATATTCAATCTTTGTTCTGTAGCCATATATACTATGCGATTTATAAAAAAAATCAAGTTTAATATCTTTTTTGACAGTTTGAAAAATAGCCTCTTCAGTTATATTTTTCTTCAAATCTAACTGATAGTCATAGTTTATAGTCTGCCAGGGTGAACAGTTCAAATAATGTTTTTCTTTCGGCGGGATTCTAAATATAGATGGCCGAGTTATATTTACGAGTTCTGCTTCAATGTAATCTTTTTTTTCATTAACAAACTTTACTTCAGCAATCTCTCCAGGCAAGACGCCATAGCAGAATACAACTTTGCCAGAGGTTTTTCCAAGAGCCTTACCAGAACTTACTACCTTTTCAAATTTTATAGGTACTATATCCATTATTTTTTAACTGTCGCAATAACCTTGAGCTTTACATTTGGATCAAGCTCTTCAAATGATAAGATTGGTATTCTAGGCAACGCTCTTAGGGTAAGAGTCCTGATATGAGGCCTTATCCTGGATGTCGTCAACACAACAAATCTCTTGCCCTGGGAGAGAGCCTCCTGTACTGATGATGTAATATTATTTACAATAGTCTGTGCGAATTGGTTGTCCAAAACTTTATTTTCCGTCAAATTAGAATAAATCTCGCTCTCAAGATTGGCGTCTATAACAATTGCGCTTATTTCTCCAGGAGAGTCTTCATACATCTGAGTAATTGACTTTCCCAATCTTTTCCTAACAGCTTCGGTGAGCGTGGCTACATCCCTCAATTGTCTGGCATTATCAGCAAGAGCTTCAAAAATTGTTACCATATCTCTAATAGAGATACCCTCACTTAGAAGAGCATGTAAAACCTTCTGGACATCGCCAATTGAGAGCAATTCTGGAACCACTTCTTCAACAAGGACAGGGTGCGTCGTTTTTAGAGAATCAATAAGAGTTGATGTTTCTTGCCTACCAAGGATCGAAACAGCATTGGATTTTATAACCTCTGTCATATGCGTTACGATTACAGAAGAAGAATCGACCACAGTGTAGCCTGACAATTCAGCAACCTCTTTTTGTTCTAAATCTATCCAAACCGCGTTAAGACCGAAAACTGGTTCTTTCACCTTTATTCCACTTATTGTAATCTCCTGCCCAGCTGGGGGCATAGCAAGAAGTTTATTTGGATATGCGTCCCCAATAGCAACTATATTGCCCCTGATCTTTACCTGGTACCTGGTAGAGTTAAGCTGTAAGTTGTCCCTTACTCTGATTGGTGGAATTATAAAGCCCATTTCCTCTGAGAGCTTTCTCCTGGTAAGAGCCAATCTGTGGAGTATGCCCTCACCCCTACTCACGTCGGCCAGCTGTACCAAAGAATATCCCATTTCAAGTTCCAATGTCTCAACTTTGAGAATTGAAGGGTCTATTTCAACAGGCGGGAGAACAACTGGTACTTCAGCTTGAGCTTCCTCTTCAGAAATCACCACTTCTTTGCCTTTTTTCACAAGATAATATCCAGCAAAACCAAAAGCACCAGCAAGAATAAAAAAAGGGAGCTTTGGCAAACCAGGAATTAATCCCATAATTAACATTATCAAGGCAGCAAAAAGTATTGCAGAAGGCTGAGCTACCATCTGTGTAAAAGTGTCTGAGCCAAGCCCTCCTTTACTTGATGCCCTTGTTATTATTATGCCTGTAGAAGTGGATAAAAGAAGTGCAGGAATTTGTGAAACAAGTCCTTCTCCCACCGTTAAAAGCGTATATGTGCTCAAAGCCTGTCCGATATCCATATTGTGTTGTACTATGCCTATTATAAAGCCGCCTATTATGTTAATAAACATTATTACAATGGCAGATATTGCATCACCTCTTACAAATTTAGATGCGCCGTCCATGCTGCCATAAAAATCTGCTTCTCTTTGGATGTCTTTTCTTCTTTCTCTTGCCTGATCGTCGTTTATTAAACCAGCATTTAGATCTGCATCTATTCCCATCTGTTTACCTGGCATCGAATCCAATGTAAATCTGGCTGCTACTTCTGCCGTACGCGTTGCGCCGCTTGTAATAACAAGATATTGGATGACTATAAGGATCAAAAATATAATAAGACCAACCACATAATTGCCGCCAACAACAAAGTTACCAAATGAGTAAATCACTTCACCAGCAAAAGCGTGCAAAAGTATTAGCCTGGTTGCTGCTATCTCTAAAGCAATCCTGAATATTGTCATAATTAGTATGAGCGTTGGAAAAACTGAGAAGTCTAGTGGAGTTGTCACACTTAGCGTTACCATTAGCGTAATAATTGCGAGAGATATGTTCAATGAAAGCAGTATGTCCATTAGCACTGGTGGCAAAGGAATCATCATAATGCCCAAAATAAGCATAATTAAAGCCGCAAGAACGGTCTCTGAACGCGAAAAGACGCTGCTCATCTAATCTGATTTCCTTTTTAATTCATGTATGTTGATTGAAGCCTCGTCTATATCTGACTGATCTTCTTTTAAAAATTTCTTTACGTATAGTTTTAGGTGTTGATCTTTGATTTTCTCCATAGTCTTTCTTTTTACATCTTTTAAAAGAAAATCAGACTTGTCTTCTTTCGCTTTTAGATAAGCTGAATATAATTCATCTCTTTTTCTCTTCAATAACTCTTCAGATACATACAAATTATTCAATAAAATATTTATATTCTCTACGCTCGAAGCATTTTCCAAAGCAGAGTTCAATTCCTCTCTTGCCGTCAAAACTTTCTTAAAAAAGAGTTTGTATTCTTTTTCTTTAATCATAAAATCGTTCAAAGACTTTGCAAAAGCTCCCAGAGAAGCGTCTCTTTCTATGTCTCTGAGTTTTTTTATCTTCTCAAATTTAAAAGCAAATTTCTTCATCAGTAAACGATCTCATCTTCTCCGCCACGCGATACAACTATAGTGCCAGCCTCTTCAAGCCTTCTTATAATCGCGACGATCTTGCTTTGCGCCTCCTCCACCTGCTTTAACCTGACAGGTCCCATATATTCCAATTCTTCCTTTAGCATCTGTGCAGCCCTTTGAGAAAGATTTTTCAGTATCCTCTCCTTAACCTCCTCAGAACTACCCTTGAGAGCAACCCCAAGATCCTTGGAATCCACCTCTCTAAGTACTACCTGAATTGAACGATCATCAAGGTTCACGATGTCATCAAATGTAAACATCAACTTTCTGACATTCTCAGCTAATTCTGGATCTTTTTCGTCTAAAGCCTCTAAAACAGATTTTTCAACGGCTCTGCCCGACCTTGATAAAATTTGAGCTAAAGTCTGAACTCCGCCTACTTCAGTAAAATCCTGGCTAACAATGGTCGAAAGTTTCCTTTCGAGCACGCTTTCGACTTCTCGAATAACATCTGGAGAAGTTCTGTCCATAGTAGCCAATCTAAATGACACGTCTGACTGGATGGCAGGCGATAATTCACTTATAATTGCTCCAGCCTGTTCTGGTTTTAGATGAGCCAAGACAAGAGCAATAGTTTGTGGATGTTCGTTTTGAAGAAAATTTAAAAGCTGTCGTGCATCGGCCTTTCTTGCAATCTCAAAGGGTCTCACCTGAAGAGAGGACGAAAGCCTTGTCAAAATTTCCTGGGCCTTTTCTACGCCAAATGCCTTTTCCAAAAGCTCCTTTGCGTAGTTTACTCCACCCCTTGATGCAATCTCTCTAGCATACATAGTTTGAAAAGCCTCTTCTAAAACTTCATCTACTTCATTGTTTTCAACTTTTCCCAGACCTGCAATCTCAAGCGTCAGAAGATCTACATCTTCATCGGAAAGGTGCTTCAATACATTTGCGGCCTCAGTAGGGCCAAGCTGCAAAAGAAGAGCAGCAGCTTTCTGTCTATTTGAAAAATGTTGTCCTTTCACTTATTCCTCTCTTAACCATGTTTTTATGAGATTGGCAACTTCTGAAGGCTTTTCTTTGGCAAGCCTTTCAACTTCATCTCTTGCTTTTTTTCTTGCCAGCTCTTCAGGGGTAAGAGGTTTTTCATGTCTTATGCCTTCAGCGCTAATTGTTGCATCAAGAATATGTGTCCCTTGCTGGCCTGGTTCTTTTTTCAAAGAAGCCAATGCTTTTCTTATAAACACAAATGCTATTATGGCAGCAATAATTATTGCAGCCCACATAGCGATATTTTTTATCATATCCATCAGTTGAGCCTGTTGCATAGCCTTTATCTCACTTTGCTGATATGTTCTATCAAATGGCATTGCCTGGACATCTACACTGTCACCCCTTTGGGGCAGTATGCCTGCAGCATTGGCTACTGCCGTATCCAATGCCTGAATGTTTACAGTCTGAGGCGTTCCATCAACTATTACTGAAACAGTAAGTCTTTTTATATCTCCTGCGGGATTCTTGATCATCTCTTCCTGTTGGTTTATCTCATAATTTGTAATATCCTCTGTTTTTCTGCTCGATGATGTGGAGCTTGGCGCAGGAGTCTGATAAGACGGTATACCTTGAGGAGCCGTTGTTGACTGGTTTTGAGGAGCAGCGTTCTGGCTTTTTGAAGAGTCGGTAGTTACCTTACTCGATCTTACTATACCGTTCTGGCCAACTACTGGAGTGTAGGTAACCTTTTTAACTTCTGAAGAAGCAAGATTGAGCTCGGCAGAAACCCTGACAACTGATTTTCCAGGGCCAAGCATTGTGTCGAGCATCGTCTGGATCTTCCTTTGGACTTCGCTCTCATATTTTCTTTTCATATCAAATTCTCTTTGAGAGAGCCCCGATCTGTTAAAAGAGAGATTGGCTGAAAGAAGCTCGCCTCTTGTATCCATAATAGTTACATTTTCTGGTTTAAGCCCCTCAACGGCTCTAGAAATTAGAAATGCTATAGCCTCAGTCTCTCTTTCAGAAATGCTCTGACCTGGTTTTAGGTTTAGCATAACTGAAGCAGTGGCTGGCATATCCTGGGAAACAAAGAGTTCTTTCTTGGGGAGTACGATATGCACTCTTGCACCCTCTACGCCGTTTATCTGAGAAATAGTTCTCGCAAGCTCTCCCTGCAAGGCTCTAACATAATCGACTCTTTGGGTAAAATCTGTAGTAAAAAGATTGTTTTTATCAAAAATCTCAAATCCTATGCCCGTCCCCTCTGGGAGGCCTTGGGCAGCCATAGAAAGCCTTAGATCGTAAACCTTATCCTTTGGCACCAGAATAGTAGTGCCAGAATCTTTAAGCTCATAGGGAATTTTTTGATCTTTGAGTTTTGCTACAATAGCAGCCCCATCAGTTGGGGATAATTTTGTAAAAAGAGGAGCCATTTGAGGCCTTAAAAGAAATATAGAGGTAAAAATTAATAAAATAAAAGCAAGCGCAACACCAGATAACAACAAAAAACGCTTCCCAGGAGAAAGCGCTAAAAAGCGATCACGCAAACTAAAAAAAAACGCGCGAACTCTATCCATGTTATTAGGTTGTTATTCTAGACAGATCCTGATATGCCCCTATAAGCTCGCTTCTTACGCTCATTAAAAGTTGCATAGAAAGAACTGCGTCCTGTTGCTTTATAAGAGCCGTAGGAAGATCAATTTGGCCTGCTGCAAGCTGCTCTGCAGATCGATCGCCTTCTTTAAGGGATGAATTTACATTGCTCAAGAAATCCATCAATGTATCCTTAAAGTTGGACACAGGTTCACTTTTTCCACCCAAACCAAGAGAGCCAAGAGAGCCAAGATTTGCGCTAATGGGTTCAATAGGCTTCATTTCAACTGATCCAGGGTCTGACCTATCATAGACTTTGTAGCGCTTACAGCGTTCAGATCGGCCTCATAAGAGCGAGAAGCGTTAATTAAAGAAACCATTTCTTTAATAGGATTTACATTTGGGTACTCCACATAACCGTTAGCGTTTGCCTCAGGATTACCAGGATCGTATACCATCCTGGGAGGAGAGTTGTCGCTTACAATACCTGCCACCTTTACCCCAAGAAAACCGCCGTTCTTGCCAGTTGATTCTTGTAATTCTACTATTTGCCTTTTAAATATTTGACCATTGCTGTCTTTGACAGAACTATATGCGTTAGCTAAATTGTTTGCAGCTACGTCCATCTTTAGTCTTTGTGCCGTCAATCCAGATCCAGCTATTTCTAAAGTCTTTAAAAACACAAAATCACTCCCTTTAGCAGGATATACCGTTCATAATATTATACACAAAAAAACAAGTTTTAGATTATTTACTGTTTTTCATTGCCAAAAAGAGGGGCTCTTCAAGAGAGTATGAAGATTTATCCAATATTATTTGTATACCCATCTTGTTATTTCTATTAACAACAATTGGGGCTAAGAGATTAACTGTAGAATCCTGTACAGGGTCTTTCATATTTACAATACAAAGAACTATCGCATCTTCTTCTTTTTCAAGTTGTAGCATATCAGCATCAAACTTGTCTATTATGACATCGTAATCTTTAAAGGCTCTAAAAGCCTCTACTACTACAAACCTAAGAGTTGAAGACATATCTTGCAAATATGCTAAAGGAGAAGTTTTATCAGGAATTAATATTTTAAATTTCCTCTCCCCATCAAAACCGTAAATTCCCTTTGGAAATTTTATATTTTCAATCTCGCTAAAAGTTTCGTTGTCTTTTTGCATTTTACCCTCTTTAGGTTATAAAAAATTTTTTAAACAAAAATTATTGCAAATAGTTTACAAGTGATTGAGGCAATATCTGAGCGCCAACCTTCAAGGCCGCCTGATATGCTGTTTGACGAGTAGAATAGTCAGTAACTACTGTGGGAAAATTTACATCTTGATAACTGGCGAGAATAGCATTGTAATTTGTGGTCGCATTAGAGTAATAGTTAGATAAATATTGCATCATGTTCTGTCGTGAGCCCACCGTGGATTGGAGGTCATTTACAGTAGTAATAGCATTCTGAATATCTGAAACGGTATTTGATATTGTATTCTGATTTCCTGACTTCAGTGCGAGTTCCAGGTTATCAAGAGATTTAAAAATAGGTAATAGCTGAGTACCGTCTATATTTACAGTAGTACTAGCCCCGGGTTCAACTGAATAGGTTATGGAAGACGCATCGCCCGAATATACAATATTTCCATCTGAGTCAAAAGAAAAAGGAGCTTTAGAACTTTTCGAACCCGCAAATATGTATGTATTACCTACGGAGGTATTTGCAACGGCAAGAAGAGACTGTTTTAGCGCACTCACGCTTTTCTCAAGAGACGTTAATGAATCTAAGTTCGTTACGTTTGCACCCTGTAAAGCAATGGTATTTGCATTATTGAGTATAGTGGATATTGAACTGAGAGCAGAGTCGGTTGAGTTTAGAATAGATTGACCAGCAGTAATATTGCTTTGATAATTAGTTATACCATTAATTTTCTCTTTGAAACTCATAATATAGTTATTCGCTACCGGATCGTCTTGAGGAAGTTGAATGGCGTTTCCGGAAGATAGCTCATAAGAATCCTTCGAAATAGACGTGAGCTGACTATTCAAATCTGAGTTAAATTGATTTACCATCATATTCATAGTTACTCTTGACATTTTTTATCCTCCAATCTACCCTGTGCTGTTTATAAGCTTGTCTAACATAGAATTGATAGTATTTATAACCCTTGCAGAAGCAGAATAAGCAGTCTGATATTGTATAAGATTGGTCATCTCCTCGTCCATACTTACACCCTCGACGCTTTGCTGTTGATTTTGCAAAAGCGTAACCACGTTGCTTTGATTCGTATAATTTGTAGATGCCTGTTGACCCTGAGTTCCTATACTGCTTGTCATACCTATATATGCATTTGCAACAGTTGAAGATCCATCATAATTGTTGAAGCCTAATGCCGACGTATATTCTCCCAAAACCCTTATAGACTGATTTGGATTAGTCGAATTAAAAGTCAAAGCCTCTCCATTTGTGCCAACAGTAATGCCATTAAGAGGCATACCGCTCCCGCCATAAAGAGCGTTTAGCTTGCTGGCTATTGAAGTAGAATTAGAATAACTGTCAGATGGGAGATATATGTTGCTGGTAGTGCTCTGACCTGTCAAGGTATTGGTTGAGATAATAGACAAAGTCCTTGCTCTGGGATCCACGCCGTTAGCAGTAGAACCATACATTGCAAAATTATATAAGTTGCTATCAGACTGTGCCGAATTAGTAACCCCAGTAGAGTCAAAGCCCTGCGTGCCATCGCCCGTAACAGTTAGCGATGAAATGCCAAGACTTGGGTTATAAAAAGCGAGCTTGCCGTTGTTGTTCTCTGCATAAACTTGACCGCTTAATGAAGATGAGCTAAAAGCAGTATTCCATGCGCTTGCCAGAGAGTCAACGCTGGCATAAGTCCCGGTAGGAACACCCAAAGAAACAACTGAACCAGAATTAAGCGAGAAACTTAAAGTAGCGTTAGTAGTGGTTGAAATGTTAAGAGATGGAGCCACACTCCCTATAGCAGTAGGAAATGCCAGAGCTTGAAGTCCCGATGTCATAAAGGATGAGCCCTGAAAAGTAGAGTCCTGTATAGGTGTAGAACCCTGCAGATTATCTACCAGCTTAAAAGCCAAAAGATTACCATCCTGATAAGCCTGAATAAGGGGGGTAGCAGTTGCGTTCTGTACTCCAGTAGAACTAAAGCCCAACATGGCACTTGTGTCCCCCGAAACCGACAGTGACGAAGTAGAATCCAAAACCTTAAATCCCAAAAGACCGCCGTCATTATAAGCCTGGACATGACCTGAAAGAGAAGAATTTGCAGCTATTTGAGTATTTATATTACTAATTAAATCATTTACCGAATTATAATTCGATGCATCAACAGTTATGTTGCTGCCATTTATAGTTAATGTCCTTTGAGCAGCAGTTGCCGATCCCAATGCAAGATTTAAAGTCGAAGGCGAATCTTCTATCGCATGAGGGGTAGATGTCAGTGCACTATTCGCCATTATTTTAGAGTTAATCTGATCGATTAAGCTAGTTGTTGGACTTGGAGGTGTGCCAGCTGATGCAATCTGGGTATAGGTATTTGGATCTATGACAATACTCTGAGAAGCTAGTCCCCCCAATTGTATGGTAAGAGTCCTCTGGGCTGTAGTTGCATTAGAGAAGTCCAGATTATAAATTCCACTTGACCCAACATCAACATTTGCGCTTGAGAGGTTGTATCCTGTAGAGCTAAGATATTGTACGGGCAACACAGAACCAGAAACGCTTGTCTGACTCACAGGAGAACCATAGATATTCTCATTTTGCAAATTTGCAATTGCCTGAGCTATCTGGCCATCTCCACTGCCACCGGTAGCAGAAGCGCCTATAAGTCCAGGATTATTAACAATTCTCGAGTCTATACCCATAGTCGTAATACTGCTGCCTGTAAAAAAATTCAGCGTAGGACTTATATCGCTTACAAGAGATGACGAATTAAGAGGGTAGCCCTGTAAATTCAGATTGTTTACTGCTGACATAAGAGAAGTAGCCTGTGTATTTAGTTGGTTCATATAACTTACAAGATTGTTGTCCCTCATATCTAAGGTAGCCCCTATCTGACCTCCAGAAACGCTAGCGCTCATGCCATCGCTTGACCAAACAAGCTTTGACATAGGCTGAGACGTGGAATTGTTTGGATCAGATGGATTTGAGGTATCGGGGATAACGCTCAACGAATCATAACCAGAAGTTGAAACAAGAGAGTGACCGCCGATAGAAACGAGCAAATTTCCAGATTGATCAGTCGTATAATTTACGTTGACCAGTTGTGAAAGTTGATTGACCAGGCTATCTCTTTGATCCATCAGATCGTTTGGCTGCTGACCGCTCGCATTTACTACAGCAATCTGTTGGTTTAAAGTATATATATTTTGGGCAATTGTATTTACGTTCGTAGAAAGAGTAGACAAGCTGCTATTTAACTGATTTCTGAGACCTATAATAGAGGTATATAAATTTTGGTAAGAGAAAATAAGATTTTGGGAATCTGATACTACTAACTGTCTAGTAGATAAATCGGATGGATTGGTTGACAGAGACTGGAAAGCTGTAAAAAAGTTTTGTAAACCGGTCTGTAAACCATTACTGCTTGGCTCTGCTAAGGCAGTCTGGACCTGTTGAAGCAGGGTAGATGAAGTGTTGTAATATGATTGAGAGCTGGTCGCAGTTCTTACTTGTGCGTCTATAAAACTGTCCCTATATCTTTTTATGGTGGAAATATTCACACCCGTGCCAACTTCTCCAGAATTGGGGTAGTCTAGCGGGTTGTTCTGGACAAAGACAGGCGATTGCCGAGAATAGCCTGTCGTATTTGCGTTTGCTACATTGTGGCTTGTAACGTCCATCGCAAGTTGGTTGGACGCAAGTGCACTCTGTGCAATCTGAAGGCCTAAAAATGAAGATATTGTGCTCATTATATTTTTGCCTCAAAAGAAAAGTTTTTTACAGGCTTGCCCTCGAGCATTGGAATACCACAAATCTTCAAAGTATACTCGTTCAAAGATTTTGCCACACTAAGAAGGTGCATATTTCTTTCATTTAGCTTCTTTACCTTTTCGAGAAGAAAAAGAACTTCTTTTTTTTCAGCGGGTGTAAATCTTCTATTTTTGAGCGCATTATCGACAAGATTGAACACCCTTTCTTTCTTTTGTGTGATCTCAATAAGCCCTTTCACATCATCAGCAATCAAAATATCCTTTTCCTGCTCCAAAAGATCTATCGCATCGTCCAAAAGCTTCATTGTTTCGAATTACCCAGATAAGAGTTTATTGCATCAGAAAGATCAGCGTTTGATCTTACTCCTTTAGAGCTGAGCCTTGAGGCTATAGAGTTTAACTCTTCGTTGCTCCTGGTAAGTGGCAAAACGCTCAGAGCCTTTTTTTGGAGATCGACAACGCTTACGCTTTGGGTCAAACTGTCCTTGAATGTCTGAGATTTGTCAGATTTACCCAATCTTGAAATTCCAGTAGAAGATCCAGATGGAAAAACTCCGTATATTTTCATACTTTCCTCCTTGATAATTTTCTATATATAGTATATCGACAGGAGGCTTTCTTTTTTTAACCTACGTATCAATGTGAAATCCTTTTTTCTTGTCTGTTTCCTTTTTTAAATCCTCAGCAACCTTCTTAAGATCCTTGCCAAGCTTGTGTCTTAATAAGGTATCCCTATCTATATCACCAGAAGAGGCTACCGTCTTTATCCTTCCCTGTTTTATGAAGCGAAGGATCCAAAATTCATCTACATCAGCACCCTCAGAAACCTCATTTGGGCTCGAATTGGGATTTCTCCTAAGATATTCATTGACCTTTCTAAACATCTCATCTTCTTCTTTTACGTGTTCAGGGCAAAGGTCGTAGCCCAGAGAGTTGAACAGTCGATTGCATCGAGCGCAATTTATCAACGGCACCCTCATCACCTCCAACAAGTTTATTTTTTAGAAAGTCTGCTATGCCTATTCCTCCACCTTTACTAACAGTATCGGCAATATTTTGGAACAACATATCATACTCTATATCTTTATCTGGCTTCCAGGAATCCTCACCTGGAATAGTCCTTTTCATCTCTTCAAGAAGCTGATATATAAACAGCGATTCAAAACCTTCAGCTACCTTTTGTAACTTGGCAGAATTTTTACTACTCTTGACATCATTACTCTTTTGCGATTGAGCTGACCTATTTAACGCACCTTGAAGATTGTCCACACTATTTAAGTTCAAACTGTAATCACCTGCCTTAAAATTAATTAAATGCAAAAAACTACTACATAACAATTAGGTCTGCCTCAAGAGATCCTGCCTCTTTAAGAGCCTGGAGTATTGCTATTATATCTCTTGGCGTCGCCCCTATACTGTTTAGTGCCTTAACCAGATCGTCTACAGTGCCATTCACAAGAACTAAAGACCCAGCCGATTCTGTAGCAGTTACTTGGGTATTTGGAGTAGTCGTTGTAGTGCCTCCCGAAAGAGGATTTGGCTGAGACACAGTAGGAGTAGTCTTTATCTGCACTGTAAGATTACCATGAGCTATGACAGCGCTCTTTAACGTAACATTCGAACCAATTACTACCGTCCCAGTCCTTTCGTTCACAACTACAGTTGCTTTGTTATCAGGATTTATAGGAAGCTGCTCTATACTCGATATAAAGGCTACATTATTATTTGCAAATTCAGTAGGAACATTTACCTCAATGGTTTTCGCATCCACAGCCTTTGCAATATCTCCATATGACGAGTTTATGGCGCTAGCAACCCTCTCTGCAGTAGTATAATCACCCTTTCTGAGGAAGAGCTTTATAGTGTTCGACGGCTGAGACATTGCAGGAATACTTTTTATCAGTACTAAACCGTTATTTAGATTTGCCACTGTTGGGAAGTTCTTTATTGTCCTATTTCCTCCGCCTCCTACCGAATATGCGCCGCCCACAGATATCGGTCCCTGTGCGAAACCGTATTGCACGCCATCAGGACCGAACATGGGGGTCATCAAGAGCGTCCCCCCTGCGATAGAAGTTGCGTCGCCCATACTCGATACCACAGCATCAGTTCTCTCTCCAGACATACTTTGGGTCGAAACACTGCTGCTAACCATTACTGCAGCCACATTTTTCGCTTTTAGCTGGGAATAATTAAAATTAACTCCAAACCTTTGGAGCATATTTGCATAAGAATTAATTGTAGATTGAATTTTGTCAGAATCTCCAGTCCCGTTTAGACCTACAACCAACCCATAACCTATAAGCTGAAATGAATTCGTACCGTCTGTATAACATATATCTTTTATTCTGGCCTCAGCATGAGCGCCCCTCGCACTAAAGGCTAAAATAAATATGAATATTAAGGCAATTGATAGAAAATTTTTCATAGCGATCATCCTAAGGGAAGACTATCCCTATTACATTACCAAAAAAGTTACCTATGGCACCCAAAATACCCTTTGCTCCAGTTGGAGATGTGCCCTTTATTACAATCTGGGCATCAGATATCTGATATGAGTAAATAGTATTGCTATCACTAATGTCTTCTGGCCTAATAAGGCCGTTTACAACAATGCTTTGCTTTTCTTTATTAACCTGGATATTCTTTGTACCCTCTATCCTCAAAAGGCCGCTTGGTAAAACTTCAACAACCCTTGCTTCAATATCTCCAGTAATAGTTGCCGATCTGCCATTGGACCCCTGATCGGAATACTGCCCGCTACCAGATGCTGACATATTTGTCTTTAAGGGATTTTTTACAAACGGTATCTGTGTATTACTATTCGAATTAGAATAACTACCCTGTTTTTTGGTTGAGGTAGATGTAGAAGAGTTAAGATTTTCAGACAACAAAACCATTACCGTATCTCCCACAGCATGAGCCTTTACATCAGAATAAAGATTCACGTATGACGGATCTGGCTTAAACATATCCGCCCAAGCAGGAGAAACGAAAAACAAAAACAATAAAATCCAAACTAATATTTTATTCATATTCATATTAATCACCCGTCTGAACCTCACTTGAGGATATTATTTTACCCGTAAAAATCTTGTTATTTGTAGTACACCTAACTTTTATATCATCACCAATTGAGCCCGATCCAAGAGCTACCGCAGGCAGGGAAAAGGTAGCGCTACCTACCTTACCTACTACCACTATCCTTTGTCCTAACTTTATATCAATTCGTTTTGAAATCAAATTCAATCTTATTACCTGTCCCATTGAAACGTTTGTATTAATAGTAGATCCATTTATATTATCATCTATCACGAAATCTTTTGGAAGGGTTGAAAGTTCTCTTTCATCTTTCACAACGTTATCATTAACGCTTAATACGCTGCCAGCTTTCAGTGGAATTTTTGCAACATAAACGTCTAACCATATCCTGATTAGATAGTCGGCTTCAAGAAATCTTTGTACGCCATCCTGATTATAGAATATTACAAACTTGTTAACTCCAGAATGGATGGCGCCCATAGCCATCGCCTTGGTATAGTCCAGATCTGGGATAGCATAAATAGGCTCTATTGCAAGCTTTGATGGCTGAAAGGTAAGAGAATCTTTCACAGCAGAAAGTACCAAAGAGTCAGGACTGTTTGCCATAGCGCTATAATTAATATTTAACGATATAAAAATTAGAGAAAATATTAAATATCTTATTAAAAATTTAAACATCTTAATAACTATTTATGGGAGCTGCTTGACGTTGTTTGCGTCACTAAGCATTTGATCGCAAACTGTCATCCCTTTTGCACAAGATTCATATGCCCTTTCTGCAGTTATAAGATTTACCATCTCTTCTACAACCTGGACATTGCTCATTTCCAACATACCCTGCTCAACCCAACCAATACCCTGAGTACCAGGCGTTCCAAGTATAGCATCGCCCGAGGCAGGGGTGTTTTGGTATAGGTTAGATCCCAGCGAGGTTAGCCCTGACGGATTTATAAACCTTGCAAGTTGAATCGTTCCCAGGTCTTGCACCGTCCCATCCTGCATCTTAGCCGAAACAGAGCCGTCCTTACCAACGCTTATGGAAACAGCATTTGTCGGAACTACAACAGAGGGCTGCAACAGATAACCTTCAGGGGTCACAATCTCGCCTGCTGAGTCAAGCGAAAAATCTCCTGCCCTCGTGTAGGCGGTAGAACCATCAGGCAGTGTAACCTGAAAAAAGCCATCTCCTTGTATTGCAAGATCCAATTGGTTTCCAGTCTGCTGAAGTGGGCCTTCTGTAAATATTCTGACAGTAGATACAGGCCTCGAACCCAAACCAACCTCTAAACCCGTAGGTAGCATATTACCCGATGCGCTGGTAGCGCCAGCAGGCCTAACTTCCTGGTACATAAGGTCTTCAAATTCTGCCCTTGCGTCTTTAAAACCAGTAGTATTAACGTTCGCAAGATTGTTTGTAATAACGTCAACATTCGTAGTCTGGCTAATCATGCCAGATGCTGCTGTCCAAAGAGCTCGCATCAAATCCTCCATAAAAGGGCCCCCGACATGCGGTCCAGCCCAAGATTTATTTTTAAATCCTAAATTGTGTCAACATTTGACCGGTTTCATTATCTTCGGTAATTATCGCCTTCTGGCCACTCTCATAAGCTCTCTCCAAAGCGATCATATCAACCATTTCCTTAACAGTATTCACATTAGAGCCTTCAAGATACCCTTGAACTACTTTGAAATTGGAATTAGTCCCAACCTGTCCGCTATAGCTAAAAAGATTCGAGCCTTGGGGCATTATTAGGGATGGATTATCCAGACTCACTACCCCAAGAGTATCAGTCTGCTGACCATCAACCTGTATAGAACCGTCTGATGCTATAGTTACATTTTGACCATCAATAGTAATTGGCGTATTGGCACTCGATAGAACAGGATAGCCATCTTGTGTAACTAATTCATCATTGTTATTTAGGGCAAAATTGCCATCCCTAGTATATCTAATACCGTTTGGAGTCTGAACCTGAAAAAATGCGTTTTTGTTAAGAGTAATAGCAACATCGAGCTTAGAAGATGTATGCTCAAGACTTCCAACCGAAAGGTCTACTGCCTGAGTAGATAGCTCAGAGCCACTCCCCAAATAACCCATAGATGGATTTATGTTACCATCAGTTTGCAAGAAAACTCTATTGATCGGTTGATTATCGCTCTCTGAAATATTTTGGATCAAACGCTTAAAGCCTGGTGTAGATATGTTCGCAAGGTTGTTCGTAACAGTATCAAGCTTATCAGAAAGAGCTACCATACCGCTTGCAGCCGACTCTATCCCTCTAACCAATGTCTCACCTCCTTAACTTTGATGAATATTTACACACAATATAGTTATCGACAGGCTAAAGATATTATTTTAGAGAAGTTAGAGTTGAAAAGTTTGACTTTAGAGATTTAAATCCATTCCTCAACAAAGATAATATAGATCAAGACCTGATATCTAAGGAATCTTTCTAAACACATCTCAGTGAAAATTTGCCAAAGATCTAAACCTTGTAGTACAATAATAACTTAATTTTGATTAAGCGTTAAGGAGAAGATAGAAAAACTGGAACAATTCGAATCAAATATTATGAAAAGCAATATACTAAAGCTTATCGAGCAAGACGGCGAGTGGTACCTACATCTTTTGAACCTTTCTCCAAACTGTGTAGAGGTAATAGATCTGGAAGGGAAACTTTTCTTCTGCAATGAAACGCATAAAAGTCTATTCGGATATGATATAAATTTACTTGTTGGAAGATATTGGTATGAATTACTTCCAGAAGAGGATAGAGTTCGCGCGCGCGAACTATTTGAAGAGATTGTTAATAAGGGGAAAAGACCTCATTCAATCCCAATGCGAGGACTGAAATCAAACGGAGAAATAATAAATTTATGGGTAAGATGGAATTACCTTAGACTGGGAGACTCTTCGTTATTTGGAATTTTTGCTGTAATTACAGATATTAGTGAGCTGCTTTTGAAAAAAGAGCACATTTTGAGAAATGAACAGAGTATGGATCTAATATCGTCAAGGACTCCATGTGCCTTTTTCAGTTATAACTTTAAATCAAAAAAATTTCGCGCATCATGCAAATGGAAAAAACTACATGGGGTTGACAAAAGTGCTAAATTAGACAGCCTTGAATCTCTCGATAAATTTATGGACCCTACAGCAGGAATGGCTTTAATTGACTTTATAAATTCGTTTGCAGGCGAGGGAATAAAAGAGATCAAATACTCTATCGAATCCTCACAAGGAAGAATGGAATTAGTCAGTGCAGCAAAAGCAAAAATAACCAAAAAGAATGGTATTACATATCTATCTGGAGTAACGTTTCAGATAGAGAGCGATGAAGACTTTGAGGCAGGGTACAAAGAATCACATGTAGATATCATTGAGAAAAATCCTTCTGCAATGTTTACTTTTGATCCAAATAGCCTGAAAATAATTGATTTTAATAAAGCTTTTCTAAAACTTACAGGATTTTACAGTGAAGAGCTTAGGGGCAAAGACCTCTTTGAGCTATTTCCTGTAGAAAGCCAAAAACTAACAATCATTTCGAAAGAGGTCTGCTCTAATAACTCTGGTATATATAGTACCCACATCAGGTGCAAAAATTCAAGGATAAAAGATGTGTCAATGAATTGTTCCTTCCACAGAGCTGACAAAACGCAATTTGTCCTTTGTGTTCTCGAAGACCAAACAGAAAAAAATCTATCTATAAGAAAGTTATTTGAAAGAGAGAGAGAAACCAACAAATTTAAAGAAAGTTTGCAATCACTGGTAAACCTGGAGTGCGAAAAGAAATTAACAGATCAGAGGGCTCAATTAATTCTTACTGGATACGATGCGTTAAAGTTTTCAACAGATTTTATTTGTGACTACATGAATTTAAAAATAGATAAACTTTATCAAGTAATTGATAAGATTGAAAACTCCATAAAAGACAAGGACTTCTCAGATGAGCATTTATCTGATCTTTTCAAAGAATGCAGAAACTCTTTTGGACTGGTTAAAGAAAATATATCCAGGTCTAAAAAACTAAAATCACTAAAGGCTGATGAATCAAAAAACGATATTCTAAAAACACTAAAAAATTGTACTGATATATTTATGCCGATTTGGGAGGTCAACAAAATAGAATATGACTTATCAATCAACGAGGATTTTAAGACATTTTCAAAAGATGGGACAATACTTAGAGATGTTATTTTGTCGATATATTCTATTGTTACAAAAAACATAATTGAAACCCCTAAACAAGATGAGGACAAAAAATTTGAAATAAGAGTTTTGCTGGCAAGAAGCGAAAACTTCGTTAACATCGAATTTTGTGATAATGCAAAATTTCTTGATTACAATGGCTTAAAATCCTCGAAGAATATTTATGAAACTATTTCGAAAAATCTACAAGCTGCATCATCTTTGACATTGACTTATCTCAATGGAATTCTCCTGTACAAAAAAGAGGCAAATAAAAATATATTTCAACTCAAGATCCCTATTGTCGTATTATAATTTATAATTAATAATAGGTAAAATTAATTAAATACCTCTGGGGGTAAGAAATGTCTGTGATAACAAGAATTCCTGTTTTTAAAAAAAATCTTACGCTTTTTGCTTATGAGATAAAGGGTTTTTACGAAGGATCGTTTATGTCTTGCCTTGAAGAATGTCTTAACTCTATTGGACTGGATGTCTTAAGCAAAGAAAAATTTCTTTTTTTGAACGTGCCTTCTGAGATATTTGAGTTTGATAACCTCAGGGATATGATCCCGCCGAAAAGGGCCATTTTTATTATTAACCCATCGCAAATATCTGATAAAGAAATATTTAAAAAATTGAAAAATCAGGGAATAATGCTATGCGCAAGCATTTCAACGATTAAAGAGCTTGATGGCGTTGAAGATTTTGACTATATAAAAGTTTCGACTTCAAGTTTTCAAGGAGACTGGACACAAATACCAAATCTCTTTAAGGGAGGCAAGCTTCTCGTTGAGGTCGATGAAAAGAGCATATTTAATAAGGCAGTGGGTTCTGGATACGAATTTTTCGAGGGCGATTTCTTTATTCAGCCAGAAATAGTAGCAAGAAAAGAGCTCTCTCCTCAAAAAGCCATTATCTTGAGCATATTAGGAGACGTCAGACAAAGAGATTTTGATTTTTCCAAAATCGAGGAAAAGATAAAAAGAGATCCATATTTGACAATGAAGCTTTTAAAATTTATAAATTCTGCGTTCTTTAGCTTTAAAACTACAATAAATTCTATAAGACAGGCGCTCGTGATACTCGGTCAACAAGAGTTCGTCAGGTGGCTGACACTTGTGATTCTTGGAAAATTAAATGAGGGCAAGCCCAACGAAATAGTATATCGTGCGTCTGAAAGAGCAAGGTTTATGGAACTGATATCTAATTATGTAGGGCTTTATGAAAGGTCTCAGGAAGCCTTCCTGTTCGGTCTGTTTTCACTGGCGCCAGCAATGACAGATATTGATATAAAAGAATTCGTAAACGAGATACCAATCTCAGAAGATGTAAAGGCATCTCTTCTTGGAAATGGCATATTTACAGATTTATTTGCTTTAAGACTTTCAATTGAAAATGCTAATTGGGTCGAGATGAAAAAAATTTCTGAAAAGTTAGGTATAAATCCAAATAAAATTGAAATAATCATTTATGAAAGCATAAAATGGGCTCATGATTCCCTTTCGTTTATAGAAAAATCTTAGTTTTATGAATTATATTTAAAGATTACTTTAAAGTAATCTTTAAATATAAACAAATTATAAAGTTCTAACACTATTATACAGACTATTTAAAAATGTTATAATATAAAGTTGTATCTAAAAAAAATTATCCCTAAAGGGGGGATTTTGATGAAATGGATTCGCGTTAACATGTCAGACCTTTCAATAAAGGTCGAAGAAGCTCCAAAGAAATATGAACAGATGGGGGGTAGATGGCTAACATCTTCTGTAATAGCAGATGAAGTGCCAGCCACATGTCACCCACTGGGTCCTTTGAACAAAGTGGTAATAGCACCTGGTATTCTGAGTGGCACTACGGCTCCGTCCTCAGGAAGAATTTCTGTGGGCACCAAATCGCCATTGACAGGCGGTATAAAAGAGGCGAACGCAGGAGCGAAATTCGGCCAATATCTCAAAAGAATGGGTTACAGTGCCATTATCATTGAGGGCCAGCCAAAGGACAAAGAGTCCAGGTATCTATTAAGCATCAACAAAGAGAAACTAGAGCTAGTCGACGCATCTGAGTACAAGTTTATGGGGCTATATGAGTTAAGTGAAAAATTGGCCTCAAAATATGGCAAAGATGTGGGAATTGCTTCTGTGGGTCCAGCAGCCGAACACCTTTTAGCTGGAACAGGCATTGCATTTAATGACATTGAGAATGCCCCAGCCAGATATGCAGGAAGAGGCGGAGTGGGCGCTGTGTTCGCATCCAAGGGTTTGAAGGCGATAGTTACCGAAGCCGTAACTGGACAGGCCACAATCTTAAATCATGAACTCTTTGAAACTGGCAGGAAAAAGCTCCTTTCTGCCCTCCAGGAACACGCAGTAACTAAGCCAAAGGGCGCCTTAAATACTTATGGCACTGCTGTTTTGGTCAATATTTTAAATGAGGCAGGAGCACTCCCTACAAGGAACTTCTCAAGAGGAACCTTTGAAGGCGCAAAAAAGATATCTGGCGAAGCTATGGCAGAAGCAGCAGCCAAGAACCCCAAGGCAGGTATGATGGGCCACAGGTGTCATCCAGGCTGTGTGATTGGCTGCAGCGTAATATACCCGGATGCACAAGGAAAATCTCATACTTCAGTTGAATACGAGACTCTTTGGGCTATTGGCGCAAACTGTGAGATAGATGACCTTGATGCAATAGCGCAGATGAATTCTATGTGCAACGATATTGGTCTTGATACAATAGAGTTTGGAGACGCAGTTGCAGTAGCAATGGAAGGAGGCTTGCTACCTTTTGGAGATGCAAAGGGAGCGATAGCACTTCTTGAAGAGGTAAAGAAAGGCAGCCCACTTGGAAAGATCATAGGGTCTGGATGTGGCACAGTAGGAAAGGTCTTTGGCGTCAGAAGGGTTCCTGCTGTAAAGAATCAAGGCATGCCAGCTTATGAGCCAAGGGTAATCAAGGGCATTGGAGTGACATATATCACTACTCCAATGGGTGCAGACCACACAGCAGGATATTCAATTGCTCCAGAAATACTTGGCGTTGGTGGCAAACCAGATCCACACACAAACGAGGGCAAGGTGAAGTTGTCAAAAGACTTCCAGGCCACCACTTGTTTTATAGACTCCACAGGATGCTGTGTTTTTACAGCTTTTGCTATACTTGATATCCCCAGCGGTTTCGAGGGAATGGTAGAGGCGTGCAATGCAGTCACGGGAGCTAACTGGACTACGAGTGAGGCATTCGAAATAGGATTAAACGTTCTAAAAATGGAACATCAGTATAACCTATCTGCAGGGTTTAGCGCAAACGACGATAGGCCTCCTGAATTTATGAAACTTGAGCCAGTTCCTCCTCACAATATGGTTTGGGATATGGCTGATTCTGAATTAGATTCTATGTGGAAGTAATTTGAAAATAACAGTTGCACTCTATGCTGGTCTTAAAGCTCGCGCCCTAGCCCCTCAGGGCGCGAGCGAATTTGATATAGATGTGCCAGAAGGGTCTAAGATAGGCGATATCATAAAGCTTTTGGACCTTCCAGATGATGAAGTTGCAAATATATTTGTAGACAGGTCAATAAAAGACAGAGAATTTGTAGTCAAAGACGGTCAAAGAGTAGCGTTCTTTCCTTTGATAGCAGGAGGATAAATAGGCAGATATATAGAAAACTTGCTACCCTCTTTGTATTTGCTCGTTACCCTTATGTCTCCACCGTGCAATTGAATTATCTCTTTTGAAAGCGCAAGGCCCAAACCGAAGCCAGCGCTCTGCCTGGATGAGTCTACCCTGTAGAACTTTTCGAATAGCCTGGGCACAGCTTCTTCTTTTATACCTATTCCAGAATCGATTATGTCTATAACGGCATAATTTCCTTCTTGCCTTGAAATTATCTTTACTTCGCCGTTTTCTTTATTGTATTTTATGGCGTTATCAACCAATGCCCACAGTGCTCTTCTAAGATAATCTTCATCGGCACTAACAAAGAGATCGCATGATACAAATGTAACGCCTATATTTTGCGAAAGGGCCTGAGCCTCTTTGCCAATCTCTTCAATAAGCTCTTTTATATTTAGTTTCACAAAATTTATTCCTGGTTTTGATTCCACTCTTGCCAAAAATAACAGATCGTTTACCAGTCTCTCCATTCTTTGGGTAGCGCCTGAAATAGTCTGAATTGACTCCTCAAGTATTTTTTTATCGTCCTTACCCCATCTCTTCAAGAGATCGTTATAACTTTTTATTACCGCAAGAGGGGTTCTCAGATCGTGAGAGGCAGCAGCCACAAATTCCTGTTGGCTCTTAAATCCTTTTTCGAGCCTTTCGAGCATCTCATTGAAAGCCTGAGCCAATAGATATAATTCGTCCTTAGGCCCAGACAGGGGTATTCTCTCGTCAAGTTTGCCAGTGTTTATCTCTTTTACTTTACGAGTTAAAAGGGCAAGAGGCCCAAGCGTATTCGTTACGCTTATATATCCGCTTACCATTGCAAACAACGTAGCCCCCATCATTAGAAAGATCAAAAGCCCCGACAAAACTGCAAGAAAGTGCTTTTCTCTCTTCAGCGGATGGGCTACTTCAACGAATATCCCATTACCAATATCCTTACCAGAAACCAGGACTTCCTGCCCATTGATCAGGATAGGTTTTACAGGGCCGTCGTAATAGGGAAGTTTTATGTTTCCAAAGTTAGGGGATTTATTTATTAATTCACCATTTTTAGATATTTGGATCCAAAGCTCTAAGCTTCCAGCCTGATCTACTAATTCTGGATCACTTAGATCTGGATTCTTCTCATTTTCAAGAGCATTTTGAACGTTTAAAATAGCTACTCTTATTTTCGAGTTTGCCTCTTTCGTAAGTGCGAAGTTCATACCGAATATCACCACAAAACCACACAAGACCAATGTGGTCAGGAGTATTGCGCAGTAATATAGTGTAAGTCTGAGGCCTATTGAGCCATTAATGTAATCCTTAAGTCTTTTCATTCGAATCTATTTTTAGGGCGTATCCCACTCCTCTTACCGTGTGCAAGATCTTGTTTTCAAAGGGGTCATCTATTTTTGCTCTAAGATATCGAATATAAACGTCTACAACGTTCTCGCTGCCATAGTAATCATAACCCCAAACGTGGTTTAGAATAGTGTCTCTATTTAGAACCTTGCCCACATTTTCAGCTAAATACTTTAGCAAGTCAAACTCCTTTTTTGAGAGGCTTACTGACTTTTCCGATCTTTTTACTTCCCTTGTCTGAGGAGATATGGTCAGGTCACCCACTACAAGTTTTTCAAGATCTTTCGTTCCTTTTCTTAATCTTGCCCTTATTCTTGCTATTAACTCGTCAATCACAAAGGGCTTTGTCACATAGTCATCTGCACCAAAATCAAGTCCTTTAACCTTATCCTTTACAGCATCTCTTGCGGTCAGAATGATTATTGCAACATCTTTTTGTGTCTTCATCCTCTTGCAAACTTCAAAGCCGTCAATGCCAGGAATCATCAGATCCAATAAAACTAAGTCAAAATCTTTTTCTGAAAACAAACCTATTGCCTCATAGCCATTATCAGCAGTATCAACCAAATACCCTTCATGTTCAAGCTCTAATTGTAAGTATCTTGCAAGATTGTATTCATCTTCAACTACAAGAATTCTATACTCGTTTTCCATAAACACCACCAATTTATAAGTATTTTAATTAATTTTAATACGACAAGTATTAAAAACAAATTAAACTTAGGACTAAAATTTACAGAGCAAGAACTGTGAAACTAAAATAGATCTAAACATCTATACCTTATATTAGCATTAAACAAATATTAAAAAACTTTAATTTTATTATAAAACTTTTAAAACCTCAAAGGTATATCGTAATGAGAGAAGCTAACCATATTTAGAACCTGGGAGGAAAGATGAAAAAGAAAAAGCCATTTATTAACATTATACTTTTAATATTGTTTTTTTTGGGAACCAGTATGAGCATATTTATAATAGCAGGGGGCAAAAGGTTTTAATTATTCATAAAACTCCGTGCCAAAAAATCCTTGTTGAGGTAGTTTTTTCTTCGCGAGCGAGATGCTCAGGGTACTTATAGTAAGCCAAGCATCCTGCTTGGTAGCTTTTTCCTTCGGTTAGTTCTGCACTTATGGTATATAGCACCACTGCTGAGGTAGTTTTGTTTTTATGGTGAGCCAAACATCCTACTTGGTAGTTTTTAAAAAACTTTAAAGCAATACGCCCCGAGCAGGATGCTCAGGGTACTATGGTAGTGCTTAAGAACAAAAAGCAATACGCCCCGAGCAGGATGCTCAGGGTACTATGAAGAACTTTTCGCTGTGATATGCCCAGGGTACTATTGAGTTATGTTATAATTACCTTTATTATATATTTTAAATAGGGGGTAATAAAATGTTCAAAAACATGTCACTGAAAGCAAAATTAATTGCAGTATCTACGCTTTCTTTCGCCGTTATCGGCCTTTTAGTTATCGCTATAGTATCTTTTCAAATGGAAAATTATAACCAGAATATGATGCAAAAGGTTGCAATTCTTTCTGACAAGGCGAGAGATTTA